>Ga0114949_10000105_pt1 | contig 34477 bp, 39 predicted proteins | sample N074metaG_FD_83505 | JGI IMG/M metagenome (GOLD analysis project Ga0114949, IMG submission 83505) | Deep subsurface microbial communities from Kermadec Trench to uncover new lineages of life (NeLLi) - N074 metaG | ecosystem: Environmental > Aquatic > Marine > Ocean trench > Sediment | place...
TATCGCATACATATTACCGTTGATATCGCCCTTGAAAACCCGCTTCTGACACGGTGTATCGGGCTGCACCGCGTCTGCCTCCCAGTACGCTACGCTGCGGCAACGGACCGCCTGCCGAGGCTCCTCGATCAATCCCAGCCCGCCTTCGTCCCCATGGGGGTCGAAGCGCCAGATCTCATCACCGGTGACCGGATTCAGAGCGATGACGCGATTCATCGGCGTGCAGTAATAGAGCATGTTGTTCGCGTGTATTGGCGTGACCTCCAACCATGAATGATCGGCTGAGTGATGCACCCACGCGATTTCGAGATCGCCGACATTGTCGGTATTGATCTGGGTTATAGGAGAGTGCTGTGTCCCGCCGGGCGCACCACCGAACGTGGGCCAGTCAGAACTCGTCTGAGCCGATGCGGCCAGGCTGCCGATCAGAGCCAACCAGACGAGTGATCGGATGCGCACCATGACTTTCCTTACCACCCTAAGGTAGTCTTCTCATTCGGACGGCGTGCACTCATACGGCCTGACGACCTCACCTGGCCTCCACATCCACGCCTTGTCGAGTTCTACCGGCTCCGTGAATGTTGTCGGGTCCGTCGCCGTCAAGCGATAGTTCAAACGACTGCCGTCCTCACTCAGCGAGAAACGCTCGTATAACTCGATGGCGTCGCTCTGGCGTATACCGCTCGAATTGAAGTACGGCCAGTCGATATGTCGGGTCGTGACGTGCAATTCATCTCCCACCCAGCGCCCGCGCGAACGACCGAGTCGCGTTGGCGACTCATCGATCTCGGCTTCGGGATCCATATAGAACGTCCGCACGGAATCGTATTCCTCCATGTGGAACAGGATGACGTCACCCTGATCGAGAATCTCCATCGGATACGGCTGCGACATGATCCATGGCATGCCCTTTGGATTGCAGTCGCCGATGGGATTATCCGCCACCGGGTCGAACGCTGCCTGTACGGCCGCCGCGGCAGCCGTCAGCGGCAACTCCGACCCGAACAGGTCGCGACTCGGGCCCGTAAAATGCGTGCTCCACACTCTGAAAATGCCCCTGGCCTCGGCTTCGGAACCTCTGGCATCGGTCCCCTCGGCCAGCCAGAGTTCGGACGTGCCGAGCGTGCTATCCGACCAATAGGGCTCGACACCCGGCCGCGTCACGACTTCCCGGCCGTTCGCCAACAGTACGTTGTTGACCCACATGTCCTGACTGCCGGACCGCGCTTTATACCCGGCAATCGAGATGTGATCGCCTACACTCATGATCTCGGACGAGATATCCATGCGCCGGAGGATACTGACCGAGTTCGTCTCGATCTCCCAGGTCTCTCCCTCGGCGGTGCGAATGGAGAACCGCACATGCGGGTTGCGCCATAGTAACTCGGTTAGCTCGCCCGTGACCTCGATGACATTGTCCATGTCGAACACACCGGTAAACGCGTGGTGGGCCACACCGGGGGCTGGAAGCAGCATAACCGCGCTGACGAGGCCAATGTTCCATCTGACTAATCTCATAACCAAGCCTCCTTCGCCTTTAGTACGCGTCTGGGATCGACGAACGCACGCTACTCGACACACTCGAACGGCTTGATGGTCTCACCGGGCCGCCAGAGCCAATATCTCTCCAGCGTCACGGGTTCCGTGAACGTCGCTGGATCCGTGATGATCAACTGGTAGTCCAATCGTGCCTCGTCCTCGCTCAACTCGAATCGCTCCTCGACGTCCGCTGCATCGCTCAGCAAGATTCCAAAGGCATTAAAGTGAGGCGACAGCATCGCCGATGTTGAGACGATCAGAACGTTCCCTTCCCAGTGGCCCACCGAGTGCCCCAATGAAGTTTTAGACGCCGGTGCCGGCCGGTCGGTCATATGGATCGTCCGTATCAGATCGTACTCTTCAATACGAAACTGAAGCCGATCACCGTCGTCGATGAACTCCACCGGATACGGCTGATTCATGATGTATGGCATACCCTTCGGCGTACAACCCGGGATCGGGTTTTCTGCAATCGGATCGAAATTCTGTTGGAACGACTGGGCGGTTTCCGTCAACGGGTAGCTCGATCTGCCGAAACGCTCCCGTTGGATTCTGAAGTCTCGGCTCCAGACCCTGAATATTCCGCTGGAGCGCGCTTCCGCCGCGTCGACGTCGGCATCGCTGAAGCGTGCCGCCCCCCAGCCAATGGTGTCGTCCGACCAACGCGGCTCTGCGTCACGCTGGATCAACACTTCGCGCCCATCGGGCATCAGGATGTTCGTGACATCCATGATGCGCATGTCGTTTCGTCCCGGTGTACCCGCTATCCGAATCGTCTGGCCGACGGCGAGTACCTCCGGCCCGATGCCGTGCCGCTCAAGGATACCGGGTGGCGTCGATTCGACTTCCCAGGTCGCCTGCTCGCCGGCCATGTCCGTGTCGACCCAGAACCGGATATGGGGGTTCCGCCACATGATCCGCGTCACCTCGCCCTCGATCTCCCTAATCGAATCGAGATCATAGAACGCCGCTTTCGAATGGTGTGCCGTGGCCACGGGACAGCCGACGACGAGCGCTAGCAGTGAAGTGGTGATTGCCTTCCTCATTGACCCATTCCCCTCGATGAATACACGCTTTCTAGGTTCATTCGCCGCCGATCGAGCTCGGATCGGCCTGCCCTGCTCGGCCCGGCGTGACTCGGCTATTGATAGTACGCGTCAGGCGCATCTTCGCTGGGCAGCCACTCGGCAAGCTGGCTCTTAATATCCGAGAAGTCCGGGTCCGCTGCAAGATTTATCCACTCTTGTGGATCTGATTCGTGGTCGTAGAGTTCCTCAGAGCCATCGAAATACCGAATATACCGGTAGCGATCGCTCCTGACGGCGTGATTCATGAACCCAAACGTGCTGAGTGCCATCTTTTCCCAGGGCGAATCCGGATCTCGAAGCAACGGTACCAGACTGGTCCCCTCCACATGCCCCGGCATGTCGAGCCCGGCCAGTTCGGTCAGTGTCGGATAGAGGTCCATGAGCGACACGACTTCGTCCGTTTGGCTCCCCGGCGTGGTGATCCCGGGCGCGACAATGATGAACGGTATCCGCGTCGATTCTTCCCAGGCCGTTTGCTTGCGCCAGCGCAGTTTTTCTCCCAGGTGCCAACCGTGGTCCGACCATAGAACGATGATCGTGTTCTCCGCCCTCCCGCTACGATCCAGCGCGTCAATTAGCCGCCCGACCATCGCGTCGGCGAAGCTGACACTCGCCAGGTACGCCTGCACGCCTTCCTTCCAGAGATCCGCCTCGACGATCCAGTCGTGCAATCCCATCGGCGGCATATTCCCGGAATAGCCGTCTATCAGCGCCGCAGCAGGAACGTCATCGAGATCCGTCTCCAGGACCCGTGGGAGCTCGACCTCTTCCAGCGGGTACAGGTCCAGATATTTTTGCGGCACATACCACGGGGGATGGGGCCGGTAGATGCCGACAGCGACAAACCGCGGCTGATCGCCGGCAGCGGCCAGTTGTTGCTGCCCCCAGCCGACAACCTGGCCGTCACCCATCGCCGAGTCTTCGGTGACGAGTGCTGCCCAATCGATGTTCCAGCTAAACGGATTTCCGTTTGCCGGTCGATTCAAAGGACGCACCTCGTCCGGAAGCTGCCGGTCGAGCGACGGGTAATACGCGTCCCAGGCCGTGAGATCGTTATAGCCAGAAAAACCCGCGTCAGAGTATGTATGCGCATGGAACAGCTTGCCGGCGCCCACAGTCCGATAGCCCCGGTCGCGAAAGTACCTCGGTATCGTCGGGATGCCTTCGAGTCGCTCGACGGTGCGCCAGTCCGGCGAGTTACCGTAGACTCCGGTGGTAGACGGCGCCAGCCCGGTGAAGATCGCGGTACGCGAGGGGTTGCACAGCGCCGAGGGCACATGCGCGTTGGTGAACAACATGCCGCGGGCGGCGAGCGCGTCGATGTTCGGCGTGATCGCCTGCGGGTGCCCACCCAGTACACCCACCCAGTCGTTGAGATCGTCGATCGTGATGAACAACACGTCCGGGCCGTCGGTGCTCTGAGCTTGCGCCGGAAGCACAGGCGCCATCAGGACGCCGAGTGCCATTAGAGTCCAACGCTTCATTCCGACCGCCCTGCCAAGCCCAACTCGGCACGATCGTACACTGACGACATCGATACGTCTCCGTTGACTATTGAGCAGCCTGATCTTCAGCCAAAGCGTAACACTCGTACTCGAGGACCCGGACAGCGTCTTCGACACGCCGGTACAGGGGCATGCGCATCTGCCACGACTCGGTAAAGACTTCCGGGTCCTCAATAGTGACCTCGTACAGGATGTGATCCGGGCTGGTCCGCGTGTAACGCTCCACGACATGCAGGGAGGGGCTGTGGAAGTTTCCTGATCGGTCGAACCAGGTCTCGCCGGTGAAGTGAACGACGTCGACCACCAGCGTGTCGCCCTCCCAGTGGCCGCGGGAATCTCCCATGTACCACTCGATCGGCCCCGGCAGACGTTCCCCACCCATGTAGATATTTCGGATCGTGTGTACCCATTCGTAGGTCATCACGATCTGGTCCGTGGTCTGAATAATCTGAAACGGGTAAGGCATATAGGTAATGCGCGGAACGCCGACCATATGACAACGTGCTTCCGCGTCATCGGTCAGGCGGTTCTCGTAGTTCACCTGCCGTTGCTGTGCGGCCCACGGCTGGTAAGGGATATCGTTACCTACGACGACGCCCTGCCCTGCCGGCACACCGTGTTCGGCAGAGTGGTCCTGAATATCCCACACGGCCGTATTCAGGGCCTGCCAGACGCCCTGGAGATCGGGCTGTCCGGCGCTCGTTCGCGGCGCCGTGTAATCCTGCCCGGTGCCGATCGATGGCAGCAACAGGAGAAATCCCGCTACGAACCCGGCAGCGGCCCGGTTCCTTGTCGGCTGCTGGCGGCTCAACGATCTTCCGGGCGCGTGCCGAAGAACAGCCGCCTGCCATCGGCCAGCGTGACCTCCTCCCCATCGACGGACCGCGAGCCGTCCCGTGCCGGAAGACCGTGGACGGTGACGATACTGCCGATAGGCAGATGCGCCGGTCGCCAGCCTCTCCTGTACAGCGAGTTGGCGCTGCCGAACTCGATTCTCCAGAGTTCAAGGATACCGTCATCATTTTCCACCTCGAGGTGCAGCCACGCGTGCGGATTTCGCCACTCGAGATCGACGATCGCTCCGACCAGGGTTATCTCTGTCGTCATGTCGTACTGTAATGCGACCGAGTGATGAGCTGAAACGGGCGGGCCCGCCGACAACATCACCAGACCCGCAACGGCACCTACGACGGAGGCCTTGCTCGTTCTTGTGGTCATCGTTCAGCCTCCTCGAGCTCCCAGGCAGCCTTGAGTCGCCGGGCTTCTTCGCCCGTTATGGCGGGATAAACGCCGTAGCCCACGTTGATATACCGCTGTCTGGCGAATTCGTTGTTCTCGAAGCAAGCTTCCTCGAACAACTCGTAACCTGCGACCGTACTGCGTCGATAAGCGAAAGCGATCGTGAAGGGTCCAGTGTAGACGTTGGGATCGTCCAACGTTGCCTGGTAGTGAATCGTATCGTCGTCGATCATTGTGAAACGCTCCACGACATGGGCTTCGTCGGTGAAGAATCGGCCGCGCTGATCGAGCCAGGCGCGAGCATTCTGATTCGCCGTGTCGATGACCAGGGTGTCGCCCTCCCAGTGTCCGACCGAGTCGCCATTCCATAAGCGAAAGTCTTCACCGATGTGTGGGCGGCTGTTCATCGGAATCACTCGGAACGCATGCGCTTCCTCTCCTTGGACCAGGAAGTGATCAGCATTCTGCATAAACTGAAACGTGCCCGTCATGTACATCGTCAGCGGGACGCCGTCCAGACGACAGATGGCGTTGTGATGGACATAGGCCCGCCGGTTGTAGCGCCGCTGGGCTTCGGCCCACGGCTGTATCGGCACGATGCCGTCAGGCGGATCGACGACGACGCTGGTCGCGCCGGAGTCGTCGAGCGTCCGCGGATGTTCTTCGAGGCTCTCGTGCGCCGCCGCCCTGCGCCGCCAGATGCCGTTCATGTCCGGCCTCCCATCTACCATGCGCGGCGGGTCAGACACCCTGGCCGCTTCGAGCGCGCAGGCATGAAACACCGCATGGGCGTCTTCGGGGCACACGGAGTCGGTTACCCAGGACTGGGCGGCGACAGAACCGGCCATGACGAACGATGCGATCGCTACGGCTACCGAAACGGCCGCGACGCGGATTCGGTTGGTCACAGGATCCCCCTTCTGGCTCGAGGAGCTTCTTTTCAAACTAGTCTACGACCTCACGGACAGGAATGCTCAATAGCTGACAGCGTCACTATTTTCACTTATTTAATAACTACTTGACAGCTAGATCTTAGCACTGCCCGGTTCAGCCTGGCCCGCCACAGCGACGTCTGCAGGATCGATGAACAGTTAATTTCTGCATCGGACGTTCCGCCGTCGTGCGCCTGCAAGTCGCAGGCACTGACAGGGGCTTTAAACCGCCTATACTCGCCTCAGACTCCAACTCGAGTTCCAACACAAAGGAAGCGAAGTGACAGCAACCATTCTCGATGGAAAAGCTCTCGGGCTACGTGTCCGGGAAGAGGTTGCCGCCGAGTGCGCCGAGCTTGCGAAACGCGGAGTAACCCCTGGCTTGGCAGCGGTGATCGTCGGTGACGATCCAGCCTCGCACGTGTATGTCCGCAACAAACGGAAAGCGGCGGAGAAAGTCGGTATCGCAGCGTTCGACCACACGCTTCCGGCGGATACGTCGCAAGCAGACCTGCTCGCGCTCGTGCATAAGCTCAACGAGGACGACAAGGTTCACGGGATTCTGGTTCAGCTGCCCTTACCGGACCACATCGATTCCTCGGTAATCCTCGACGCCATCGACCCGGACAAAGACGTCGACGGCTTTCACCCCGACAACATCGGGCGTCTGGCCCAGGCGCGCCCGCGGTACGTAGCCGCGACGCCCAAGGGCTGCATGCGGCTCCTGGCAGAGGCAAACATCGAGCTTTCCGGAAAGCGGGCGGTGATTGTCGGTCGCTCAAATATCGTGGGCAAACCGATGGCGATGCTGCTCACCAACGCGCATGCGACCGTGACGGTTTGCCATTCACGAACGGCTGACCTTGCGAGCGAGGTTGGTCGTGCGGACGTCGTTATTGCCGCTCTCGGCCGCGCTCGCGCGATCAAAGGTGCGTGGATCAAGCCGGGTGCTGTGGTGATCGACGTCGGCATCAATCGAACTGACGACGGCCAGCTGGTCGGCGATGTCGAGTTTGAGGTCGCGGTCGAACGAGCCGCCGCGATCACGCCGGTTCCGGGTGGGGTCGGCCCAATGACGATCGCAAGCCTTTTGGCCAACACGGCGCTCGCCGCGGCGCGCCTAACGAGCTCAGAAACAGCTTCTACTTCTACAGACCCTTGACAGCTCAAGCTTGGCGCTGCCCAGTCCAGCCTGGCCCGCTAGAGCGACGTGTGCCGGATGCATCCACGTCACTTCATCTTCTGGCGGATCAGCGCCAGCATCGACTCGCGCGCAGCGTCGGCCCCAGCGGCGGCGGCCGACACCTCGCCGTACAGCCCACGTAATTCAACTATCGACAGATAATCGGGATGATGGATCTCCGCGATCGTCGCGTAGGTCAATGACTTGCCCTCCCTGGAAACCACCAAGTCATAGATATGCACCGCCAGCGGTTGTGGAAGTATGCCGCCCATCAAGCCCGCAACTTTGCCTGAGGAAGGTAGTTCGCCGAAGTAGCGATTGACCTTCTCGATAGCCCAGCCCCGCCGCGTGAAGACCGCTCCGATCGATTGCCCAGAGAGAATCGCGCGATGCTCAACGGAGACAGCCGCGTCGGCGGCATCCGGATACAAAACGACGGCGTACGTTCGACAGATTTTGGTCTCACCGTGCAGGCTATAGAGATTGGATACTCGGACGCGGTCATCGCTCTCCAAGATAGCGACGCCGTAATTACCGAATTCCTGAGCGATACGCTCGCTGTTTAGCGGCGGTCGCGAGAGCGCCTCCGGCGACGTTACCGACGGTACCTGTGCCGAAAGTTGAGCGCTTAAGGCCAGCGCGGGAATGAGCCAGCGGTTCTTGATCATGCGCTCTCGGGATTCAGTCTAGGTGTGTCCCCATAGTAGGCGCCCAGGATCCGGAGCAGAAGGGACACGCGCCTCGTAGCCCGCTGCGTTCGAGTAAGCTGCGGCATCATGATATTCTGCGCCGGCGTATGAATCGTCCACGCACATTAGCGTTCGCCGCGATGCTGATCGTCTCGCTCCTTTCGAGCCTGGCGTACGGGCAGCGTTTCAGAGGGCGTTATACGATCGAGCAGAATGATCCGCCCGCTACAGAGTTTATCGCGGCGCGCTGGCATTTCGGCACCAACGGTCTCATTGGACATATGGGCTGGTCACACAACTACCCGTATTCCGAATTGCACCTCAACGAGTTCGTCGCCCAAACTACCCGAATCGATGTCCAGTCTCGGTCCTACCGGATCGTCGAACTCGGGACGGACGACGTATTCGATCATCCCTTTACCTATGTGTCCGAACCGGGCGAGATGGAGCTTACCGACCAGGAAGTCGAGAATCTTCGCGAATACATCGACCGGGGCGGCTTCATCCTCATCGATGATTTCGACGGCCCACGGCACCTGGCGCAGTTGCGCAGCCAGCTATGGCGCGCGTTTCCCGACCGTACTCTTTTCCCGTTGACCATCGACCATCCGATCTTCGATCTGATCTTCGAGCTTCAGGATCTGTACGGCATGGCTCCGTACGTGCCGGGCGGGAGCCTGACCTACTACGGGATGCTAAACGACCGCGGCGAGATCGTGATCGTCGCGTGCCACAACAACGATCTAGCGAATTTCTGGGATCGGATCGATCAGGGCAGCTACCCGCTCAGGCCGTCGACCGACGCCTTCCGCATGGGCATCAATTATCTCGTCTATTCGATGACGCACTAGCACGCTGCTCAGAAAACTCCGGCGAGCCGCGCTCACTCGACGACCACATTCATCGGCTCGCTCAGGCGGCTCTCGATATCGCCGACCACGGCGGAGACCGTGACTTCCCACTCGCCGGCCGGTAACTCAAGAAAGAATTCGGTCAGATCCGGCTCCACGCGCCGCACCATTTCCTGATCGACATACAATCGGTATTCGGTCACGGCATTATCTGCGAGCGCACCGCCATCATCGTATCGTGATGGCGGCATCCATTTCAGCAGCACACCGCTCTGATCAGCCTCATCTTCGGCTCGGCCGCAGGCAGAAACGATCAGCGCTACGGCTATCACCAGCAGTGCGGTATGAGGCGACGGGATGCGAGCGCTCATACGAGCGCATTCGGCACGCCGAGCTGCAACAACAGCCCGAGTTCGTCACCGAAGTACCAGCCTTCTGTCCACGCGCCATCGACAAAGCGCATGATCCCGACCTCGGGCACTTCCACGCGGTCATGGGTCGGCGGCAGGCCGTAGATGCTATTGACGTTGGTGCCGGCCAGCCTGAATCTCATCCATACCTTGTCGCCCTCGGCCAATAGGCTATCGACTTTATCGCGGCGGTCCGGGAACGCCCGGCCAATCGTCTGGTCACCCGCGCCCGTCGCCCTGCCGAACTCGCCGAGATGCTGAAATCCCGCACGCAGTCGTGTGTAGTCTGCGGCCCGTAGATCGCTCGGCGGTGACGACGACTTGGAACGCGCGACCGTAATCTTGTTGCGTTCCTCTTGGCTCGTCGGTGGCGTGGCCGTCAGCCGCGACACGACGGTGTCGCCGTCTTCGCCCGTAGCCGTAATCGGCGGCGCGATCAGCCGCCCGTCATTTCGTGGCGGTAACTGGGCACCCAGCTGTTGCAGCAGGCCAGCCTCGTCGGCCATGAACCACGCTTCGACTATCTTGCCGTCGGCCAGTTTGAAAAAACCGACTTCAAGGATATCGATCGTGCGCCCCGTCGCCGGGATACCATAGAAATTTCCAAGGTGAGTGCCGGTGACTCGGAATAACATTCCGACCCGATCACCATCCGCGATCATGTCTTCGATCGTGTCGACGCGGTCGGGAAAAGCCGTGCGCAGACCGGGACCAGGGCTCGGGAAATCCTGATCGCGAGCATTGTCGCCGAGGTTGGCCATGCCCGCTCGTAGCCTTCGATAATCCGCCGCGAACACCTCACTGGCTACGCGGGCAGCTTCCGGCGTGCCCTGAGCCTCCTTATAGCGCCGCACCAGTTCCTTGTTGCGCGCGCGCAGATCCGCTTCCTGCCCGAGCGCCCAGCGCGAATTGCCGGCGCCAAGCAACACTCCCGCGCTCAGTGATCTCTCGATAAACGTTCGGCGTGACAACATTTCGGACCCTCTTGAGCAGCGAATCGCAGGCGTTTCCGGCAGGGTACACGCAGCCTCACTCGTGTGCCAGACGAGCCGGTCGCGACCTATAATGCGGGGGGCTGGACTCAGGACCGGAATTCTATCGATGACCTCTATCGGCACCCCGCTCACTCCGTCGGCGACACGTGTCCTGCTCTGCGGCGGCGGTGAGCTTGGCAAGGAAGTCGTGATCGAGCTGCAACGGCTCGGCGTCGAAGTCATCGTCGTCGATCGATACGCGAATAGCCCCGCCATGCAGGTCGCCCACCGCAGCCACGTCGTCAACATGCTCGATGGTGCTGCGTTGCGAGCCGTTATCGAGGCCGAAAACCCCGACCTGATTGTCCCGGAAATTGAAGCCATCGCGACCGACGAACTCGTCAAGCTAGAGCAGGAAGGCTACACCGTGATTCCTACGGCGCGAGCCACAAAACTCACGATGAACCGCGAAGGGATTCGCCGGCTTGCTGCCGAGGAACTGAAGCTGGCGACATCGCCGTATCGATTCGCCGCAACGCGAGCCGAGTTCGATCAGGCCGTCGCCGAAATCGGCCTGCCTTGCGTCGTGAAACCGGTCATGAGCTCGTCCGGCAAAGGCCAGAGCCTCGTGAAGTCCGAGGCCGATATCGGCCCGGCATGGCAATACGCTCAGGAAGGTGGCCGCGCCGGCGCCGGCAAGGTCATCGTCGAAGGTTTCGTCGACTTCGACTACGAAATCACCCAGCTCACGGTACGACATGCCGCCGGCGTGTCGTTCCTGGATCCGGTTGGCCACGTTCAGGTCGATGGCGATTATCGTCAGTCGTGGCAACCGCAATCGATGAGCGATGGCGCTCTCGCCATGGCACGCGAGATGGCTGCCACCGTCACCGGCGCGCTCGGCGGCCGCGGAATTTTCGGTGTAGAACTGTTCGTTCGCGGTGACGAGGTGATCTTCAGCGAAGTCTCGCCACGGCCGCACGATACCGGGATGGTGACGATGATCTCCCAGGACCTGTCGCAGTTCGCGCTACACGCACGCGCAATTCTCGGCCTGCCGATTCCGAATATCCGTACCCACGGACCAGCGGCGTCCAGTGTGGTACTGGTCGAAGGTGATTCCGACAACATTCGCTTCGATCACATCGACGCGGCGTTGGCAGAACCCGATACGCAGGTGCGCCTGTTCGGTAAACCACAAGTCAGGGGGCATCGACGCATGGGCGTGGCGCTGGCACGCGGGAAAACGATCGAGGATGCGCTGGAGAAAGCACAGCGCGCGGCCGCGGCCATCGTCGCCACGCTACAATAGACACCGGATGTTTACTGCTTTTATTTCAATAGCATAGAAGACTATTGAAGATTCCACCTCGCTCCCTGAACGCTCGCAGACGCCACGTCATGATGCCGATCGGAACCGCCGGGATCGAGCTATACTCTGGCAACGGAGGAAAGGCCTGACCATGTCACAGCAGCGAAATCCCAGGTATTGGGCGTCGCAATGGTACGCGACCAAGTTCGAAGTTGAACCGTGGCCCGCGGGTTGGTACTGGCATGACACACGCTATACCTGGAATGGACCGTACGGTAGCGAGGAAGAAGCTCGCACCAGCATGGACTCTCACGCCGCGACGCGCGCCGGCGACCCCCGACGACCGGTCGTCATCGACAACACGAGCTGACGTCCGGCTATGCCAGCGCGCTCGCTCGACAGCCGGATGGCGGATGCCGGTTTAGGCGCGCCAGATCGTGGCGATGTCCGGCGCGGATAGACGCCGCCTCTATAGCCGTCGAACCATCTGGAGCGGCCTGGCTGTCTTCGCGGCGGTCGCCGCGCTCAGCGGACTCATCGATGACACCGGCAAGCGCTACGCGGACGAGGCGTTCAGTCGAGCGCTGATTACCTTCGCGGTAGCGCGTACGCTCAACGGCGTCATCTCCGTCGCCCAGGGTACTGAGATCGCCATTGAACCCGGCGGCGTGGGCGTCAACTTCACCGTCGGCCAGGTACTCGATCCGATTAACGATCTCGTCGAACGGTTCTCGGCCGTGATGCTCGTCGCCACGAGTTCGCTCGGACTGCAGAACATCCTGCTGCGGATGACGACGTGGTGGGGCACGAGTCTGGCGCTGGTTCTGGCTGTCGTCTTTACCCTGGTCGCTCTGTGGTGGCCTAAGCTCGATCAAAGCACACTGAGGCCTCTGGCGCTGCGAGTGCTGTTGGTGACCGTGTTCCTGCGTTTCGCCGTCCCGATTCTCGTGATCGGCAGCAACCTCGTCTTCGACACGTTTCTCGCCGCCGAACAGGCGGCCGCCAGCCAGGCCCTCGACGCGACGCGTAGTGAGATCGAACTGATCAATGAGAACGTGGCGATGCCGGAGTCCGATGCCGAAGATCAGAGTGTCATCGAACGACTCAGCTCGATGCTCGACAGTTCGCTGGACGCCTTGAATATCGGCGATCGTCTCAACCGCCTGCGAGACCGCGTCTCTAACGTCAGCGAGCACATCATCAATCTGATCGTCATATTCCTGTTACAGACGATTATCCTGCCGCTGGTGTTCCTCTGGCTATTCGTCGAGCTGTTGAAGCTGCTCGCCGCCCGCGCCACATTGCGTCGCTAGTCCGAGGCCACTCTTTCCGGCACGTTATCGATGTGAGAGGCGGTAGTGGTCCGCCAACAGATCATCGCCGAAATCGTCGGTCGGGTTTCGCCATACCGAGTGGATGTGGTTACCGTTATCCTGAGCATTGTCGAGCTCAAACATGAAATCGCCGCCCTGCAGACGGTAATAATACTGGGCGCGACGTTCCACGCTGCCCATCCACGCAAATGTGAGCTCATCGAGATCGATGCTCTGCAGATAGGCGTCGGAGATCTCGGGCCGGTAGCGCGAAATGACCTCGTCGACGAGCCTCCGTACCAGTACTCGCTGCGAGTCGTCCATGTCGGAAATGCTTAGCCCCTCAGGCTGTAGGGCGGATCGCCACGTCTCCCAGGCGCTCTGGTCCTTGTTGGCATTCGTCGCGAAGATATCGTTCGGCGCCTCTGCGGAGATGACCGCCCGGGCCCGCTGACTCTCACTCAGAGACAGAACCAGGTCACGGGCAAGATCCTCCTCGTCACGAAGCGGGCGGAATCCCGCCAGCGGGCCCATCAGCGTCTCAGCCGGGTCCGCGCCGAAGAACGAGGGCGTCACCGTCACATGGTCTGGCGCGACGGTGACACTAAGCGACACGTGGTGTCCTTCGAACCGCCATGCCCATGGGGCGGTCAGCGTCGGGGTGCCGAAGAAACTCAGGAAATACTTCTCGACGCCCCTGGGCAAACCGACGTCCTCCATAGACCACAGAATCTCCTCCAGCTGCATGATATGGACGACCTTCATATGGCCTTCCGCGCTCAGCAACGTAGCCAAGAGGTCATGGGTCAATGTCCGCTGGTCCGGCGTCATGAGCTCGATGCTTAGCCCGGAACGAGGCCTCGGCCAATAGCTCCAGTCCTTTCTGGCGTCATCCTGCAACGACATCTGCAGGAACTCGCTCTTCGAGATTCCCAGCATTCGCTGCCGGCGGGCTTCGCTGTCCATCGTAGCCAGCAGTGCGTCTGCGGCTGCGACCATTTCTGCGGTGACGGCTGCCTGAGAAAAGCTAGCCGAATCGCTGCGTTCCTGAGCGATTAACGGCGCTGCCACGAATAGAATCCCGGCACAGGCTAATGTCGCTCGAATCATCATTGTGCTGTTCCCTCGGTGACACCGACGCTCGTGATGACTGATGTTACACCCCACTAGAGGAAACACCACAACTCAGCGAGAGCTCGCGCGCTCACTATTCTGAGCTATAACGCTGTGCGACCTCCGGATCGCAGCCGAATGGCACGAATGCACGATCGGGTGCATGATCCCACACGATGCCGCCGATCATCGGCTCCGCCAGGTATTCTGGATCCTCGACAATAAACTCGATCGAGATCTCGGTACCCCCCGCATTGAGCTCGAATCGCTCGACGACGTGTTTCTGTGCGCCCGACGCGATGCCGCTGCGGTTTCCGGCACGATTGTCCGCGAAGAGCGCCGTATCCACGACGAGCACCTCGCCCTCCCACCAGCCGATGGAATGTCCCTGGTTGGTTCGTGGCCCGTTCACGGGATGCTCGCGCCCATCCATGTAGACCGTTCGTTCAACGTTGAAGAACTCGCTCCTGATCAGGATCGTGTCGGCTCGAATCTCGATCTCGCTCAGATAGGGTGCCGCGACAATGCTCGGCAGAGGGAACGGCACACAGTCGGCGACCGGATTATCCGATTCGCTGTACTGGGCCTGAGCGGCCCTGCCTTTCTCTGTCAAAGCACCATAGATGAATCGTCGCGTTGCAGTGCCCCGCAGGCCGTCCCATACCCCCGAGAGATCGGAAGCGCCGATCAGCGCTGCCCGACCACCGGATCTAGGTGTCAGGACGACACCGTCCTCCGTGGCGAGCGAAACGAGCAGGCCATGATTCCTCTCCGTGTTCCTGTCGGGATTCGCGCGGATGACGACCTCGTCTCCGACAGTGACTGATTCAGACGTCCAGCCGCTCCGAGTCAAGATGGATGTGGCGTCGGTCTCCAGTTGCCAGACGACCGGCTCGCCCACGTCGGCTGTAGTCTCGACGTAGACATAGACATGCGGATTCGTCCAGTCGTAGCGCACCACGGTGCCGGTAAACGCCACCGATGAACTCTTGTCGAAGATCACGGCGCTGTGATGTCCCGCGACCGGCGAAGCGATGCAGACCGCAACAACCGCCACGGCGTTACGACCTCTCACGACGACCCCCCCTGCGTGGCAACACGTCCGACACCACGCTAGAGCGGATCGAACTCCGCGCAATCGTAGCGTTGTATCTCCTCACCCGGCACCCACTCCCAACGCGTTGTGAATGCTACAACAGGCTCGGTCAACGTTCCAGGATCGGATACCGTGGCCGTCCAGTTCAGGCTGCGCTCGTCGGCGCTCAGCGTGAAACGTTCGACGACTTCCACGGCGTCGCTCTGCGGCGTGCCGTGCTCATCGAGGTACGGATAGTCGATATGGGTCGTGGTAACGACCAACGTGTCGCCTTCCCAGCGGCCGACGGAATGACCCATCGGAGTCGGGTCGTGATTGCCGGTGCCGTTACCGGAGGCACTGTGTATCGTTCTGATCGCGTCCCACTCCTCGAGGTGCAGGATGATCTCGTCGGCCGCCTGCAGAAACTCGATGGGATGCGGGCTCATCATGGCCCCCGGCATACCCAGTGGCCGGCAGCCCCGCTGCGGGTCGTCGAGTAGCGAATCCCACGCGGCCTTTGCCGAACGCGCGGCCTCGTTCAACGGCAGGTCTTGTGTGCGGACCCGGCTCGCGACGGTCCACACGCGAAACAGTCCTCGAACCTGAGCCGTCGCTTGCGGATCAGACGCTGCTGCGCTGCGCCGATACACTGCCGATCCCGAGGATTCGTCCGGCCCGAGAATGATCTCCGTCCCATCCGCGAGCCGCGCGCGGGTGGCCAGCAAGAGCGTCGGACGGCGGGTAGACAGGTGGCCTTCGATCCGCACCCGCTCACCAACGACAAATCGATCCCCGCTCACGCCGTCGCGTCTCAAGCCGTTGACATTGCCCTGCACCTGAACGCGCCATATCTCATCCTGGCCGTCACCGTTGGCGAGCCGCAAAGTAAATGCCGGGTGAGGGTTCCGCCAGACCACACTCGCGAGCTGACCCTCGATCTCATACGTCTCCCCGGAGAATTCGCCGTGTGAGTGGTGAGCGGCCGCGGCGGACGGCATCACAAGTAGTCCCAAAGCAGCGGCTCGCAGTCTCATCGCCCCGTCAATACCCAGCGTCATTGCGCAAGCCTGCGATTCTACTCGCACTACGGAGGCATCGGCGTATACATATACTTATCTATATATCAGTTACTTGTTTATTCTTCTTCATGTAATTCCTAACAAGGCGTCGCGGCAATGCGCATTCGCCACAGCCAGCAGATGACCAATGCGAGTAACGCGGCCATCACGCTCTATCGCGCGTTTGACGATGCGGGTTAGTGTCTCGGTACGGGTTTCAACGCCAGTTCCCAGTGCGAGTACATCGGAAACCGGCTCACGAGCCAGAGCACTACAGCGACGAAGCCCGCCACAAATCCGACCGCGACGGTGATATCCAGCCAATTGCTGAACGGCCGGTCATCGGGTGAGAAGACCGGAATTATCATCAGGTATTTGCTGAGCCATATTCCCAGATTGATACCGAACGCGATCAGGCACGTCGCCCATATCGACCGCTTGACGAACGCGAAGATGAAAGCGACGAACGGAACGAAGAAACAGCCTGCCATCATGGTCCAGAAATACGGGCCGTAGTGTCCGTACATTTGCCGCCATAACGGCTCTGTTTCCTGGGGAAGGTTGCCGAACCACATCACGAAGAACTGCGCCCAGAAGAAGTACAGCCACAGTAACGTGAAGCAGGTCATCATCATGCCGAGGTTGCGGATCTGAACGGGCCCGAAATAGGAGCCGAAGCCACTCGATTGTCCGAGAAGCGCCGGGAAGACGATGAGCGCAGCCGTCCCCGCGAACAGGTTGCCGAACCAGAAGAAGATCGGGAACACGGTGCTGTGCCAGTGAGGTATCAGCATCATGGCGAAATCCCAGGAGAAAAATGTATTACAAATTATGAAGCCCGCGATCACCAGGGGCGACAGCGCGTAGAGCTGTTGCTCGACTTCGCGATTGTCGATGTTATTGTCCTTGGCGCCCGCCAGGTCGGGCTTGAGGCCTTTCACCACATAGAGTGCGCTCAGGCCATAGAATAACGCGAGGCCGAAGAGGCTCCTGAACAACAACCAGTTGATATTCAGCCATGGACTCAAGTGTTCCTCGGGCGAGGGCGAGAGCCAGTAGAAAAAGCTTTCATCGGCGTAGAGATAGATCAGCACTATCCCGACGAGGGCGAATGGGAGAAACGCCAACGTACTCAGCTCGGCGAGCCGGTAGTAGGGCTTGGCCCACTGCGCGCGAACCAGACGGGTAATGGCGCAAAACACCACGCCGACCTGACTCACACCCATCAGAAAAAGATACGAGACGACGAGCAAGCTGCCATCTAGCTGAGCGCTGTCGTTGGTCCCTCCATAGATCAGGCTGACGACGCCCACCGCGAACAGGACCATCAGCACCGATAGCGCTGGACCGGGCCGCCAGGCTGACGTGGTACGCTGAGCTGCCACCGCAGTCTGATCTCCGTTCATTCCGAACCGAACTCCGCTCTGATGTAATTGATCACGTGCCACCGTTCCTCCTGGCTAAGGGCGTCGCGGTAAAACGGCATCGTCACTCGTCCGCGCGTAATCGTGAAAAACAGCTGCCCATCGGCCTGGTCCTGCGTGTAGGGCTCGTGCATGTCCACCGGCGAGGTCTCGAGCATGACCCCGACCGGCCCGTCTCCACGGCCTTCAACGCCGTGGCAGACCAGGCAGTTGAGCTCGAACAAATACTGACCCGTGGCGACGGACTCGGGCGTCGCGGGAACCGGATTCTGCAGCGTCACCGCTTCGTCCTTGGCCTCGAACATACCGGCCTCGGTCGTCGGGGCCGGCAGGGTCTCGCCCCCGACGACGGGGATCCCGCCAGGTCCGGCCGGCGCTACCGATCTCTGCGCCTTGGCGATCGGCTGATCGACCATGTCCTTGTCCCAGGGGTTGCCCCAACCCACCACCGACTGGCCCATTAGCGTCAATGCAATCGCGGCCTGCGTTGTACGCCTCATCCGCCGTCCTCCGTCACTTTCCTGACTTCTTCGGCGCCGGCGTCACGCAGTATCGTCTCAGCGCGCCTGAAGATGTCATCGTCCTCACAAACCACGGTCACGGCGAACTTGTCGACGGCCGTTTCCGGCACATACACTCGCTCCCGGATGGCGGGAAAGCGGGCGCTGACGAAGAAACCAAGTACGGTCGCCAAAATGCCGAACAAGATCGTCATCTCGTAAGTGATGATCAGAAACGGCGGAATCGTGATGATGGGCCTGCCTCCGGTAGGATGCAGATAGAGCACGGCCGTGCCGGCCGCCAGGGCAAAGCCGAATATCCCGCCGAAAACGGCACCGAAGAAAGTAAAGTTCTTAATCGCTGACCGCTTCTTGCCGAGCACTTCTTCGACGCCTTCGATAGGGACCGGCGACATCAACGAAGGCCTGGCGAAGCCGGCGCCTTTGAGCTCTCCAGCCGCCACGAGCGCCGTCGACGGCGCGTGAAAGAGTCCTACTGCGTTGGTTGCCATTCGGGCACTCCTGTCTCGGACTCGGGCTGCGGCTCCGGCAGCGTCTCCTTCACTTCGTAGATGGACACGCTGGGGAAGATCTTGACGAACACCAAGAACATCGTCACGAACAACGCAAGCGTGCCGGCAAGGATCGAGAGCTCCACCAGGCTCGGCACGTACACTCCCCAGGCATCCGGTAAATACTGCCGCGACAACGACGTGCCGACGATCAGGAATCGCTCGGTGTACATGCCGATATTGATCGCGATCGACAGGATCAGCATCGGCACGAAGGAACTTCTGAATCGTGTGGAGATGAGCAGTAGCGGCGCGAGCGCACAGAACAAGATCATCTCCCAGTACAACCACGCGTAATAACCGAACAACTTGTACGTCAGCGCTTCGTATTCGGTCGAGGTACCGCTGAACCAGGCGGTAAAGAGCTCCAGGACGTTGATGTAGGTCCAGATCAGCGACAACACGAGCAACAGCTTCCCGAGATTATCGAAATGCAGCTCGGTGATGTATCGGCTGAAGCCCATGTACTTTCTGAGCATGAACATCACCGTGACGATGCCCGCGGTTCCGGAGTAGATAGCCCCGACCACGAAGTACGGCGCGAATATCGTCTGGTGAAATGCCGGCACGATGGACAGCGCGAAGTCCCAGGAGACAATGCTGTGTACTGAGACCGCCAGCGGAATGATCAGGACCGCCAAGAATGTATAGGCCCACCCTAGTCGGTGCCATTCCGTGTCGGTACCGCGCCACCCCAGCGACAGCAAGACATACATGTGATGGCGCCATCCGCTCGTACGGTCCCTGACGGCCGCGAAGTCCGGGATGGTGCCCATGTAGATGAAGATCGTGCTACCGGTCAGATAGGTGGTGATGGCCATGACGTCGAACAACAGCGGAGAACGAAAGTTGGGCCACAACTCCATCTGGTTGGGATACGGCACCGCCCAATGTATGAACCACGGGCGCCCGAGATGCACCATCACCATGGTGGCGGCCACGATCAGCGAAAAGAGCGTCATCGCTTCGGCGCTGCGGTACATAGCTTTGCGCCACGGGCTATTGGTGATGTGCAACACGCAGGACAGGAGCGTGCCCGAGTGGCTGAGCCCGATCCAGAAAATGAAGCTGGCGAGATAGGTCCCCCAAACCGAAGGGTGGTTGATCCCGGACGCGCCGAGACCGTAAAAGAGCTGATAGAACCAGGGGAAGAAAAAGAATACCAGCGTTAAAGTGATAGCCGTCGCGAGTGTGATGTAGTAAGCCCGGCCAGTCTCCACGAGGGAACGGACGACGTCCCGGTTGACATCGGCGTAGCTGATATTGCGATCGTCAGCCGGCATCGTCAGCCACCTTCTTGAGGTAGATCACGGAAGGATCGGTGTTGAGTTCCTCCAACACGCGGTAGGCCCGGGGATCGTTCATCGATATCGACACTCGACTTTCAGGGTCTTTTCGGTCACCGAAGATCAGAGCCTCGGCCGGGCAAGTCTGGACGCAGGCCGGTTGGACCTCGCCGTCGCGCACTCGTCTGCGACCGTCGTCCTTGGCCTGATCCTTGGCCTGTCGAATCCGCTGAATACAGAACGTGCATTTCTCCATCACGCCCTTTTCCCGCACCGACACGTCAGGGTTCAGTTGCTCGCCCAGCGGTGCGTCCCAGACATGGCTGTTGTAATTGAAGTAACGGACCTCATAAGGGCAGTAGACCGCACACGACCGGGTACCGATGCAGCGGTTGTAGACCTGGGCGTTGAGCCCATCCTGATTATGATAAGTGGCACTGACCGGACACACGGTCTCACAGGGCGCCGAGTCGCAGTGTTGGCACATCATCGGGATGAAACCCAGCTTGATGTTCGGATACTCGCCCTCCCAGTAGCGCTCGATCCGGATCCACTGCATCTGCCTGCCCTTGGCGAACGCCGCCTCGCCGACGATGGGTATATTGTTCTCGGCCTGACAGGCCGTGACGCAAGCCTCGCAGCCGGTGCACCGGTCGAGGTCGATGGTCATGGTCCAGGCGTAGTCGAATTCGGCGTAATCGCGGCGCGCGCCGTCGAATTCATCGCCGTAGATGTAGCCGGGTTCTCGGTACGCCCGCCACCGGGCACGAAAAACGTCGATGAAGCTCATGACGGTACCACCGTTATCGGAATACTGTGCAGCGCGGCAGTAGCGCCCGCGCCCGCATCGGATCCAGTCGTCTGGATGATCTCCCTGCCCAGCTGGCGGGACACACCACCGGTCTTCAACAGCTCGACCCGCTCCCCGGTGGGGATCAGCCTCACTCGGGTAGCGCTCCAGGCGAGACTACCGGTCACCGGCTCCATCTGTGGCGAGAGAATCTCGATCGGATTGGCACCGCGGTCTTTGGCATAGCGGCCGTATTCGCTATGGCCTTGCCCGATCGGCATCGCGATGACGTCGGGCATGATGGCCGGATAGAGGTACACAGGCGCGGCGATCCGCCCCTCTGGGGACTCGACCTCGACCACATCCCCCTCCGCTAACCCCAGTCGGTCCGCAGTCGCCGGGTTCATCTCCACCCAGGACCCGTAGACCACGCTGGTCATGGGATCGGGTAACTCCTGCATCCAGGGAAGGTTCGCACCCCGACCGTCGTGTAACGCATTCGACAGATACGGGTGCAGGATGAAGGGGTACGCATCGCTCGATCCGGAGAACTCGGGCGCGTCGACACCGATCGAAGCGATGATGCTGGCGTTGACGGTGAAGGACTGAGTGTCGCGACGCGTCGTCTCCCCCCAGACGCCGGCTCTGACGACATCGGTCCAGAACGTTTCGAAGCTCTCAGCCCCGCCGCCCGCGGCGTTGCGCGCATGAATCTCGCGCCAGCCTTCCTGCAGATACTCTTCCATGCTGGACCAGGGCAGCGCGGCACCGAGGCCGAGCTGCTGTGCCAGTCCCAGGATGATGTCGCCAGTCGACCGGGTATTGTACAGAGGCGAGACCACGGGCTGAGAAATGGCGCCGACCGAGAACCCGACACCCGGCTCAGGGAAGTCGTCGCCCCAGCTCTCCAGATAGGAGTGGCTCGGCAGGATCAGGTCGGCCATGGCCGTCGTTTCGTCCATGAAACTGGACAGGCTGACGATCAGCGGTATCTCGGCCAGCGCCTCCTTGAACCCGGCGGCCGCCGGCAACGTAAACACCGGATTGGTCTGGTTGACGATCAAGACCTCGATGTTGCCCTGACGCGCATCCTCGACGAGTTCGAGCATCGTCCGATAACTCGCCTGGCGGGAATTCGAGCCCTGCCCGACAGGGGGTGCCGGGTTGAACATCAACCCTCCCTCCCGGCCCAAGTTTCCGACCAGATAATTGAGGGCGTTGACCGCGATCAGCGTCGCGACACCGTTACCGTGGTTGCCCGCCGCGCCACCACCGATCGCGAGGCTGGGTTGCGTGTCGGCAAATGTCTCGGCCAGGCGCGTGATCGTGGCCTCCGGGACACCGGTCTGTTCAGCTACCACGGCGGGTGAATAAGATTCCAGGGATGCGGCCCAAGCGTCCCGATCAGCGCCCTGGTAGCCCCCAGTGGCGACGATATGGTTCGCGAGCCCCAGCGCCAGGACCCCCTCCGTGCCGGGGCTAGCGGCGATCCACTCATCCGCGGCCGCGCCGCTCAGCGACATCCTCGGTTCGATCTGCACGAACCGCCCGCGGACATCGTCCCGGCCCTGACGGCTGTGCCCGAAGCCGAGACCGTGGTGCACCGGGGATATCCAGTTGCCGAGATAGTCGGCCCCGAAGGACAGCAGATAACGCGTGTTTTTGAGGTCGTAATAGGGCAGATACTGCTCGCCGAAGAGGCGATCGATAGCGGCATAAAGCGTCTGCGGATGGGCAAAGTCATAGTGCAGGAGCCGGTCCGATCCCAGCTGGTCCATCAGCAGCTCGAATAGTCCGGCCAGGTGCCCGCGGACGCCCTCAGTGAGAAAAACAATGCGGTTTCCCTGGCCATTGGCCCGTAACGCGCCCAGGCGCTCTGCGAGTTGGGCCAGCCCTTCTTCCCACGTCGTCGGTATCAAGCCCCCGGACTCCCGGCCCCCGGTTCGCAACAGCGGAGAGGTCAGCCGATCGGGGTTGTACAAATCCTGCAGGCCGGCCTGACCCAGCGCGCAAAGCCGGCCCTGGCTGACCGGATGCGCCGCGTTGCCTTCGATCTTCTTGGCGCGGCCTTCGAGGGTGCGCACGGAGATTCCACAGCCCGCCGAACACATCGAACAAACGGTGTTGTACCAGGTTGCGATGCCGTGGCTGAACTCCTCGGGGGGGACCGCGTAAGGAATCAGGTGTTCCACCGGATGCTTGATCGACTCGGCCAGCATGAAGCCGGCACCCGCACCCACGCTGCCTGCGCCGACGTATTTCAGGAAATCTCTGCGGTCTATGTTCGACATCTCGCTAGTCTTTTACTCCCGATTCACTTGTGGCAGGTCAAGCAATCGAGCCCAAACTCTACCTGGTGTTCTTTGTGGCAGGTCAGGCACAGACCCATCTTTGTCGGCGCCCTGCGGGAGACGACGTCCATCGTCTCGACAGGCCCATGGCAGGTCTGGCACTCCACGCCGGCCTGGACGTGACGTTTGTGCGGGAAGTAAACGAAGTCGGGCAGGTCGTGAACCTTGATCCACGGTATGGGCTCTTCGTTGACCCAGTAGCTCATCAAGAGCCTGATCTGTGGCCGTTCTGTCGCGACGCTCTGGTGACAGCCGACGCACTTGCTGACCGGGGGTACCCCGGCCGATGTGGAGATGCGCGCCTGGGTGTGGCAATACATGCACGGAATCTCGTAGTCGCCCGCGTGGATCCGGTGACTGAAATTGATTGGTTGTTCAGGTGCGGTCCCGGGGAACAAAGCTGCGTTCGCCCAATAACCGGACACCAGCCCGACGACACCGATAGCGAGCATCAGCCCGACCGGCCTGAGCACTCGCAACGTAGGAACGATCGAAACGCCCATCTAGTCCGGACTCCGCTGCGCGTTGTCGTCGGCTAGGGAAATTAAATCCACCAAAGGTTTCGCCCGACTCGCTCCGTTGCTACCGGCGTTGCTCACCAATCCCACCGTAGCGCCGAAACTCTCGCCGAACTCGTGAATCAGTTTCGCGAGATCCGGGTTTTTCGTTGCCCGTAAGTACGTGTCCGCCATCTGGTGAATCGCCTGATAGAAATACAGATTCATGTCGTCGATGGCCGTGTCCTTGATCCATAGATCGATTGCCGCGATAGTCTTACGCTTGTCGTCCCACAGCGACAGCATCATCGACTGGCACGGCATCGGGCCGGTGCCCCGCGCCTCCGACGCTTCCCACTCGATTCGCGTGGGCACGTCATCGTCGTCCAGCTCCACGGTCACTTTGATCTCGGCGGTCCTTGACATCATCCCATGCTCTTGATTCGATGCGGCCTTGCCCCTGGCACGGCCCCGCAACAAATGCTCGACATCCTCATCCTCTTGGTCCTGTTCGGAATTATCGTCAGTCTGGGCAGCGGCCTGGTATTCCTCGTACAGGATCGCGGCAAGACCCAACGCACCGTGGTATCACTGAGCATCCGGGTCGCCCTGGCCGCCCTGTTACTCGGTCTGTTGGCGTATGGGTTTATCACCAAGTTCATGATTCCCGGCGGCTAGAACCAGTAGACGAACGTAAACAGAAACAGCCAGATCACATCCACGAAATGCCAGTACCAGCTGGCGGCTTCGAACGCGAAGTGGTTGTCCGGCGTGAAGTGGCCCTTCAGCGTCCGCACCCACATGACGGCCAGCATCGTCGCGCCCAGGGTCACATGCGCCCCGTGAAATCCCGTCAGCATGAAGAAAGTCGAGCCGTAGATTCCGGACCCCAGCGTCAACCCGAGTTCGTTGTAGGCATCGATGTATTCCACCGCCTGGAGGGCCACGAACGTGGCGCCCAGGATCACTGTGATCGCAAGCCAGCTCTGCAACTGTAGTCTGCGGTTCTTCTTCAACGCCCAATGGGCGAACGTGACCGTGACGCTGCTGGTCACCAGAATAACCGTGTTGATGAAGGGCAGGCCCCACGCCTCCATCGCCTCCGTCGCAGTACCGCCCGGGGTCATGAACAGCGGCCAGGTGTCGGCGAAGTCGGGCCACAAATGGAGGTGGGTCTCGAGGTTACTGCCCGCGCCGGCCAGCCACGGCACCGAGATGATCCTGGCGTAGAAGAGCGTACCGAAGAAAACGGCGAAAAACATAATCTCCGAGACGATGAACCAGAACATTCCCATGCGGTAGGAACGGTCGAGCAGGCCGCTGACCATGCCTTTCATAGACTCCCGGATCACGGTGCCGAACCAGCCGAACATCATGAACGCGATCAGCGCGAGCCCGGTATAGAAGATCGGCGCCCCGAAGGTGCCCGTGGCCGTGGCCACCTTTGTCGTGCTCTGTTGAACGAAGTTAGCCGCTCCGAACGCCGTCAGGAATAACGCCACGGAGCCCACGATCGGCCAGGCGCTGCTGTGCGGCACGTAATAGCGCGGCGTTTCGCTCATGAGCCCGCATGCTCCTCGTGTGCCGCCGACGTGACATCGGCGGTGTCCCGGTCGCTCTCAAGCCGCGTCGTTTGAGCGACGGTTACCGGAAACAGCGTATAGGACAAGCTGAGCGTGTTGATATTTGCGGGCAGGTCGACGTCCATGTAGAACTTCACGAGCATTTCCATCTCGTCGCCGGCGTCCAGCGTCTGCTGCGTGAAGCAGAAGCACTCGATCTTGTGTAGATACCGGGCGGCCAGCCCCGGCGTCACGCTTGGCACAGCCTGGCCGGTCACGGCCTGGTTCGCGTGGTTGCGCACATAGAACCGGGTCTCGTTGATTTCCCCGAGCCGAACGCGCAGCCGGCTCTCCGTTGGACGAAACTCCCACGGCATGCCCCGGCCGACGTGAGCGAGGAACTGGATCGTGACTTCACGCTCCAAGATTGGCGAGACCTGTTCGTTGACAGCGACTTGCCCGGACGTCTTGCCATTGATGCCGGTCAATTCACAGAAAACGTCGTAGAGCGGGACCAGCGCAAACGCGAACCCGAACATGCCCACGGCCAGCAGCAGCAAGAGTGCCGTGTGCTTACGTTGACGGTTGCGGCTGCCCGTCATCGACTTGCGACTCCAGCGCGCTCAGGGCTCATGACCATAGGCTTCCTCTTACTCCACATGCGGCGGTGTTTCGAACGTGTGAAGCGGCGCCGGCGAAGGGATCGTCCACTCGAGTCCTTCCGCGCCGTCCCAGACCTGATCGGTCGCTTTCTTACCGCCGCGTATGGTCTTGACGACGATGTACAGGAACATGACCTGCGTAAGCCCTAAGATTCCGGCGCCGATGCTTGAAACCAAGTTCAGATCGGAAAACGGCAACGAGTAATCCACGATCCGCCGCGGCATCCCCGCGAGTCCAACGAAATGCATCGGGAAGAACGTGACATTGAGCCCAACCACCGCGGTCCAGAAGTGGATCTTGCCGAGTCGTTCGTCATACATGTTTCCTGTCCACTTCGGCAACCAGTAGTAGACCGCCCCCATCGTGGCGAAGATGGCGCCGGGATATAAGACGTAGTGGAGGTGCGCCACCACGAAGAACGTGTCGTGGTACTGAAAATCCGCCGGCACGACAGCCAACATGAGCCCGGAGAGCCCGCCGATGGTGAACATCACCACGAAGCCGAGCGCGAACAGCATCGGTGTCTCGAAAGTCAGGGAGCCGCGCCACATGGTGGCCACCCAGTTGAAGACCTTCACTCCCGTGGGGATGGCGATCAACATCGTCGCATACATGAAGAACAACTCGGTGACCAGCGGCATGCCGGTGGCGAACATGTGATGTCCCCACACGACGAACGACAGGATCGCGATCGACACGGTCGCGTACACCATCGAATCATAGCCGAACAACTTCTTACGCGAGAACGTCGGGATGATCTCTGAGGCGATGCCGAAGCCCGGCAGGATCATGATGTAGACTTCCGGGTGCCCGAAGAACCAGAACACGTGCTGGAACAAAAGCGGATCACCGCCGCCGGCCGCCGAGAAAAAGCTCGTGCCGAAATGGCGATCGGTGAGCATCATCGTCACCGTCCCCGCCAGGACCGGCATGACCATGATCAGCAAGAATGCGGTTATCAGCCAGGTCCAGACGAACAACGGCATCTTCATCAACGTCATGCCCGGTGCCCGCAGATTAAAAATGGTGACGATGATATTGATCGCCCCCAACACCGAGGAGATCCCCATCAGATGGATGCCAAAGATCATGAAATCGGTGCTTGGGGGACCGTAAGTGGTAGATAGGGGCGCGTAAAGCGTCCAGCCGAAATTGGGCGCGCCCCCTTCCATGAATAACGACGAGAGCAGCATGAAAAAGGCGAACGGAAGAATCCAGAAGCTGAAGTTGTTGAGCCGCGGAAGCGCCATGTCGGGCGCGCCGATCATCATCGGAATCATCCAGTTGGCCAGCCCCACGAACGCGGGCATGACCACGCCGAACACCATGACCAACCCGTGCAGGGTTATCAACTGATTGTAGAAATTCGCCGTGACGAATTGGAGTCCCGGCTGGGCGAGCTCCAAACGAAAGAGCATCGCCATTGCCCCGGCAGCAAAGAACAACGTAAAGCTAAGGCACAGGTAGAGTGTGCCGATTTCTTTGTGGTTGGTTGTCAGCACCCAGCGGGCGATGAAGCGCACCAGTGGATGCCGGGCTCGGGGTATGTTTTCTGCGTGGGCGATCATGCCTGAGTCACCTAACGGGCTGAGTAAACTGTAAGTGGTTGGACGACGTCGCCGGTATCATTTCCCCAGGCGTTGCGTTCGTAGGTAATTACGGCTGCCAGATCCAGGTCACTCAACTGGGGCGCCCAGGCCTGCATCTCGGTCTCGGCCAGGCCGTTCATCACTCGCTCGAGATGGGCTTCGATCGGCCCGGTCGGGATGACGCCGCCCGCCAGTGCAGGGTACTTGATTCCTTGCCCTAGCCCGTCGGGCTGATGGCAGGTTGCGCAGTGCGTGATGAACACGTCTTCGCCCATCGGCATCAGTTCCGCCATCGTCCAGGTTCTGCTACGGGCCGCAACCGCGGCCTCCCCTGCGAGTTCGTTGGCCAAGCGTTGATCCTCGATCCATGAGAGAAATTCTTCCTCGGAGCGTACCTCGACGACCACCGGCATGAACGCATGGTTCATTCCACAGAGTTCCGTGCACTGACCGCGGTAGATTCCGGGCACATCGATGCGCGTCCACGCCTCGTTGATAAACCCCGGAAGCGCATCTTGCTTAACCGCGAAATCCGGCACCCACCAGGAATGGATAACGTCATCGGACGTCATCAGGAACCGGACCTTCAGGTTGGTCGGCAGCACCAATGGATTGTCCACTTCGAGCAGATAGAACTCGCCCTTAGGGTCGATATTGTTGATCTGTTCCAACGGCGTGGTGAGATTACTGTAATAGCCAATACCGGCCTCTACATACTGATAGTGCCATTTCCACTGCGAGGCGGTGATAAGGATAGTGAGGTCCGAGTCGCTGTTGTCCTCGATATCCACCAATGTGATGGTCGCGGGCACGGCGATGCCGATCAGAATCAATGTCGGTATCAGCGTCCATACTATCTCCACGGCTGTGCTCTCATGGAATTTAGCCGGCACGGGGTGCTTCGAGCGCCGGTGGGCGATGATGGAATAGAACATGACGGCGAAGACAACGGCGCCGACGACGACACAGACCCAGAGTATCAGGTGATGCAAATACTGAATGCGATGACTCATGTCCGTCACGCCGGCGCGCATATCGAACATCTGAGCAAACGCGCTGTGAGAATAGACCCACAACACTGCGAGCAGCAGAAAGCGCTGGACCCTGCTGGTGATGGAAGTCACGCTCCTCGTGGCTTTTTCAGTTCGGAAAATCATGGCAACACTACGCTCTGTGGAGTTCAAGGCGATCCTCCTCAGCGCCTCAACTGGGCCAAAGCGCGCAGCTGATGCGCGCCCGACCAGTCGCGATAGCGGATGGCAATCGCACGTTCGGTGGGCTCTTGCCAGTCACCCCGATGGGCGAGCACGAATTCCTCACCGTCGACCTTCACTTGCCAGGCCTCACCCTCCCAATCGATGAACGCCAGGCTGCCGCTCGAATGGCGGCTCCATCGACTCGAGTTTTGCGGAACGTGTTCGAATGCGCCGTCTCGAACCCAGGCGGTCCATCTCTCGCCATTCCAGGTGACGAACTCCATTCTATTTTGCGACCACGGCTGCTCACCCGGCGAGCGATCGGATTCGGCTGTCGCATTAAATGACAGCTTGGCCGCCAGTACGGTGACCATAAACGCTGCCAACAGGCTAAAGAGTACCTTCGCTGTCAATTCCCGCAGAATCCTACGGCGCACATTTGAAACACGTAAATTGGGGCGGCCAGTCTCACCTGCACCGCCCCACGATGGGCACATGCTACACAAATCGAGCGGGAAATGAAATTAGAGAATTGTGATCGGATCCGCGTCCATGCCGCCGCTGTAAGGCAAAGTCTCAGTACAAAAGCAGGCGCCGCCAAACGGGCGACCCAACGGCCGATCCCCGTCAATCGTCGTCACGGCGTTTCGCCGCATCGACGCCGAGAACCACTGCCATCACAACGAGTACGCCCGCCAGTCCAAACCATTGGATCGCGTAACCCACGTGCCGTTCCGGGGCCATCGTACGAGGCGCCCAGTCGCGTACGAAGCCATCGGGGGACGCTGAGTCCAACCACAGCTGATAGCCGAGCAGCGGTTCTCCCAGGCGCGTCCCGAGTTCGTCGATGGTGGGGAACAACATGACCTGCGGCCAGTTGTCCGCCTCATCCGGTCCGGCCGTCTCGAGCCGCAGGCCCGGCCGCGGTAACGCGTCGATTCTCCCCCGCACCTCGCGGACCGCCTCACTCACCGCGAGCTGCGGCAGTACCCGGCGATCGGGGTCCGCTCTGACCCAACCGCGATTCACGAGTAGCCAGCGCTCGGCACCTAGCGGACGAAAAGCGGTCAGCACATGATATCCTGCCCGGCCCTGGTAGATCATGCTGTCCAGTAGGAACTGTCGCGAGGAGTCGTACCGACCTCGCAGCATGAGGACCCGGTAGCGATACTCCTCGAGTCGCTCGCTATCGACCGGCGTTGTGAGGGCGGGGAGATCCTGTCCCGTGCCGAACCGGTCGAAGACTAGCGTCTTCTCGGCTGCCCGCCGTAGCTGCCATTCGCCCAGAGACAGGAACAGCGCCAGCAACAGTAGGAAGCCGGCAACCAGAACCGCGCGGCCGATATTCATCGAGTCTGGTCACTCCACTGTCTTCGCATCGCTCCGTGACCCACCTGCTGACGGAGGAGCTTCATGACACTTCATCAACAAGATGGCGTAAACGACGGGCAGTCAAACGTGCTCTCGCTATCCGGCGGCACCTGAGTCGGACAGCATAGCGAAGAAAATGAATCCCCCGTACACCGATATCGTCAGCAATGCCAGCGCCCAGACGCTGATCCGAATTTTGTTCTTGCGCTTCTCGTCGTCTGTCATATACGGGGCCAATGTAGAGCCCCCATCGTAGACGGAAAAGGATAAGAACATCAATCCGGTGAGCACGCCAACGAGCAAGACAGCGGGCTGACGGACTGATGTAAGATGGGGGCACATCGATGAAGACACGACACGGCGTGGCAACGCGGCGTCTCGGAACTTGAAAATATGAAGCAACCGATCAAGAGTGTTCTGGTTCCGTTGGACTACTCTGAGCCCGCTTTCCACGCAGCATGGATCGCGTTGGCTATCGCCCGATCGATGCGGGCGTCGCTCACGCTATTCCATATTCATCTCCAAGAAAAGGCGACGCGTGAAACGGTCGTGATCGAGTACGACAAGCTTTCAGAGCTCACGGACGAGGCCTACCCCTCGCTTCTGGAAGATGTCGTCATCGATCCTTCCGTCGATACTCTCAGAGCCCGTAAATTCAGCGAGGTCGAGTTCGAGACGGCTACGCATTCGTTGTCCAACGAGATCTGCGACTACGCAAGAGACCACGAGATCGGCTTGATCGTGATTGGGGCCAAGATTCACTCGATTCTCCATGATGTACTCCTCGGTAACTTGACTACCAAGGTGGTGGACAAAGCGCCTTGCCCTGTCACCGTCGTTCACTAGCGTCGTTACGGAAACCCGATCAGTCGCCCCGTCAACAAGACGCTGGCCCATAGCGACACCGACACCAACGCCGTCGGCCGGCTCCACATCGCCCTCAGCGTCGTCTCGCCGGCCGTGACGACTCTGCGGCGAATCGTGAACGTGAAGACGACTGCCAGGAACAGCGACGCCAGCTTCACCCAAAACGCCGTGAGGTAGTAATACTTCGTCGCGAAACACATGAACAGCAGCAGTCCGGTCAGGAGCATGATCACGAGGCTGCCAAGCAGCAACGGCTGGGCGTCTCGTGCGAGCTGCGCCGGGGGTTGACGAGACAGACCGAGCCCCAGTAGGCGCAGGTCAACGACCAACACGGCGCCGCCGAGTACCGCCAGCCCCAGCAGATGAATGGTCGCGATGACCGGGAACAGCCATGGCGAGCTGCGCATCGCCACGAGCAGCGAAGAGTATTCGAGCCATTGAAAGAGTTCCAACAGCGACATCAGTCGAACCAGTACGCTTGATACGGGATCATACGCCCTGCCGTGATGATCGCAGCCCACAAGACCAGACTCACGCCACCGGCCAACCTGGCCCGGCCCGGAGGGACCGGATCCAGATCCCATTCAACGACGCGTCGATACGCTGTCGTGTAGAACACCCACACATTGACGCCGGCCAATACGAGCAACCCCATCTTGGCGCGAAAAAACAGGTTCCCGTATTTCTCCAACGGGTCGGCGTAAAACAACAGCAAGCCCGAGATGACCATCACCAAGAAGCCTGCGACGATCCACGGCAGAAGTCGCCCCACGACTTCCGAGACAGGCACGCGCGACATCGTAACGCCCATAAGGCGCAGGTTGAGCATGACGGCTATCCCGACGAACACGAATAAAGTCATGACGTGAACCGTCAAGACGATGAGATACAGGTAACGAGATTCGTGAAGCGCGACACTGCCCGGCGTCATCGCCAGCCAGTCGCAGATGCTAAGGAGTGACATCGTCACGGCAACGTGAACATTCACGCCGCCGGGCGGATGGATACGCTATGCCGGCTAACGGGTACCGGGGCCGGCCGGGCGCGGATTGCCATCGGCGCCGGGAGCAGACCCGCCCATGAACACCTTTCGCCCATCGAGAAACTCGAAGAAGACCGCAACGCCCTTGTTCTCACCACTCTTCGCCTGATACGCGAAGACCTTGATCTCCGATCCCACCGGCAGGGCATCCTTCGTGATGCCGTTCCGGAACAGATTGACCGGAGGGCCGCCCTCGAAACCCCAATGCGTAACCGTGCCATCGTCGTTCGTCACATCAACCCAGAGCCAGGAGTGCGGGTTGACCAACTCCACCTTGGTGACCACGCCTTGCATATTCAATGGCTTGTTTTCATCGTAGGCGGCCGCGAATGAGTGATGCGCCAGCACCGGTATAGAGGCCAGGACCGACATACCGGCAACCATCCTACAGGCTAATCTGATAGCTCTCCGCATGGTTTTACCCTCCGAGTGACCTGAGTCACATTGTCTCATCTAGCCGAGCTAGCTTCGTATTCCGCCGCCCGGACTTGCGCCCCTCTGACGACGTTGATTATGCCATAGTTATTCTCGTGACACGCCCACTCGAACAGCCCCGGTGGCTCCATCCTCGGCCAGGGGTTCTCGAATGTCCAGGGCACTTCCCACGTCGTCGGATCGGTCAGCGTTGCCTCGTAGAGGATCGTGTCTTCGTCGACTCGGGTCAAGCGTTCGACGAGGTGCAGGTTGCCCTCGACCCCCCTCGGACGCACCAATTTTCGATTATCATGGAAGTTCGTCGTCTCGACGACCAGCGTATCGCCCTCCCAGTGGCCACGTGACGATCCCAACCAGTTACGGATGTTGTCCGGAAGGGGTGGGCGCCCATCCAAAGGAATGATCCTCACATCGCTGTTGCTTTGCGTGATGAGGAGTACGTGGTCCGGCGTCTGGATGATCTGAGACTCGCCGATCTGTTGGATGAAAGGAACCCTCGGTGGTCCTTCACTCCCCACGATGCAGCGCTCGGTGATATCCCTGGATAGCAACGTCTCACGCCGAAGATGCGTCTGGAATCGCTCTCGCCCCTCCGGCGTGAGGGCAGGAATTTTTCCATCGGGTGGATCGACGATCAGCGCCGTACGCCGATTCGGTCTAATAGGGCTCTGCCAGTTATCCATGCCGAACTCTGTCCAGTCATAGTGGACGGTTGCCGGATCGACAGATGCATCCAGGGTGACCGCTCTCTGGAAGGCCTCGATGGCTTCTTGTAGCGAATACATCGACGTTCCCGCGAGATTGTCAGGGCGCTCCAGCGGCGTGTACGCCACGTTCAGCCAATAGCCCTGCAGGTCCGGATCGCCCCACGGGGTGCGTGGAGATTCTGCATGAGGCCGGGTCGGATCCCACACGTGCTCGATGCCCTTCGCAATGGCGTCTTCTGCGCTCTCTGCAAATAACGCATACACCTCCGCCGAGCTGTGCGGAGAAGCGGCTCGAGCCGCGTCCAGGGTCTCGTCCGCCCGCTGATTGACGAGGGAGGACGGCGGCGCCTGGCCCACGGCAGGCATCGGCGCCCATAGCATTATGGCCATCGCGAGCATCACGGAATCTAACGACACAGAGACTCGAGGACGCATCTCACTCCCCTCCTATCTCGTCTGGCTCCTGGTCACCGTAAAATCCGAGCGGCTTGTACATGAGCGGCTCCACGAACGGTATGCAATTGAACTCGATGAGTTGAGCGTTCTCCTCCACGTGCCGATAGAGCATGAAGCTCATCGTCCAGGGTCGCGTGAAGACGTTCGAATCCTCGATCGTCGCCTCATATCTAAGGTGGTAAGGGCTTACGGGCGTCCAACGTTCGACGACGTGCAGCGCGTCGCTGTGGAAGTTCCCGGCCCGATCAAACCAGGCGTGCTCGTTGAATCCCGTGACATCGACGACCAGCGTCTGATCCTCCCAGTGACCATTGGACCATCCCATCCAGGACTCATCGAGTGCCGGCCGGTCGGACGTCATGTCGATTGCCCGGTACGCACCCTTGTACTCGTAGACGATCAGAATCTGTTCCGGCGTCTGAAAGATCTGCAAGGGGAACGGCATGTAATTCGCGCGCGGCACGCCCGCCCGATAACACTGCAGCTCCGGATCGCCGGTATCGAACCGGCTAGGGTCGTTGGTGACGTTCACGACCGTCCGGTTCTCGTAGTTCTCTTGCCGCTTGGCCTCCGCCCACGGCTGATATGGCAGCACGTTACCCTCAACGATGCTGAGTCCCGCACGGCCTGCGCCCCAGGCGCCCACGAGTTCTGCAGCCGGGCCCGGTTGAACGCCATGCGCCAGGATGTCCCAATTCGCCGTGGTGAAGGACTGCCAGATCCCGCTCAGATCGGGCTGGCCGTCTGCCGTACGAGGCGCGGTGTAAGGAGGAAACGACTTATCGGACGGACCCTGGCCAGCCGCGGGGGCGGCGGTCAGTCCGCACGCGATGACGGTTACGGTCATCGCAACCATTGCGCTTCTCGATCGAGTGTGCGTCACAA
>Ga0114949_10000108_pt1 | contig 34330 bp, 27 predicted proteins | sample N074metaG_FD_83505 | JGI IMG/M metagenome (GOLD analysis project Ga0114949, IMG submission 83505) | Deep subsurface microbial communities from Kermadec Trench to uncover new lineages of life (NeLLi) - N074 metaG | ecosystem: Environmental > Aquatic > Marine > Ocean trench > Sediment | place...
ATCTGGGTGGCGATGGGCCTTTGGTCATGCCTGTGCCGATGATGAATATCATTAATGGTGGTGCACATGCTGATAATAGTGTCGATATTCAGGAGTTCATGATCTTACCAGTTGGTGCGTCCAGTATCAGAGAAGCAGTGAGATATGGCACGGAAATATTTCACGCACTTAAATCCGTACTCTCTGCGAAGGGTTTGAGCACGACGGTGGGAGATGAAGGTGGTTTCGCTCCGAACTTGTCCTCTAATGAAGATGCCATTGAGGTGATTCTCGAAGCAATAGACAAGGCAGGTTTCAAGGCAGGTGAAGATATTCTGCTGGGACTTGATGTTGCGAGTTCAGAATTTTATGCAGATGGAAAATATAATCTTGCTTCAGAGAATAAGATGCTAAGTGCAGAAGAGTTTATTGATTTTCTTTCACCCTGGTTCGACAAATATCCAATCATTTCTATGGAAGATGGTATGGCGGAGGATGACTGGGACGGTTGGCGTTTGATGAGCGATAGGTTTGGGAAAGATGTGCAGTTGGTCGGTGACGATCTGTTTGTGACAAATACAGAGATCCTCAAGGAAGGTATCGATAAGAATATTGCTAATTCAATTTTGATAAAGGTGAATCAGATAGGTACATTAACAGAAACAATCGCTGCGATTAATATGGCCAAAGAAGCAGGTTACACAGTCGTCATTTCTCATCGTTCCGGAGAGACTGAAGATACAACCATAGCAGATCTGGCAGTCGCCACATCTGCGGGCCAGATTAAAACAGGGTCGCTGTCACGTTCTGATCGGGTTGCGAAATATAATCGTCTGATGAAGATCGAAGATCAATTAGGTGATCGTGCCAGTTATCCAGGTAAGCATGCATTTTACAACCTGAAATAAACTCAAATGAGCAACATTCAACAATTATGAAATTCATTACTGTCATGCTTTTCACAATGTTGATGCTGTTACAGTACAGATTGTGGATTGGCAATGGCAGCTTGACGGAGGTACATCACCTACAGCAGGAGAAACAATCAATCCTTGAGGAAAATGATTCATTAAAAGAGCGTAATGATTCATTGGCCGCTGAAGTACTGGATTTGAAACAGGGCCTGGATGCTATTGAGGAACGTGCTCGTAGTGAAATGGGAATGATCAAAAAAGATGAGACCTTTTATCAATTGGTCGATACGCAGTATCTTAGCAAACAAAGGAATTAATCAGAGCACATGTCAACTGGCTTGCGTTATTGGGCAGTAATTCCTGCTGCGGGTGCCGGGATTCGTATGCAGGCGGATGTCCCTAAGCAATATTTAAGCATCAATCACAAGACAATACTTGAGCACACTCTGGAACGTTTTTGTTCACACACAAAGATTGAAGGTGTGGTCGTCGTAATTTCAGGGGACGATGATATTTGGAAAACACTGGATATTAGTTCGCACCCGAAGATTACTGTTGTTAAAGGTGGTGTTGAACGGTGTCATTCTGTTTTAAATGGTTTGCGAGCCTTATCTGATCAAGCAAGCAGCAACGATTGGGTATTGGTACATGATGCAGCACGTCCATGTTTACGAAACGAAGACATTGATCGACTAGTAGATACCCTGGAAGGTCATGATGTTGGAGGGCTGTTAGGATTACCCGTGAGAGATACCATGAAGCGTGCAGATACTACGGGTACAATAAGGGAAACAATTGATCGCGTAGGCCTGTGGCATGCGCTAACCCCACAGATGTTTCATCTTGGTGCTCTGATTGATGCATTGGAAAATGCCTTGTCTAAAGATCTGCTGGTTACGGATGAAGCACAGGCAATAGAATTAAATGGTCTTCAACCAGTACTGGTAGAAGGTCATCCGGATAATATAAAAATTACCCGTAATAATGATTTGGCGCTGGCTGAATTATTTTTATCTCAACAGGAGAGTGACTGATGCGTATCGGACATGGTTATGATGCCCACACCTTTACAGATGCCTGCCCGTTGATACTTGGCGGTGTATCCATCCCCTACGAAAAAGGACTTTTAGCACATTCAGATGGCGATGCAGTCATTCATGCGCTATGCGATGCCCTACTTGGGGCAGCTGCTTTAGGCGATATTGGACATTTTTTTCCAGATACTTCAGAAAAATTCGAAAATATTGATAGCCGGATATTATTAAGGCAGGTTAAAGCATTAATTAATGAAAAAAACCTAATGCTTGTAAATGCGGACATTACCATACTCGCACAAGCCCCAAAGATGGCCCCCCACATATTGGGGATGCGTAAAAATATTTCGCAAGATATAGATACTCATCTCGATAATATAAATATCAAAGCAAGCACTACGGAAAAAATGGGCTTCATTGGCCGCAAGGAAGGCATCGCTGTTTACGCTGTCGTTTTACTTGAATAAGCGTTCAATTGTAGTTTTGAAGCGACAATTCACACAAACAATAGCTTATTATTCATGAGCTTACCCCACATGGGGTATTTAATTTCTTAGCTTTTCCCTGTTAGACTGCAAGGTGGCAATTTTTAAATTGCTGTTTTCTATAACGATAACAATATTAAATTTCTATTAGAGAAGAGAAGGAGAAAATCATGAGTAATTTACATTATGCAAACGAAGTAGCTTTTCAAAATTTTAAACAGCTTGAAGTAAAAGTTGTTCCTGAACAAAAGGCAGTTTGGCTTTATTGCAATTCGCAACCTCAACCTTGTTATACATTAACATTGTTGCAAGAACTGGATGAATTTCAGTCAATACTGAAACAACGTGATGGGAAGTTGCCGCATGAAGGAAAGTTAGTTGATATTGAATATAGTGTTGGTACGTCTCGGCATTCTGTTTTCAGTTTCGGTGGAGATCTTGAACATTTTATTAAATGCATAGAAAGCAGGGATTGCGAAGGTCTTAGAGCTTACGCAAGGGCTAGTATCAATGCAGTTTATTTCAATAATATAGGACGTGAAGTTAACCTCACTACAATTTCTCTAGTTCACGGAAATGCCCTGGGTGGAGGATTTGAAGCAGTACTGTCGGGTAATGTAATAATTGCAGAACGCCAGGCTGAATTGGGGTTCCCAGAAGTATTGTTTAACCTTTTTCCTGGAATGGGCGCTTATAATTTACTCGCGCAACGAGTAAACCTTTCTATGGTAGAAAAAATCATGCTCAGCGGACGCTTGTATAGTGCAGAAGAATTGCACGATATTGGCATCATTGATGTACTGGTTGAAGAAGGGGAAGGTGAAGCAGCGGTCGGTTCATATATTCGTTCCAACCGTAATCGTAAAAATAGTCTTAGCGCAATCAGGAAAATACGTGATTGTGTTAACCCATTAAATTATCAACAGCTAATAGATATTGGTGATATATGGGTTGAAACAGCCATGAATCTTTCTGAAAGGGAAATCAGAGTTATGTCACGGTTGGTGAACAGTCAGAAAAAATTCTCGAATCATAATTCAAATGTTATCGCATCGCATGCAGTGTCCTACTGAATGTAGCTTTGAACAATATGTAATGAATTGACGAGTCAGGAGAATTAAAATGAAATCACACAACACAAGACAGTTGCGTATGGCAATTTCTGAATTTTCAGAAAGGTCGACGCATACAGGACTCTCTATATTATTGCTAGAAGTAGTGATATACATCTGTGCTATAGCAGGGGTTATTCTTATGGAGAACCTTTTCTTGAGGGTAGTATGTGGCATCGTAGCCGGATTAAAAATCTCTACGCTGTTTGTCATAGCCCATGATGCTGCACATGCAAGTTTTGTCAGGAACAGAATGCTAAACAAAATTATCGCTCGCCTGGCATTTTTACCTTCCTATCATAACTATAGCCTTTGGTTAATAGCGCATAATAAATCGCATCATCAATCGACCAATACGCAAGGTGGTAATTCATGGTCACCACTTTCTAAAGATGAGTATGATGAATTGCCGGGATGGAGAAAACATGTAGAACAGTTTTATCGAAGTCCCTTTGGAATTAGTTTCTATTATTTGATAGAACGTTGGTGGAAAGATAAATTTTTCCCATACCAAAGACTAATATCGAAAAATAGGGCATCTTACTGGTTAGATTTTTTGCTGGTTTCTACCTACATGGGGACATTTTTATGGATACTACATCAGGTTGGAGCAAGTTCTGCACATAGTTCTTCAATGGAACTGATTATGTTGGCATTCCTTGTCCCATTAGTTGTTAGTAATTTCATGCTTGGGTTCACCGTTTATGAACATCATACACATGAAACCATTCCCTGGTTCAGGACTAAAGCTGAAAGAGATCAGGCAGTCGACGTTGAAGAAATCACCATGCATGTGAAATTTCCTCATTGGTACAACATGTTTAGCCATCATATTATGGAGCATACTGCACACCACGTTGATTCAAGAATACCGCTGTATAATTTAGCAAAGGCACAGAAAGTTCTGGAAAATATTCTTGGTGACGAATTGGTCACAGTCAATTTTTCTATCAAGGATTTTTTGACAACAATGCAAAAATGCAAATTATATGATTTTGAAAATCATCAGTGGTTAGATTTTAACGGGTTTTCTACCAGTAAAATATATCATCATGGTGTAGAACTGGAGTTTGAATATATAAAAGCAGCTTGATGTAGCTAAGGCATATTATCCATATGATTATTAAATTACTAACCTGATTGAAAAGGAGGAATAGAACTTAACTAAATATTGATATTATGAGACAGCAGATTTCTGGTTATGTAGGTAGATATTATATGCAGCTGATGTTTGTTCAAAAGCTATACGTAATTTCTGTATCTGGCCTGGGATTGTGGCTCGGCGTTCTGATAATGTGAGGTCATGAATAGTACGTGCAAGGAATGCAATTTGCGTAGCACCAATACTGCGTGAACTCCCATCCATAGCGTGGGAGAGGTCTGACACGTTTTCATATTGCATGCTCATTACAGATAACTCGATTTTTTCAATCAGCTCTTTGGAATCGTGAAGATAACCTTTGATCAGGTCAGCAAGGAAGTCTTCGTTTGATGCCATCGATGACAGGGTATTGAGTATCTGTTCATCGATTAAAGGAATATCTTCCAGACTAGATGAGTTGACTAATGTTAGTGTTGGTCTGGCATCCTGCAAAGAGTTCTCTTTATTACTTAAATACAGAGAAGAAACCGTACCTAGTAAGATTTCAGGTTCGACAGGTTTTGTCAGATAAGTGTCTATTTTTGCATCCTTGCATGTGTTAATGGATTCAACTGTGACATCTGCTGTAAGCATGATAATGGGAAGGTGCCTTTTGCTGGCATGGGTAAACCTGATTATCTTAGAAGCCTCAATACCGTTCATTATCGGCATGTGCATGTCCAGAATAACCAGATCAAAATCTTCTTTTTCCAATGCATCGAGAACCTTCTCACCGTTATCAACGATAGTAACAATATGTTCTCCGCCCTCAAGAATTTTACGTATTACTTTCTGGTTGGTTTTATTATCTTCACCAACGATTATTTTTATTCCTTTAATGTCTAATAAAACTGTTCCAGTATCATCATATTTTATCAATTCAGATTGATCATAATCAGTGAAATACCCAGCAGTAGCAGAATGCAATATTCTATAGAAGCTGTTCCTGTCTATGTTGTTGCTGACTATAGCGGAGTAACCTTCATCGTATAATTGAATCTGATCATCAGGCACGCCATTACAAGTGAGGATGAAGTTTGGTTTTATTAGCTCATTTGATAGTCTTGCCTGTTGAATAAATTTATTAGGATCTGAGTCAAGATATTGAAGATTAACTATGACCACATGATATCTTTCTTCGACCTCACTTTTACTCAATAGCGTATCCAAAGCATCATTCGCATTATTAACACAGTCGTATTTCATCCTCCATGTATCAAGATGGCTCTTAATCGTTGTGTTAGAGTTATTATAAGAATCAACCAACAGTACATGATTATTTCTGATTTTCGCGATGGTCTTATTTTCTTCTGAAAGAATATTTTGCCTGTCGAATTCAAGTTCAAGCCAGAAACGGGAACCTTTCCCTACCTGACTAGTAAGACCAATGTGTCCTCCCATCAACTCAACAAGTTGCTTTGAGATTGCTGTGCCAAGCCCAGTTCCACCATAATGACGTGTGATAGATACATCACCCTGTGTAAAGGTATCAAAGATATTTGGTTTCGCTTCATCAGATATGCCGATGCCCGTATCGTTGATTGAAAAATTTATTTTCTCAGATTTAGGAGTAGATGAAACATGAGTGATATGAATTCCCACATATCCTTTCTTTGTGAATTTGATTGCATTACTTATCAGATTGATTAGAACCTGTTTTAAGTGTAGTGCATCACCATGTAATAAAAAGGGGATGTCCGGTGATATATACACATTGATATTTAATCCCTTGGAATGTGCATCAGGAGACTGCATGAACACAACTGAGTTAACAAGCTCATGGAGGTCAAAATCGATAATTTCAGTTTTTATTCTGCCTGCTTCAATCTTTGATATATCAAGAATATCGTTTATCAATGCGAGTAATGTGTGTGCAGATGAATAAATTGTTTCAGTGAAATCTTTTTGTTCTGAGTTGAGTTGAGTTTTGATCAAAAGATTGCTCATGCCAATGACACCATTTAAGGGCGTACGGATTTCGTGGCTCATATTGGCGAGAAATTGACTTTTAGCTTCGCTTGCGGCTTTGGCTTCATTGATTGCTGCGTGTAATTTTGAAACAAGTGTTGATACATATACCGATAAAACGACCATTGATACTATAATTCCATAAGCTAATATCGTATTAGCATGCCAATATTTGCTATACATTATTACAAGACTAAAACCAATAACGCTCAGCAGTGTACTAGCGAATAGATATTTATTACCAAATCGAAATCCGTATCCAAATGTCATGAATAAATAGACTCCGAAGAGCGGCGCACCGATTTCCTCAGTTAAAATCATGCCACCTGTGATAAAAGCAGTATCCGAAAACATGCCAAGGAGGCGACGATAATGGTGTGTTTTCGGATTTGCAATAATCCAGATTAATATACCCAGAGTCACAGTGATATATAAAATGGAAACAGTAACAGATTCTGGTGCCACAATATCAAGCTTACTGGCCCAAAGCATATAGACAAAACATGTCACGCCCATAGTTAGCTTTACAAAAGCCTGTCTATGCTCCGAATCCTCTCGGTTTTTTAGTCTGTTTATAATGAAGCTGAGCATTTACAATATGACTCGTGTCTTTAATCTTATGATTCGGTAGTATTTATTTTTAACAATTCTATTGTTTCATTAATTTTTTCTTTCTGTGAAAAGAAGGCATCAACACATTCGGGATCAAAATGTTCTCCCTTCTCTTTAAGAATATAATCATATGCCTTATCCAGTGGCCAGATTTCCTTGTATGAACGTTTTGTGATGAGTGCATCGAAGACATCAGCAATTGAGGATATTCGTGTTTCGATAGAAATCTCATCTCCTTTCAAACCGCCCGGATATCCGCTGCCATTATATTTCTCATGGTGATGCAGAGCGATAATCGCACCCATTTGTAAATAGGGAGAAGGGCTATTTTTCAGAATTTCGTGACCCATGCGACAATGTCCCTTCATAACCTCAAATTCTTCTGTCTCCAAAGGACCCTCCTTAAACAGAATACTATCGGGTATACCTATCTTACCGATATCGTGCATAGTCGATGATATTTCAAGCATTGTTCTTTTTTCTTTATCAAAGCCCATTCCCTCAGCGATAATATTGGTGAATTTACCCATGCGGATCAAATTCCGGCCTGATATTTTGCCTTTGAATTCACCTGCCCTGGCAAGTCTTGAAAGGGTTTCCATTTCTCGTAAAAGAATTTGGCTGGTTGCTTCTTTTATTTTGACTTCAAGTGAATTTGCATGGTTCTTGATAGTTAAACGTTGTTTTTGCATGGTCAGCAGGTTGCGACAACGGACCTTACATTCGTGAGGATCAACAGGTTTTACAAGGAAGTCAGTCGCGCCCGCTTCCAACGCCTTATATAAAGCGTCTTTATCATCAAGCGCGGTAATGATAACAATAGGTATATCTCTACAACTATCAATGTTTCTTAGTCTTTTTATAAATTCCACACCATCGATAACTGGCATTTTATAGTCAGTTAATATCAAATCGGGCATTGAAGAATTTGCTTCTAAAAGTGCATCAGCTGCATTATCAAAACATTTCACATCAACATCTTTATCTATGGTCTTTGCAATATTCTCCATAATAATGCGACTGGTGGTCTGATCATCAACAATGAATACGGTACTGTTTGTTGATTGAAGATCAGCGATTTTACTAATTGAAGTCATGCATATATTCCTAATTTTAATATCATTACTTTTTTGTTTATGGCAGAAATTAGTGTTTTTTGATAAGGGCATAGACCGCTCCACTACCACCATCATGAGAAGGTGCAGAGCAAAATGCCAGAATCGTGTCGCATCTCTGCAACCATTGATTCAGTTTGTTTTTCAGTACAGGGATCCTGTTTACCGAACCGTGGCCTTTGCCGTGGATAATTCTTATACAGCGACGGTTTGTTGATTGACAGTAGGAAAGAAAGTTATCTAATTCCTTTTTTGCGACATTCACCGTCATACCGTGTAGGTCAAGTTCGGATTCTATCGCAAACTGACCTCGACGCAGCTTGTGCATAACTTGTTGCTGCACACCACTTCTCCTGAAATAAAGTTCATCGCCGATCTCTACATCTGGGACATCAAATGGGGCATTTAGCATTTGGTTGAATGCCTTTTGTTCGCTGATGATTGATTGGTTTGGGACAGGAGCAGGCTTGGCTGTAGACAACTCCACACCATCGTATTCAATCATGTCTACCTCACCGATTGTCTGGCGAAATAGCCTAATATCATCTTTACTCACGTCTTTTGGATCGGACATAACCAGCCACTACCACACTTAAGGTACACCAGTCTATACCAGACTGGTGGATAATGGGAGTATTTTAATAAGAATATTTAATGAAATAAAGTACTTAAAGAATATAATGCATCTAATTCATCAAGTAATCCAGTTGCGCGCGTTATAAAACATTCTCATCCAGGGGCCATTTTCGGCAGTCCAGTCATCAGGCAACCACGAATATTGCTTATTCAGGAATACCCTTTCCGGGTGGGGCATCATAATCGTGAAACGGCCATCGTTAGTTGTAAATCCGGTCTGACCATCAAGCGAACCATTCGGGTTCATGGGATAGCTTTCGGTCACATTACCTGAATGATCGATATATTGTAGTGTTGCAATTGTATTACTTGCCGATTGATCATTTTGATGTTCAACGCGACCTTCTCCATGAGCAACAACGATGGGTAGCTGAGAACCCTGCATTCCTTTTAAAAGTATAGAAGGAGAGCTGAGTACTTGTACCATTACCAGACGTGCTTCGAATTGTTCAGACACATTACGATTAAAGACAGGCCAGTGTTCTGCACCAGGAATGATGTCTTTTATGTGAGAGAACATCTGGCAACCATTACATACACCCAGGCCGAAGGTATCTTGTCTTTCAAAAAACACCTGAAATGCATTGCGTGCTGTTTCGTTGAATAAAATAGAGTTTGCCCAGCCTCGACCTGCACCGAGGACATCACCAAAAGAAAAACCGCCACAGGCGACCAGTCCTTTAAACGAATCAAGAGATAATTCGCCTGTAATTATGTCACTCATATGTATATCAATGCATTCAAATTCAGCACGATGAAATGCTGCGGCCATCTCGACGTGACCATTGACACCCTGCTCGCGAAGAATGGCCATTTTTGGTTTTGCACCGGTGTTTACGTTGGGCGCATGGATTTTTTCATCCGCATTAAAATTAATATCCATAAACAAGCCGTTATCATCTATCTCAAGTAAACGATCATATTCCTGTTTGGCGGATACAGGGTTATCTCTTAATGCCTGCATTTTGAAAGTTGTTTCAGACCATGATCGATGTAGTGAAAGCAGGTCTTCTTCGAAAACAGTTTCATTATTTTTAATTATTCTTAATTGTTGATCATGATTGAGTGTGCCAATATCATGAATATGATCTTGCAAAAATTCTGCATCTTTAAATGCTCTATAGACTTCTTCCAGATCTTCTGCACGTATCTGTATGACAGCACCTAACTCTTCATTGAATAAAGCCGGAAGTATATCGCATGAAGAATCTGGATCTAAAGAATCCAGATTAATATTAATACCTTTACGCGCTGTAAAAGCCATCTCACATAGTGTGGTAAATAATCCACCATCAGAACGATCGTGATATGCCAGAATGATACCTGCTTCATTCAATAATTGAATCGATCTAAAGAACACTTTTAGATCACGAACACTTTCAACATCGGGTGTGTTTCCGGAAATTTTCTGATAAACCTGTGTCAAACAAGAACCACCCAGGCGATTTTTACCAAGACCCAGGTCAATCAATAATAATCGTGTTTCACCTTGACTAGTTTTAAGTTCTGGGGTGAGCGATTGGCGGACGTCAACGACAGGCGAAAATGCTGTGATTGTTAATGAAAGTGGCGAGATGACCTGTTTCTGTGAATCAGAATCTCGATCTAACCATACCGTGTTCATTGATAAAGAATCTTTGCCTACTGGAATACATATTCCAAGATCCTGACAGAGTTCGCTGACTGCCTGAACTGTATTGAAGAGTTTTACATCTTCTCCTCCTTGCCCACATGCCGCCATCCAGTTGGCAGAAAAAACGATATCTGTTAGCTGAAGAATTCTTGCCGCGGCGATATTTGCGATCGCCTCACCAACGGCCATGCGCCCGGAAGCGGCAGCATCGATTAATGCAATAGGGGCACGTTCGCCTATGGCCATAGCTTCTCCTGTATAGGCATCAAAGGAACTGGATGTGATGGCGCAATCTGCAACGGGTGTTTGCCAGGGACCAACCATTTGATCTCGAGCGACCAGACCAGAGACAGAACGATCACCAATGGTAATGAGAAAATGTTTATCTGCCACGGCAGGTAAATGCAGAATGCGGTGACTTGCTTCTTTTATGTCCATGCCTTCGGTTTTGAACTCATCATAAGTCTGTGTCTGTGTTTGAACGTCTCTCTGTATACCAGGCATCTTGCCTAGCAATATTGACAAGGGTAAATCGACAGCCTTGTTTCCAAACAATTCGTCATTCAAGGTTAAATGTTGTTCTTTGGTCGTTTCACCAAGAATTGCAAAGGGGGCCCGTTCTCTTTCGCAAAAATTTGTGAACAGCGAGATAGACTCTGCTGCTATGGCAAGGACATAACGTTCCTGAGATTCGTTGCACCAGATGGCCATGGGTGACATTCCCGGTTCATCATTGGGGATCTTGCGTAATTCAAATGTCGCACCCCGGTCACTGTCATTAACCAGTTCCGGAAGTGCATTTGAAAGACCCCCTGCGCCGACGTCATGTATCGAGATAATCGGGTTCGCTTCATTCAGCGACCAACAGGCATCAATGACTTCCTGGCAGCGGCGTTCCATCTCCGGGTTGTCTCTTTGCACAGAAGCAAAATCAAGATTCTCCCCACTCTCGCCAGAGGCCATAGACGAAGCTGCACCTCCTCCAAGGCCAATAAGCATGGCTGGCCCACCAAGAACAATGATTTTTACACCTGCCGGGATGCTTTCTTTCTCAACATGTACATCTCGGATCATGCCGTAACCACCCGCGAGCATAATCGGTTTATGGTAGCCACGAATGATGTCATTTTCTTTTTGTTCATAGCTGCGGAAATAGCCAGCAAGTGCAGGTCGACCAAATTCATTATTAAATGATGCCGCACCAACGGGACCTTCCAGCATGATGTCCAGAGCAGAGACTATTCGATCAGGTTTGCCATGATCGACTTCCCATGGCTGATGAAAATCAGGGATTTTAAGATTTGATACGGAAAAACCGGCCAAACCTGCTTTTGGTTTTGCACCACGACCTGTCGCAGCTTCGTCTCTGATTTCACCGCCAGAACCAGTCGATGCCCCTGCATAAGGTGAGATGGCTGTGGGGTGGTTATGGGTTTCTACTTTCATCAAAATATGAACGTCTTCCTGACTCACTTGATATTGATGTGATTCTGGATCAGGAAAAAACCTGGATGCGGAATAACCTCTGGTAACAGCAGAATTATCACTGTATGCAGATAATACCCTACCAGGATTTTTCTCATGCGTTTGTCGAATCATAGCGAAGAGAGAGTTGTTTTTATTCTCTCCATCGATGATCCATTCGGAGTTGAATATTTTGTGGCGGCAGTGTTCAGAATTTGCCTGAGCAAACATCATGAGTTCGACGTCAGTGGGATTGCGGCCCATATTGGTGAAATGTCCAAACAAGTAGTCAATCTCCGCCTCCGAAAGTGCAAGGCCCATATCGATATTGGCCTGTACCAGACCAGCTTTACCTTGTGACAATAGCTCAATTGTTTTCAGTGGTTCTGGATCTGATGTTTGAAACAGGATATCTGCTTCCTTGATGTCATCCATGACTATTTCGGTCATCCGATCATGAAGCAATGGTTCAGTCCGGTTAATGTCTGTTTTGTTGATCACATAACCATCTATTCCTGAAAGCGTCCAGCCAACACCTCGTTCTATACGTAAGATGTTTTCCAGACCACAGTTGTGCACTATGTCGGTTGCCTTACTTGACCAGGGTGAAATTGTTCCAGGTCTCGGTGTCACCAGAATGAACGAACTATTGTTTTTTTTATTATTTTTGGCGGTGTCTTCTTGTTCAGATCTCCCCAGGATAGTATTCAGCTGATTGATTTCATGACTATCAAGCTGAGCACGAGAGTGAATAAAATAAATAAATTGACATTCTAGAGTTTGGATCTCAGGCACTTTCTGTTTTAAGGCAAGAAGTAATTTATTCAGTCTAAAGTCAGAAAGTGCGGTCTTGCCGCGAAGAATATGCATCTAATTAATTAATGATTAAATAAAACGTAAATTCGTGTGTATACCCATGATACTTGGAAATGTTCTGTTCAATCCCCCGCTTGACGGGTGCAATATCCATAGCACGCCCGTTTTCATCCACGGCGGTGTTGCACCTCTTTGCAGGGGCGCGGCCATGCGGCATCGTCGCGCCTTGCCCTGAATGAAAATGGACGCACTCTGAACACTGAATTTCCAAGTATCATGGGTATCGTGGCCGTCGCTAGTTTATTTCATCTACTTTAATCAATACAGAGCGTATTTCCTGTCCTCGGCGACTGGAAGAAGCAAAGTTTTGACGGTTACTCTGACGAAAGCTTTGATCAATCCCGCCTAGCTCCATCCACTCGCCTAATCTGCCTGTGACAGTCGTTTCAATGCCCTGCACATTTGAGGTTGCATGATGACCCGGTTGTACACTGGATAAATCAGTTGTGACAATCAGCGTTACTTGATCACCATTGAGTCTTGGCAAAACATAAAAACCTGAACGCACTTCATGATAACCAGTTGATTGATTCACAACAACGCCGTTCTCAGTAATAATGGTAGTAGATGAATTGACAGGAATAGATTGTCCCTGATTGATAAATGCTGGGCGACCTTCCAGGGCCTGAACTTTAAATGTATTCCTGTCATCAGTGCGTGAGGTGTTGTCAAGCGTGCGAAAACGAATATGTGAATCTTTATCACCAGCGGTCACAGTCAAGCCTTCGTTGGAGTGATCATGGCCAGCGCTGATTTGCACGTCACCGGATCCGTATTTCGCAGTCAGTGTATTTTCACGAATGTTAAGGTTGCCACCGACATTTTGTTTGACGGTAATCATTAACCGTCTCGGTGCGTGATCAATACTATTGAGGATCCGTTTTATTTCAGCAAGGTTGGAAGGTGTTGTCTTGATGATTAGTTGATTATTCATTCCCGTGACTGTCCCACCCGGGGTGACCAGCGGACGAATAATCTGAATCACATCATCAACCATGCGATGTTGAAGCGGGATCACTTCCAACCGCATATTTTCCGCCAAGGCGGACTGCGGCAGTAGCAAAGCAAGGGAAATAATCAGTTTATGAAATCTTTTGCCATAGAAAATTGTCATAGAATAATTTTTCTCAAATCTGGATCAGGTGTTGCCAAGTCCCACATTTCTGCAAATAGTTTGAGTAAAATTCTGACCTGCCGGCGATCTTTAAAGTTTGATGATCCTTCGTAGCGTTCACCATTTTTCCTGTGAATATAACCAGCCGCATCTGCCACCATCAGGCACCCGTTATAAGCATCAAAAGAATAATGTGCCTTTCGTAACTCGATAAAAGAGCTTAATTTGCCGGATAATTCAAGCAGGCGATGCCCGCGTTTTACGATCACATCAGGTTCGAATACGATAATCTGAATTTGCGCACGCCTGTGACGAAGTGCCAGATATTTAACTGCATCGACAAACTCTTCAGTGTCAAAGACAACAGGATCCAGCTTTCTACTGATAATGCTCAGGCTTCTCTGACATTGTTTTGCCATATGGTTAGTAACCTGAATATTGTCAGCGCGTTTCTCAAGCTGTAATAACTTGTCTGTTTCCCCAAGTCTGTAATCATCAATATCGTACATATCAAGTACTCTTTAAATGTGTCTGCTTATCTGGATGAAAAAGATTTTGCCTGCTCTGAGGCATTGCCGATATAAGTAGCTGGCGTTAACTTTAGTAATCTGTTTTTTTCTGTTGCTGGGATATCCAGAGAATTAATAAAGTTGTGTAGTATTTCTGCATTAAGAGACTGGCCTCGCGTGAGTTCTTTCAGTTTCTCGTAAGGTTTTTCAATACCGTATCGACGCATGATTGTCTGCACTGGTTCGGCCAGCACTTCCCAGGCACACTCCAGATCACTTGCCAGTACATCCGGATTCGTTTCAAGTTTGGAGATGCCCTTCAAGCAGGATTTATAGGCAAGTAATGCATAGGCGATGCCGGTGCCGTTATTACGGATGGTCGTTGAGTCAGTTAAATCTCTTTGCCAACGCGAAATAGGTAGTTTTTCAGCCAGGTGAGTGAGTATGCAATTTGATAGGCCGAGATTTCCCTCAGCATTTTCAAAATCAATAGGATTAACCTTATGCGGCATGGTTGAAGATCCAATTTCTCCAGCGACAGTATTTTGTTTGAAGTAGCCAAGTGATATATAGCCCCATATGTCTCGACAAAAATCGACCAGAATAGTATTGAATCTGCTCATGGCCTGAAAATATTCAGCCATATAATCGTGTGACTCAATTTGTGTTGTATGAGGATTCCACTGCAGCCCCAGATTTTCTACAAAACTTTTTGATAAAGCAGGCCAATCTACATCTGGGTAGGCAGATAAATGGGCATTGAAATTACCCACAGCGCCATTCATTTTGCCCAGGAAATTGATTTCATCAAGCTGTGATAACTGACGATTGAGACGATGAGCGAACACGCCCATTTCTTTTCCCAGGGTCGTGGGCGATGCTGTTTGGCCATGGGTCCTTGCCAACATGGCTTGATCCGCATATTTCACAGTCAATGTCGTGATGGCGTTAATGATCTCCATAAGTGCTGGACGCATGACGGAATCATGGCTTTCCTTGAGCATCAGCGCATGACTAAGATTATTAATGTCTTCTGAAGTACAGGCAAAATGAATGAACTCAGAAATTTTTTCCAGCTCTTTATTTCCTGTTATTTTTTCTTTAACAAAATACTCGACTGCCTTGACATCATGGTTGGTGGTACTTTCGATTTCCTTAATGCGTAAGGCATCTGTTTCTGAGAACTTAGCAGTGATGTTATTCAGCAAGGCGTTAGCTTCATCTGAGAGAGCAGGCACTTCTTCTATATCATTCTGGACTGCAAGTGCCTGTAACCAGCGAATCTCAACCCGAACACGAAAACGCATCAGACCAAACTCACTGAATATGGGTTTTAGTTCAGCAGTTTTGTCACCATAGCGACCATCGATTGGCGAAATTGCGGTCAGGTTGGTCAAATTCATTTATAAGCTTCCTATAAAGTCCAACAGGCAAATGAGTTTCGGATGGTTATTCTATACCCAAACTACTTTGAAGCCTGTATTTCCAGGTAGTTTAGGTATAAGCTTTTTGTTGTTTATGGGCACGGATTTGGTTGCCGGTTATGAATATTTTCAATTTCACGTACAACATCTTTCGGAAGACTGATGTCCAGACTATCAATATTTGATTTTAACTGGGACATATCAGTCGCACCGATGATATTACTGGTCAGGAATGGGCGAGAATTGACGAAGGCCAGCGCCATTTGTGCAGGATCCAGCCCACTGTCTTTTGCAAGATTAACATAGGCCTCTGTACAGGCGACTCCATTCTCATTGTTATAACGGGAGAACCGTTCAAACAGTGTAATTCTCGCTCCTTCAGGTTTGGCACCGTTGAGATATTTCCCGCTCAACACGCCAAAGGCCAAAGGTGAATAGGCTAGTAGCCCAACATCCTCACGGTGCGAAAATTCTGACAAGCCAATTTCGAAACTACGGTTTAATAAATTATAAGGGTTTTGTATCGATACAATTCTTGCAAAGTTCTCTTCAGTTGATGTTCGCAAATATTCTGACATGCCCCATGCCGTCTCATTAGAAATACCAATCTGACGTATTTTGCCAGCTTGCACCAGATCATTTAGCACACCGAGTGTCTCTTCAATCGGCACACCATCTTTATCGGCTGCGTGGTAGTAGTCCAGCTTGCCAAAATAATTGGTATCTCGATCTGGCCAGTGCAGTTGGTAAAGATCAAGATAATCTGTTTGTAATCTTTTTAAACTAGCAATTAAAGCAGCTTCAATATTTTTTCGATCCAGTCTGGCGTCACCGTTTCTGAGGTAAGATATCCAGTCTGCAGAGGCACAAACTTTAGACGCTATGATTAATTTATCGCGGTCTTTGCGTTTACTTAACCAGTTACCTAAATAGGATTCTGATCTGCCTTGTGTTTCTTCCTTGGGTGCGACAGGATAAAGTTCTGCGGTGTCAATAAAATTGATTCCCGCATCAATAGCGTAGTCCAGTTGCCCGCAGGCCTCAGCTTCGGTGTTTTGTTCACCCCAGGTCATGGTGCCGAGACAGATCAAGCTCACTTCAATATCAGTTCGACCAAGTCGTCTATATTCCATGATAGTGTCTATACCCAATATACTCGAAGATGCAGTATCCATAGCACGGCCATTTTTGTCCATGACTACGTTGCTTGAGCTTGAAATATTGACATATTTCTGTACTCAAGTGCCTTGTCATAAACAAAAATTGACGCACCCTGAACACTGTACCTTCAAGCATTTTGGGTATGTACAATTTCAGACAAAAGATAGCGCATATGATACCTTAAAACGCGTGGAAACATTGACACTAACGAAACCTGATGACATGCATTTGCATCTAAGAGAGGGCGATGTGATGCGTGATGTTCTGGCCGATTCTACCAGACAGTTTGCACGTGTGATTGTTATGCCTAACCTCAAGTCACCAGTGGTCTCAACCGAACAGGCATTGGATTACCGGCGAAGTATTATTGAAAGCTTGTCTGAAGATATTCAAGCGAGAGGTGAATTTAATCCACTAATGACACTTTACCTGACTGAAAAAATGACAGTTGATGAAATCACTAAGGCAAGTCAGAGTGCTTATGTTCATGCTGTAAAATATTATCCTGCGGGAGCAACTACAAATTCAGATAGTGGCGTCACTGCCATCGACAAGGTCTATCCGGTCTTGGAAGCCATGGCTGAACAAAATCTTCCTTTGCTGATGCATGGTGAAGTGACCGATACAGACGTAGATGTTTTTGATCGGGAAGCAATTTTTATTGAGAAGATATTGTCTCCGTTAATGGAAAATATTCCTGATTTACGAATTGTCTTTGAACATATCACCACCAAAGATGCTGTTGATTATGTCAGAGAAGGTTCTGATAGATTGGCCGCTACGATTACTCCGCAACATCTTTTATTAAATCGTAATGCCTTGTTTGTCGGAGGTATACGCCCGCACCATTATTGTTTGCCTGTGTTAAAGGCGGAAGAACATCGACGCGCAGTTGTTGATGCTGCAACCAGCGGTAGTCCAAAATTCTTTCTAGGTACAGATAGTGCACCACATTCAAGAGAGGCAAAAGAATCAGCCTGTGGCTGTGCAGGGGTTTATTCTGCACATAATGCCATTGAACTCTATGCGGAGGTCTTCGAAAAGACAGCTTGTCTGCATAAGCTAGAAGCCTTTGCAAGTCATTATGGTGCGGATTTTTATGGCTTACCGAGAAATAAAGGCACCATTACCCTAGAAAAAAATCAATGGCAGATTCCTGATTATCTGCCTTTCGGTGAATCAAAAATTATTCCATTTCGTGCAGGAGAACCTTGTCATTGGAAAATGAAACAATAGCCCGGCAGAAACAAAGTAGCTTGGAACAGCCTAGCCATACAGAAGTCAGCGAAAAACAGAAAGAAATTGCCTCGGGTCGATTTCGAGGTTATTACCCGGTTGCTATTGATGTAGAGACAGGCGGATTCAATTCAGCGACTGATGCGTTACTTGAAGTAGCTGCGACGACATTCTCAATTGATGAAAGTGGTATCTGGACAATGGATGAATGTTTATCAAGACATGTTGAACCCTTTGCAGGTGCCAATCTTGATCCGGCGGCACTGGAGTTCACAGGAATTAATCCTGAACATCCTTTTAGAAAACAGATTGCTGTACCTGAGAAAGATGCGCTTCAGGATATATTCAAAATGGTGCGACAAAGAATGAAGGCCTATGGTTGTAAACGGGCTATACTCGTAGGTCATAATCCTTCTTTCGATCTCGGCTTTATTAATGCGGCAGTCGAAAGGTCTGGCATAAAAAGAAACCCGTTTCATCCTTTTAGCACTTTTGATACAGCAACTCTGGGCGGGCTTGCCTATGGTCAAACCGTGTTATCTAGAGCTGTCATTGCTGCAGGTATCGAGTGGGATCATGAACAGGCTCACTCGGCACGATATGACACTGAGAAAACAGCAGAATTATTCTGTAATATTGTTAACCAATGGAGAATATTGGAGAATATCTGATAGAATCTAGCGCTTTTGGGCATATGCACATATTAAAATAAAAAATCCAATGAGAAGTATTCCATGAGATCGAATCATGTTAGAAGATGAAAGTACACTGGATTCTTTGTCGCTGTACCAACTGGGACTTTTCCAGGGCCTTGACGTCCCCACGGCGAAAAAATATCTGAATAACGCTGAACATCATCTTTTGCTTAAAGGTGACATATTGCTATCACCACGTACCGAGAATGTTGATCTGTATGTTGTGCTGAGTGGTGTGTTGTCTGTACATCTGGATTCACCCAGTTCTGATTTGATTGCAACAATCAATATTGGTGAATGTGCGGGTGAAATGTCACTGTTTGATGAAGGCACACCATCTGCCTATGTTATCGCGGCGGATGATTCAAGGATATTAAAAATGAGCGGTGAGATGGTCTGGGACATGATAGATCATTGTGAAGGCTTCGCTAGAAATTTTCTCCATTTAGCATCTAGCCGTATGCGTACTAGTAACATCACGATGTCAAATAGTCGCCGGATTCAACAGCATTATGAAAGCAGGGCGAATATTGACGCATTGACACGCCTGCATAATCGACGCTGGATAGATAGTAGTTTTCCACAGGAACTAGAAGCCTGTATCGCAGATAAAATACCTTTATGTCTGATGATGCTCGACATTGATTATTTTAAAAAATACAATGATGACAATGGGCATTTGGCAGGGGATGTATGCTTAAAAGCAGTCGCTGAAGCTATAAGAATCAGCGTTCGTCCAAGTGATATGCTGGGCAGGTTTGGTGGTGAGGAATTTGTTATTCTGCTACCAGATACTGATATTAAGGCAAGTGAAGGTATTGCAATAAGAATCAAGGATGAAGTTGAAAAAACAGAGATTAAAGATAGCCGGTCTACAGACCTGCCTTCTGTAACGATTTCAATTGGTGTAGCTGAAGCTAAACCAGATGCTTTTTATGATGATATATTTAAAGCCGCAGATGCAGCGCTATACAAGGCAAAAGAGAGCGGTAGAAATTGTATTTGTTATGAGAAGTGATTTTCCCGAATTAACTTCACAGGAGCTATTGTTCGCATAGTCCATTGTTTTTTTATCATTCTGATTAAATATGAGAGAAATCTACTTCGGTGATTTTCGAATTTATGTTATTGAACATATCAGGGCGATTGAGGCACAAAGTCCCGAGTATCAATCTACAGAGTGGTTTCTTTTAAAGTATCTCAGGAAAATAAAAAAAAGTTCAAATCCACCAACAACCAATGGCCGGGTAGAGGGATGTATGCGTGGATTGATTCGGTTTTACGTGGATATGATTGATGAAAACTCAGAGTTGGGTGATAGATGTATAAAGATCTATGCCGAATACAGGAAGACGTTGCGTTTTAGCCAGGGGAATTAATCATTGCTTTTTTCTCCAGGTTATTAATCGTTGCATGTGTAATTTCAAGCATTTTCCTTTTGATTTGATACGGTCCAATCACTGGGGGCACAAAAAAATCAGGTTTCATCTCGATATCCAGTATTATTTGTGTAACTGGATGCATCTTGTCTGAATCCAGTTCCTTAATCTCCCAACGCATCCATCCAGCTTGAAAATTACTCTTTTCAGGAATGATGCGGGAAAATAAAATACCATTTTCTATAACATGGAATATCTGGACATGTCTGATGTTGTAGCACAAAAATAATACGCATGTTTCAGTAAGCATACTCACGGTGGTTCGTCCATCTTCCGGGTTATTTAGCAACTTGCTTTCTTTTAAGTAAGGATTGATTAAAGGGAGATTTTCGTAGTCTGTAATAATTCTTATAATGTTATTGACGTCAGCATTCACAGTCGCATTAATGTGCAGATGATAGTTGTTGTTTTCTCTACTGACTTCGACGAAATTTATTTCTGCGCATAGGGAAGTGACTGGTAGCAGACCTAGAAGTATTAATATTATTTTTGAAAAAGACCTATTCATTAATTAATCTAATGTCTGGATATTCGAAATATTGCTCAAATAATCTAGCGTCATCAAAGTGGCGTCGTCCTACAAAGGCGATTGCATGATGCCCCCATTGTCGCATGGCGCCCGGACTTGGGATACCCATTGGCCAGAATAAATAACGTTCATTGCGTAGGCTACTTTTTATAATTCCATCCTGGCCAAATAAACTGCGGTAGTTTCCGTCATTTAATTTTAACGAACGCAGTTCTTTACTATTCGTAAATTGATAGTTTATGAGTTGTGTCGAGCGCGAAGATTCGAAATAGATTCGTTCAATATAATGAGAGCCATGTGCAATACGCAGGATAGGTCTGAGATTAGATTGAAAATCTAGCGAACCTTGGGGAATAAGAACAGGCTCATTGAAGGTTTGAGCTTGCTTTAATATAGATGCATTCTTCGTAGGAAAAAGAAGATGGTAACATCCGCAGTTATGAATTGTGTCGTATAGCCATGGTTCGCCGTTGGGGAGCAGAGTTACCCGCCAGGTAATACCATCCAGATGACCTCCAAGTAAATCAAAAGTTGATGTTTTAGGTCGGGAAGGAAACCAGATCGTATAGTTCAGCTGCAATAAGATATTTTCGTTGATGCGTGTGTACGAAATATGCTGATATACGGTTGGCGAACTAATATTAATTTCTGCTTGATCATTATTATCCCATTCTACTGCCCCAATTTTATCATCGATTGTGACGACATCTATCTCAAAAATGGGTGCGTAGCTGTCAAACAGCCTCTTTACATCCTCCTCTACGGGTTCAGGAATACCCAATGCATTATTGAATGAACTGCTTATGATTTTAGAAACCTGCAATGATGTCAGCTGTGTTGAATACAGCGGTGGTGCATATTGGATCAGGCTGCCAGATACAGGTAAATTATTCAGCGGTAATGCAAAAATTTGTCGGGTATATTTATGCCAACGATTGATTCCAGAACGAAACACCAGCGCTGTGATGGGATAAAATCCAATCAATCGTTGCCATGTATTGTATTCATCAGGAGTGTCCGCTGTTAATTTTAAATTTTCTTGATCATCTGGTTCATCAAGATTGATTGCTATTAGAATATTTGAGCAATATTGCAATGTTTCATAGACACTCATTCCAGAATGGTTAATTTGATAAGCTAGCCTTGCCAATTCGTTTCTGGCTGCGTGTGGTAGATTGGCGAGTTCGATCCGCCATCCATCCATCGCCAACGTAAGCAGGTGATTTAGCCAGTTATCGAAGGCCTGCCTGGACAGCTTCTCATGGCGGAAATCTGAAAGAAAACGATTCGTACGTAGATAGGGATAATCAGGGATTCGTCTGCTCCCAGCATCAATAACATTTGCCGTCCGTATGGTTGCTTCTGTGGCTGAGATAAAAGATGTGCAGGTCTGCGTTTCATTGAATTCGGAGTCCGATTCATCTTGTTCAATGGGCTGTTGTAGAGATGTGCATGCACCAAGAGTGATACCCAGAAGCAGAATTGGTGATAGTTTGCATTTCATCAAAAGATCCTTTGTTCATGAATATTGGACGATTTCTACAGGGAAACTAGTCATGCATATTTCTCGGCATGAATTTTTTCTTGCCACTCTCGTGATTTGTCCAGTACACTTTTTTCTTCAATGGTTGTTAGTTCTCGGTTTTTTAGCAGTTGTTTACCTGCGACCCAAACGTCGCTTACCTGATTGCGATTGGCTGCGTAAATGATGTGTGAGACGGGGTCATAAAGCGGTTGAGATTCGATCGTATCAAGATCAATTGCGATAACATCAGCGGCTTTGCCTTTTGTTAATGAGCCGGTGATGTGATCAATGCCCAGTGCCTTAGCTCCATTAATGGTTGCCATCTCCAGAGCTTGATGGGCGGGTAAGGCGCAGCTATTGCCAGAAGTCCCCTTTGCCAACAATGCCGCTGTGCGCATTTCACCGAGCATATCCAGATCATTATTACTGGCAGCGCCATCGGTACCGAGTGCGACATTGATATTCTGTTGCAGTAATTCATTGACAGGACAAAAACCACTGGCCAATTTTAAATTTGATTCAGGACAGTGGACAACATGTACACCTTGAGCACTCAGTAGTCCGATTTCATCTTTCGTGAGTTGTGTCATATGTACGGCAATCAAACGTGGGCTAAGTAATCCGATTTCATGTAAACGTTGAATGGAACGCTGACCATGTTGCTCTTCACTTTGCTTAACTTCATCTGCCGTTTCATGAATATGCATATGTACGGGGATATCAAGCTCTTCAGCTAATATATTGATACGTTGCAGTAGTTCATCTGAAACGGAATAGGGTGCATGGGGTGCAAAGGCGGTATGGATATGAGAGTTATGTCGATATTTATCATGTACTTGTTCACCCTTGAACAGATATTCATCGGCATCTTTTGCCCATGCTGTGGGAAAATCGATGAGGATTAAACCAATCATGGCACGAATACCTGTTTCAGCGGCAACTTCCGCAGCTTGATCCGGGAAGAAATACATATCATTAAAGCATGTGGTGCCACTTCGAATCATTTCTGCGACGGCATGCCGCGTCCCGTCATTGACGAACTCAGGACTGATCCATTTCTGCTCGGCTGGCCAGATATGTTGATCAAGCCATTCCATTAAGGGTAAATCATCAGCCAGGCCACGGAAAAGATTCATTGCTGCATGTGTATGACAATTAATCAACCCCGGCATTAATATGTGGCTGTCAAGGTTATGTTCATCAATGGCTGAGTATTTATTTCGTGCATTATCAGTTGGCAAAATGGCAAGTATCTTGCCGTCGTTGATGGCAAGTGAATGATGTTCCAGTATAGTATTTCCCGGCCTGTTATTAGCTGGTTCTACCGGAACAACCCAGCGAGCATTGATCAGCGTATCGATATTCATCCTGTTACCATAGTCTGTGATCTAGGAGTCTGTCGGACATAGGATTATTCTACTGTGGAAAAGCTGGATGTGATCCTATTTTGCGTTCTTTCTCGTTAAATAGAATGACTATTCGCCTAAAAAGAGCACAAAATAGAACTCAAACCGGACTTTCCCTCGAGACGAAAACCTAAGTCCGACAGACTCCTGGGATGTGAATTGTACGAAAAAAAACTTAACAGGGAGACTTTAAATTGCCGTCGATAAACTTATCAGAATATATCGCAGCAGGAAAACGTGACATGTTATGTCCCGTTGAATGGGTAGCAGAGGGAATAGATCTGCCAGAAGGGATAAATCTGATAGATCAGCGAATTCTGCCACACGAATTTCAGGTCAATCATTATGTTGATGTTCGGTCACTGTCAGAGGCGATTACTAGCATGGTAGTTCGTGGTGCCCCTGCGATTGGCATTACAGCTGCATATGGGGTCGTACTTGCAGCCAGACAGGCCTATGCTCTATCCGGGGATGAGTGGCGAGAAACGATTGAAGATAGTCTCGCGGTACTGGTCGCAAGTAGACCGACGGCTGTCAACTTGCAATGGGCAATTGCAAGGATGAGCAGGCTATTTAATTCGATTGAGGGTGACCCAGAACCTGTTCTATTGGCCGAAGCGATATCTATCCATGACCAGGATATTGCGGCCAATATTCATATGAGTGACCTGGGGGCAAGGTTGATTGAAGGTGAATGTCAGGTATTAACTCATTGCAATGCAGGTGCATTGGCGACAGGTGGTTACGGAACTGCCCTGGGTGTGATCAGAACCGCGCATAAGCAAGGCAAAATCACCTCTGTTTATATCAGCGAAACACGTCCCTGGTTGCAGGGTTCGAGACTAACTGCATGGGAGTTGCAGCAAGATAATGTCCCAACCACGCTTTTGACGGACAGTGCCGCCTGCCATCTATACAGTCAGGGTGGCGTAAAATGGGTCATTGTTGGGGCAGACAGGATCGCAGCAAATGGTGATGTTTGTAATAAAATTGGTACCTACACGCATGCGGTCACGGCAAAATATCATGGTATTCGAGTGATGGTAGTTGCGCCCTCATCAACCTTTGACCTTGATGCCAAGAGCGGTAATGAGATTCCTATCGAACAGAGAGCAAAAGAAGAAATTTTAAATTTTTCAGGCGTAAAAATCGCACCGGAAAATGTCTCAGCATGGAATCCTGCCTTTGATGTGACACCTGCTAATTTGATCGATGTTATCGTCACTGAAAAAGGTATTATTAAAGCCCCAGACTCCCATAAAATAAGACTTGCCATGCTCTAAATAATCGTTCACGGTAAAGCCGCTATTTGATTGAAAATAATCTGTTTTGACAGCACTTTTTTCTACAGAGAATTGGCTTGATGTGGTAATATTTCGACCTTTGTGAATGGGGGAAACAGAGGGTCGATTGTTTCATAATTAAGCCCTGAATTTGTATGAATGAAAGTGAAATAGTGGGCTCCGTAAGCCCGGTCAATATTGAAGATGAAATGAAGCAATCCTACATGGATTACGCCATGAGCGTAATTGTGGGAAGGGCTTTACCAGATGTCCGTGATGGTCTGAAACCTGTACATCGTCGTGTTTTGTATGCCATGAATGTGATGGGCAATGACTGGAACAAAGCCTACAAAAAATCAGCCCGCATCGTCGGTGATGTTATCGGTAAATACCATCCTCACGGTGACACTGCGGTGTATGACACCATGGTGCGAATGGCACAGCCATTTTCACTCCGTTATGTGCTGGTCGATGGTCAGGGAAATTTTGGCTCAGTAGATGGAGATTCTCCTGCTGCCATGCGTTACACAGAGGTGCGTATGACACGTATTGCGCATGAATTACTGGAAGATCTGGATAAGGAAACGGTTGATTTCATTCCAAATTATGATGGCTCGGAACATGAACCTACGGTTCTTCCTGCGCGTATTCCCAATTTACTCGTCAATGGTTCCAGTGGCATCGCGGTTGGCATGGCAACCAATATTCCACCGCACAATTTAACTGAAGTTATTAATGCCGCTATCGCACTGATGGGCGATGACGAAATAACCACTGCTGAGCTTATGCAGTTTATTCCCGGGCCAGATTTTCCAACAGCAGGGTTTATTAATGGTTCTAAAGGTATTCGTGAGGCCTACGAAACCGGCCGTGGCAAGATTTATATGCGTGCACGCACCCATATCGAATCTGATGATGAAAAGGGAACGCACAGTATCATCGTCACGGAATTACCCTATCAGGTAAACAAGGCGCGCTTGATGGAAAAAATTGCCGAACTGGTGAAGGATAAAAAAATCAGTAGCATCAAAGAATTGCGTGATGAATCTGATAAAGACGGTATGCGTATGGTCATCGATCTGCGCAGAGGCGAAGTGCCCGAGGTATTGATAAACAATCTATACCAACAGACACAGATGCAAAACGTGTTTGGTATTAATATTGTTGCACTGAAGGAGGGGCAGCCGAGACTGTTAAATCTAAAACAGTTATTAGAATCATTTATACGTCATCGTCGTGAAATTGTCACTCGGCGTACACGTTATGATCTGCGCAAATCAAGATCCCGCGCACATATTCTGGAAGGTTTGGCTGTTTCGCTGGCAAACATTGATCCTATCATTGCTTTAATCAAGGCCTCAGCCACACCTGTTGAGGCTAAACAAGCATTATTAGGGCCCATATGGGAGTCGGGAACCGTGGTGAAGATGCTGGAGCGGGCGGATGCAGATGTCTCACGCCCAGAAGATTTAGCAGATGGCTTTGGTCTTGTCGAAGGTGGTTACCGATTATCTGAAATTCAGGCGCAGGCGATTCTGGAGTTGAAATTACAAAGACTGACAGGATTGGAGCAGGAAAAAATCTTTAAGGAATATGGTGAAATTCTGGAAGCTATTATTGATTTACTGGACATACTGTCGCGGCCAGAAAGATTAATGCAGGTTATCAGGGAAGAGCTTGAAGATATTCGAGATCGTTATGGTGATGAAAGACGTACCGAAATACTTGAAGATCAACTTGATCTGAGTATGGAAGATCTGATTACCGAAGAAGATGTCGTGGTGACTCTTTCACATGCAGGTTATGCGAAATCACAACCGATCGATACTTATCGTTCACAACGTCGTGGTGGCAGGGGTAAATCTGCGACGAATATGAAGGATGAAGATTTCATAGACAAGTTATTTATTGCCAGCACCCATGATACGTTATTGTGTTTTTCCAGTAAGGGAAAACTATATTGGCTGAAGGTATATCAGTTACCTCAGGCCAGCCGTGCCGCGCGCGGCCAACCGATTGTTAATCTATTGCAATTGGAAGAGGGTGAACGAATCAATGCGGTGTTACCAATACGTGAGTTTGTTGAAGATAAATTTATCTTTATGGCGACAGCCGATGGAACAGTTAAAAAATGTGTGCTAACAGATTTCGCACGACCAAGGCCAAGTGGTTTAAGGGCGATTGAACTGGTTGATGGTAATCAGTTGATCGGTGTTGAAGTCACCGACGGTGAACATGACATTATGTTGTTTAGCAATGCAGGTAAGGTGGTTAGGTTTAAAGAGACTGCAGTGAGAGCCATGGGTAGAACAGCTCGAGGTGTTCGAGGGATCCGTCTGGCTGAAGGTCAGAAAGTGAATTCACTCATCATTGTTGAGTCAGATGCAAGCTCGGTATTGACGGTGACTGAAAACGGTTTTGGTAAACGAACCGCAATAACTGATTATGCAGTCAAGGGACGGGGTGGCCTGGGCGTTATCTCGATTCAGACAACGGAGCGTAACGGCAATGTGGTCGGTGCTGTTGCCGTCGATGAGGATGACGAAATCATGCTTATCAGTGATCAAGGTACCTTGATTCGTACACCCGTTAATGATGTTTCAGTCTTGGGGAGAAATACACAGGGTGTGACTCTGGTCAAACTGGGACAAGAAGAACATCTGGTGAGTCTGGAACGCATCGTTGAATACAAAGATCCGGAAAGTGTCCTAAATGATGAAGCAGCGAGTGAAGAAATAACAGAATGTGGTACACAGTAAAAGAAAACAATGAAACAGAAACTTAACACATTGAAAGCTGTAGACAGCAAGGAGTGTTATTCGGGACTGGTTTATAACTTTGGTCCAGGCCCTGCGGTGCTGCCAAGAGAAGTCATGCAACTTGCCAGAGCGGAATTTCTCGATTGGCATGGAACTGGAATGTCAGTCATGGAGATGAGTCATCGTAGTAGTGAATATATGTCTATGGCTGCACAGACAGAGGCAGACTTTCGAGAGTTGCTGGCGATTCCCGAAAACTATAAGGTACTTTTTTTACAGGGAGGTGCCAGCGGCCAGTTTGCCATGGTGCCTTTAAATTTGCTTGCGGGTAAAAACACAGCTGACTATTTCCATACCGGTATCTGGTCCGGGAAGGCACTTAAAGAAGCAGAACGTTTTTGCAAGGTAAAGGTCATTGCTAGCGAAGATAGTTCTATGCAATCGATACCAGAGGCAGAAACATGGTCACTTAATCCTGATGCGGCTTATGTCTACTACACTGATAATGAAACCATCAGTGGTGTTCAGTTTCCTGCTATTCCGGATGTAGGTGATGTTCCGCTGGTGTCGGACATGACATCTAATCTATTATCAAAGCCATTAGATGTGTCTCGTTATGGTGTCATCTTCGCTAGCGCACAAAAAAATATTGGCCCATCAGGATTGGTGTTTGTGATTATTCGTGAAGACTTGATCGGTCATGCATCAAAACATGTCCCGAGTATGTATGATTATGCTATTCATGCTAAAAAAGACTCGATGTACAATACGCCGCCGACCTATAGTTGGTATCTGTCCGGGTTGGTATTGAAGTGGATCAAGGAACAAGGTGGCCTCGAATCGATGGAAAGAATGAGCCTTGCACGTTCCGATAGCCTGTATCGGGTGATTGATGAATCCGATTTTTATAATAATCCAATAGCAACGAAATATCGTTCCAGAATGAATGTGCCATTTACACTGATTGACGAATCGCTCTATGAAAAATTTGCCAGTGAGGCAAAAGATCATGGACTGGTTGCGTTAAATGGTCATCGCAGTGTCGGCGGTATGCGTGCCAGTATGTACAATGCGATGCCTGAAGAGGGTGTTGATGCCTTGATCGCTTTTATGCAGGAATTTGAACGCACAAATGGCTGAAGATTTAACATTAGATGAACTAAGAGCAAAAATTGATGAAATTGATTCAAGTTTACTTGAGTTGATTAGCCGACGTGCGCGTATGGCAACAGAAATTGCTCGTGTCAAGAACGAACAGTCGGAAAATAATGGTTTCTACCGTCCGGAGCGTGAAGCACAGGTCTTGAGAAAAATTATAGATCGAAATCCTGGTCCATTATCTGAAGAAGAGATGGCGCGTTTATTCCGTGAGATCATGTCGGCCTGTCTGGCACTGGAGCAAACACTGGATATTGCTTATCTGGGTCCTGAAGGGACTTTCACGCAAGCTGCGGCATTGAAACATTTTGGTCACTCTGTGAAAACGACAGCTATGGGGAGTATTGATCAGGTCTTTCGAGAAGTGGAATCTGGTGCCTGTCAGTATGGAGTTGTTCCCGTCGAAAACTCTATAGAAGGTGTTGTTAATCATACGCTTGATATGTTGGTAAATTCAAGTCTGATGATTTGCGGTGAAGTTGAATTGCGCATTCATCATCATTTGTTGAGTAATGAAGAATCAATCGAAAAAATTACCAAAGTGTATTCGCATCAACAATCGTTTGCGCAATGTCGAGCATGGCTGGATACACATTTATTAAAAGCGGAAAGAGTTTCTTTGACTAGTAATGCAGAGGCCGCACGACTCGCAGCTGGCGAAGAGAATGTGGCAGCGATAGCAGGTGAATCTGCCGCCGAACTCTATAAGTTGCCCGTGTTGATGAAAAATATTGAGAACGAAGCCGACAATACCACCCGTTTTCTGGTGTTGGGTCAGCACGAGACACTCCCGAGTGATAACGATAAAACTTCCTTACTATTTACAGCAGCGAATAAACCTGGTGCCTTGCAGGAGATGCTCGCCTGTTTTTCAGATAATGGCGTAAGTCTGACTCGTATTGAATCACGGCCATCACGTAAGGGCATGTGGGAATACATCTTCTTTGTCGATATCGAGGGTCATGCAAAGGAAGCCACTGTGGCTCTGGCGCTGGATAAACTGAACGGTCGTGCCTCTATGCTTAAGTTATTAGGCTCGTATCCACGCGCTGTACTGTGACACCCTGGATCCAGGTTTAAAGAGTAGTCTGAAAGACAAATGACGTGTGATTTGATCAACTTAGCAACGACAGGTGTTGCTGGTCTACATCCTTATCAGCCAGGAAAACCTGTGGAAGAACTGGAACGTGAGCTTGGTATCAGTAATATTATCAAGCTAGCTTCAAACGAAAATCCACTTGGTTCCGGCGTGAAGGCACAACTAGCTCTATCATCTACTTCCAATTTGTCGAGGTATCCTGATGGTAATGCTCATGATCTGAAAATGGCTTTGGCAGGGCGGCATGGCGTCAACACAGATCAGATCACTATCGGTAATGGATCCAATGAAATTCTTGAACTCATCACCAGAGCGATCACAGGGCCACAGCATGAGGTCATTATTTCTGAGCACGCCTTTGCTGTTTATTCTTTGGTAACACAGGCAGTCGGTGCCAGGGCTGTTGTCGTTCCGGCAAAGGATTGGGGACATGATCTTTCTGCAATGCAAGCAGCAGCGAATGAAAACTCACGTATCATGTTTGTAGCAAATCCGAATAATCCAACGGGGACCTGGCAGAATATTCAATCATTAAGAACATTGCTTGAGTCTTGTCCTGAACAGATGGTGGTGGTGGTAGATGAGGCCTATTTTGAATATGTAGATGAGGATGACTATCCTAATTGCATTCAATGGGTGAATGAATTCCCAAATCTGTTAGTGACTCGTACCTTCTCAAAGGCATTTGGTCTTGCTGGTTTAAGAATTGGTTATGGTATCTCACATCGCGATATTGCTGATTTAATGAATCGAGTCCGGCAGCCTTTTAATGTGAACAGTCTGGCCCTGTCTGCCGCCAGTGCCGCACTGGGCGACATAGACCATCTACAACAGAGTGTCAGCCTGAATCAGGCGGGAATGAAACAGCTAACAACGGCCTTTGATAACATGAATCTGCAATATATTCCTTCGGTTGGAAATTTTATCTGTGTTGATCTGCAGACGACGGGTCAGTCCGGCATAGAAATGTATATACAATTATTACATCAAGGTGTCATTGTCAGGCCTATTGATAATTATGGGTTGCCAAATCACCTGCGGATCACTATTGGTCTGAAACAAGAGAATGAAAAATTTATTCAGGCGCTGGAGTCAGTTTTAACGGGGTTGGATGTAGGAGCGTGATAGCCAATATCATAGCCAAGCGAATAGCAATCATCGGTGTTGGTTTGATTGGTGGCTCACTCGCGCGCGCACTAAAAAGTGTTCATGCGGTAACGACTGTTGTCGGTTACGGACGAGACGAAAATAACCTGAAAAAGGCTGTGCAATTGGGTGTCATAGATAAATACAGCCTGAATATTGTAGATGTCGTGACTGATGCCGATATAGTTGTATTGGCAACACCACTATCCACAGCCGACAAATTGTTTGCAGAGATGTCAAATGCACTTAAAAAAACAGTTATAGTTACCGATGTTGGCAGTGCCAAAGGCTCGATTGTTAAATCTGCAAGAGAAAATCTGGGTGATTTATTCAAACGGTTTGTCCCTGGACATCCAATTGCGGGCAAAGAAGAGAGTGGTGTCGAGGCCTCATGCGCGGAATTATTTGATGCACATCGTGTTATTCTTACACCTGTTGCCGAGACAGATCCGGAAGCATTAAATTTGATCACAGAGATGTGGAAATTGACCGGAGCAGAGGTGCTTAACCTGGATGTTGAAAATCATGACACTATTCTCGCCGCAACCAGCCACTTACCCCATATGCTTGCCTATGCGCTGGTAGATTGTCTCTCTAGAATGCAGGAAAGTGATAGTATTTTCGAGTTTGCCGCCGGTGGTTTCGCAGATTTTACTCGAATAGCATCTAGTCATCCGCGTATGTGGCACGACATCTGTTTTTCAAATCGCGAACAACTCCTGAACGTGATGAATCAGTTTGATCAGCATTTGAATAAAATCAGAGCAGCCATCAAGGACAATGACAGTGATGCCTTACTAGAACTATTTGAGAGAGCCAAGACTTCAAGAGATAACTTTACCGATCAAAGAAAGAATCGAAACGATTCTCCTGAATAAATGTGCACGCATAACTTAAGCATTCCTATTTGCACAAAACATGATTAATTACTGTATTTCACCCAGTGGAAAACTAAGCGGTCGAATTCATGTTCCCGGTGATAAATCCATCTCACATCGCGCGTTGATGTTGTCTGCGATCGCAGAAGGTCAAAGCCGTATCACTGGCTTTCTGGATGGCGAAGATACCATGGCAACCATGGCAGTATTCAGGGCGATGGGAGTCGAAATACAACACAGCTCAGAAAACGAGGTGGTTGTCGATGGGGTTGGTATGGAAGGTCTTACTACACCAATAACAGCGTTGAATCTGGGTAATTCAGGTACCTCTGTCCGTTTACTTTCTGGTTTACTTTCCGGGCTTGGAATTGAATGTGAACTAGTGGGCGATGATTCGTTGATGTCACGGCCAATGCGAAGGATTGTTGATCCCCTACAAAAAATGCATGCCTCGATTACCTGCTCGAAGGACGGTACGCTACCTATATATATAAAAGGTGGTGCCAGTTTAACAGCAATAGATTTTGAAATGCCTGTCGCGAGTGCACAATTAAAATCCAGCTTATTGTTAGCGGCTTTGAGTGCCAACGGCAGGACTTGCATCCATGAGCCTGTCACGACGCGTGATCATACTGAGCGCATGCTCAAGCAGTTTGATTATCAGATAGAGTGTGAGGGAAGCACCATTGCTCTTACAGGTGGTGGGGTATTGAAAGGAACAAGCATCGAGGTTCCTGCGGATATCTCCTCAGCTGCTTTTTTTATTGTCGGGGCCTGCATTGCAAATGAAGCAGATATTATTATTGAAAATGTTGGTGTTAACCCAAATAGAGATGCTGTTATCCATATATTAAGAGAGATGGGTGCCGATATTACACTGCTAAAAGAAAAAGTTGTGAGCGGGGAACCCGTTGCTGATATTCGTGTGAAATCATCAGAATTACACGGCATCGAGATATCTGAATCTCTGGTTCCTTCAGCAATCGATGAATTTCCTGCCATTATGGTGGCAGCTGCCTGTGCAATAGGTAAAACTAGACTTACTGGCGCAGGAGAATTGCGTGTTAAGGAAAGTGACAGAATCACCGCAATTGTGAACGGCCTGCAAACATTAGGTATTGATGTTGATGAACAGCCTGATGGAATGACGGTGACAGGTGGCCTGATATCAGGTGGTGAGATTAATAGTTTTACCGACCACAGAATTGCCATGGCATTTGCCATTGCTGGACTGATTGCCTCCGACCCTATTACGATTAAAGATTGTTCTAACGTTGAAACCTCTTTTCCTGGTTTTGTTGATGTTGCGAAGACTGCCGGTCTTGATCTGGTCGTCGAGGAACAAGTTTATAATGTCTGATATTCCCGTCATTGCTGTTGATGGCCCCAGTGGCACAGGAAAAGGCACGATATGTAGCCATTTGGCAAATTGGTTAGGTTGGCATCTCCTTGATAGTGGTGCCCTGTACAGGATTGTGGCTGTAGCAGCCGAAAAGCATCAACTTGAACCGGATAGTAATGAGTCAGCCATTGCTGATATCGCGGGATCACTGGATGTTGTATTTCAGCAATCCCAGCCAGGAAAAGATATCACAGTCATCTTCGAAGGCGATGATATAAGCCAGAAAATAAGGACGGAGGCATGTGGTAATTCCGCATCACAGATTGCTATCCTTCCTCAGGTCAGATCTGCACTGTTAGAGAGACAAAGGCAATTTCAACAATCTCCTGGATTAGTTGCCGATGGCCGGGATATGGGAACGGTTGTTTTTACCAATGCACCTTTGAAAATTTACCTCATTGCCTCCGCTGAAGAACGTGCTCAAAGACGCTATAAGCAGTTGAAGCAGAAAGGATTTGATGTTAATCTCCCGCGCCTCGCGGCTGATATAGCCGAGAGAGATACAAGGGATAGTCAAAGAACTATATCACCACTGAAGCCTGCGGATGATGCCATCGTTGTCGATACGACAAAAATGGAAATTACTGAGGTTATAAGA
>Ga0114949_10000109_pt1 | contig 34109 bp, 29 predicted proteins | sample N074metaG_FD_83505 | JGI IMG/M metagenome (GOLD analysis project Ga0114949, IMG submission 83505) | Deep subsurface microbial communities from Kermadec Trench to uncover new lineages of life (NeLLi) - N074 metaG | ecosystem: Environmental > Aquatic > Marine > Ocean trench > Sediment | place...
ACTGGGCCCACAGGCGATTCGCTGCGCCGGTTTGTGAAGTCCGTCCACTCGGATTCGATTACTATTCGTGATACTCGCCCGTCGTCACATCGTCTCGTCAAGATCCGGAGTGATAGTTATGGTTTCGTCCCCTCTCGTACGACTCTTCGCAGTGCTCGGTTTGCTATTGCTCGCCGGCACGGCCTCGGCTCAAGGGCGAATTCAATTCGGTGACGATAGTAGTGAATGGAGCTTCGACGGTGAATGTGACGATCCCCGCTTCGAGGGAAGGGGTATGGCATCGGTACTACTCGATGAAGACCGGTTCCGCGACGCGACGGATTGTCGCAAGTTATTGGAGGGGGGCAGCATCCGGTTGAGCGGCGCGGCCGGCAAGCCGGGCGGCATCGATTTCGGTGACGATAGCAGTAGATGGGCCCGCGACGGCGAGTGCGATGACCCGCGTTTCGCGGGTGACGGCATGGCGTCGACACTGCTCGACGAAGACGCCTACTCCGATGCGACCGACTGCGAGCGCCTCGTCAGTCAGGGCCGTATCGCGCTGCGAGCCGGAGTTGCGAATGACGGCATCGATTTCGGCAACGACAGCAGTACCTGGGCCCACGACGGCGAGTGTGATGACCCGCGCTTCGAAGGCGAAGGCGTTGCTTCCTATTTGGTCGACGAGGACCTGTATCGGGACGCGACCGACTGCCGTAATCTGTTTAACAAGGGGCTGGTCCGGCTCATCGGCGGCGCGGCTGGTGGAGGCATACGACGAGACCGGCTGGCGGCCGGCGAGTATAAAGACGACTTCACGTTCGAAGGCCGACGCGGTCAGGAGGCGGTCATCGACCTGCGCTCCAGTGATTTCGATCCCTACCTCATCGTCCGCGCGCCGAGCGGCGAGCAGTTCGATAACGACGACTACGAAGGGGACGTGAGTCGTTCATTGATTGCCCTCGTTCTCGATGAAACCGGAACCTACGAAGTCACCGTAACGAGCTATAAAAAGGGCGAGAGCGGTGGCTATACGCTGCAGATGGACGTCGGTGAGTTCGTCGAACTGGCCGGCCTTCGCGAGGAGAACGGCAGGCTCGGTCGTGGCGACGACACGCTCGACGACGGTGAGTACATCGATATCTATGAATTTACCGGTCGCCCGGGTCAGCAGGTCACGATCGACCTGAGGTCGGATGATTTCGATACCTACTTGATTCTCCAGGACCCCAACGGCGAACGAGAGGAGAACGATGACGCGGACGACACGACCGATAGCTTAATCGTGATGAATCTCACGGAGTCGGGCACGTATCGCGTGGGGGTGACCTCCTACGAGGCGGGCGAGACCGGCGCTTACCGGCTCATGATCGATCAGGTCAATGCTCCCGCCGGGCGGCCCCGGCAGAATCGTGACGTCGAGACGTTGACCGTCGGTCGAACGACCGACGGCGAACTTGAGTTCGGTGATCAGACACTGGATACCGGCGAATATCAGGATACCTACGTGTTTGACGGTCTTGCCGGGCAGCGCGTGCACGTTGAGATGACCTCGAGTGACTTCGATACCTTTGTCGGGCTCCTGACGCCCTCGGGGGACCTGATCGAGAATGATGACTTCGAGGGGAGTACATCGCGCTCGGTCGTGGAACTCGACCTGACCGAGACGGGTCGGTATCGAGTCGTGGCGACATCGTACGCCGCGGCCGAAGCCGGCCGCTACCGAGTCACCGTCAACATGCGGGCAGCCCCGAGCACGCCGGTCGGTGGGACCTTCGCAGGCGGTAGCCGCTCCGGCGGGCGGACATACGGTATCTTCGCCGGCATCAGCGATTATCCCGGGACCGGCAACGACCTGGACTTCACGGCGGACGACGCGCTCCGTGTCCGCGACGCTCTGATTCGCGGCGGCGGTATGCGGCCGGAAGATGCGGTGACGCTTACCGATGCGGATGCGACCATCGCCAATGTGGAAAGGGCCTTGGAGGACATCGCGTCCCGGGTGGGTCCCGATGACACGTTCGTGTTCTTCTTTTCGGGCCACGGTGGTCGTCTCGAGCGCGCCGAGGGCCCGGAGATTTCTGACCCGGACTCGCTCGATGAAACGCTCGTGCTGTACGACGGGCATATGCGAGACGACGAATTGCGTGACCTGTTCAGCCAGATTCGGGCCGGCACGACGTTGCTGTTCCTCGACTCCTGTTTCAGCGGCGGTTTTGCCAAGGACCTGATATCAGTACCCGGTCGAATGGGTATGTTCTCCTCCGAGGAGGATGTCACCTCCCAGGTTGCGGTGAAATTCCGGGCGGGCGGTTATCTTTCAGTCTTCCTGGATGAGGCGATCGGCGATGGCCTGGCCGATGAGGATAACGATGGCTCGGTCACGGCCATAGAACTTAGCGAATACGTGCACTACCGATATCGCAACGACGTGAAATCGTCCAGTCCCGGCGACTTCGTTCGGACCGGAGGCCGCCAATCCGGTTACCAACACCTGGTTGTCGATCGCGGTAGCGTGGGTCCTTACGACGTGTTGTTCAGCTACGCGCGATAGACCAGTCGAGTTCGACAAGACGAGTACCACAACGCGCAATCAGTTCTTTCTCTTCACGCAGAGAAGATTTGGCCCGTTCTTCGCGACACAATTTCTTGGGGCCCTTAACGACAACGTCTTCAAGAACGCGTTACTGATACTGATCGCCTTTCAGGTCGCCGGGCTAGGCTCGTTCGACTCGAACACCCTGATCAACTTGTCGGCGGGTATCTTCATACTGCCATTTTTTCTATTTTCCGCCTCCGCCGGCCAGGTCGCGGACAAGTATGAGAAATCCCTCCTGATAAGACGCATCAAACTGCTGGAGATCGCGATCATGGTCTGCGCAGCCGTTGGCTTCTATCTGCGCAGCATTCCACTCCTGATCGGTGTCCTGTTCCTGATGGGAACGCAGTCGGCGCTGTTCGGTCCGCTCAAGTACGGGATACTCCCGCAGTTACTCGGGGACGAAGAGTTGATCGGCGGTAACGGGCTCGTCGGCATGGGCACGTTTATGGCCATTCTGTTCGGTACCGCGATCGGAGGTTTACTGATCGGCGTTCCGGACACTGGCCCGATTGCGGTCGGAACGATCGTCGTCACGGCGGCCTGCATGGGTTATTGGGTCAGCCGCAGTATCCCGCTGGTGCCCGCGGTCGATCCCGAGCTCAAGATCAATTGGAATGCGCTAACCGAGACGTGGAGGATCATTCAATTCACCCGGCAAAACAGAACGGTGTTTCTCTCTGTCATCGGCATCTCGTGGTTCTGGTTCTTCGGCGCCACTTACCTCGCCCAATTCCCGAATTACACGCGTGTGGTGCTGCACGGGAACGAACAGGTCGTGACGCTATTACTGGCGCTGTTCTCAGTCGGTATCGGTGTGGGGTCGTTGCTGTGCGAGCGCTTGTCGGGGCGCATGGTGGAACTCGGCCTCGTGCCCTTCGGCTCGATCGGTCTGACCGCCTTCGGGATAGACATCTACTTCGCGGCGCCCGGCGCCTTCTCCGGAGAGCTCGTCGGCGCGATGCAATTTCTGCAGACGCCCGGAAGCTGGCGGGTCGCGGTCGACATCATCTTCATCGGTATGTTCGGTGGTTTCTATGTCGTGCCGCTCTACGCGTTGGTGCAGCAGAGGAGCGAAGCCAGACACCGTTCCCGGATCATCGCCGGCAACAATGTCCTCAACGCGCTGTTCATGCTGATGTCCGCGCTTCTTGCGATCGCCGTATTGGCGGCAGGCCTGTCGATTCCCGAACTGTTCCTGCTGACGGCGGTCCTCAATGGGCTCGTCGCGATCTACATCTATACGCTCGTGCCCGAATTCCTGATGCGATTCATCGTCTGGATCCTGATCCACACGATTTATCGAATCCGTAAAGAGGGGCTCGAGCAGATCCCCGAGCGCGGGCCGGCGATCCTGGCATGTAACCATGTGAGCTATGTGGACGCCCTCGTGATCGCAGGCTGCGTTCGTCGGCCGATACGATTCGTCATACATCACAAGATCTTCCAGATCCCGGTGCTGCGCTTCGTCTTTCGAACTGCCGGCGCGATCCCCATCGCCAGCAAAAACGAAGACCCGGAGTTACTGGAGCGCGCGTTCGAGCAGATAGCCGACGCCCTGGCGAAGGGTCATCTCGTGTGTATCTTCCCGGAGGGACGTATCACGAGGGATGGTGCGATGAGCGTCTTCCGTCCGGGAATCGAGCGCATCGTCGAGCGTAACCCGGTACCGGTCATCCCGATCGCGCTCAGGGGTCTTGCCGACAGCTTGTTCGCCCGCGGCAGCGGACGATCGCTGCGTAATTTTCCGTGGTTGTTGTGGGCCGAGATCGCGCTGATCATCGGCACGCCAGTCGCTCCGGAGACGGTAACGGCCGGCGGACTCAGGGAGGTCGTCGCCCGGTTACTGCAGGGCGCCGAGCGGTAGCGTTACATGCGTACCGCGGTCCCATACAATATTCGATTCAGACTTCGGAGTGACCGGGAATGAATTCGATAGCGCTGCTGGCGACGCTGATGGCCATTCAGGGCCAGGCGCTGCAGCTTGACCAGCCACATGAGGCCGGCCTGACGTCTATCGAAGCATCGTGGAACGATCGGCACATACCGTACGTTCGCGTCGACGACCGTTGGCTGTCCGTCATCGGCATCGACCTGAATGCCCGCGAAGGCGAGTATCCGGTCGAGGTGTCACTCGCGTATGAGGACGGGCGAGTGGTCACGCGTACCGATCTCATCCACGTGCAAAGCAAGAGCTTTCCCACGACCGAGCTCACGGTCGCGCCGGAGTACGTGCAGCTCAGCCCGGAGAACCAAGAGCGTGCCGCCCGGGAGTCCCGGGAGATCGGCGCGATCTATTCGCGGTTGACACCCGAAGCGTATTGGACGCAGCCGTTCCAGGTGCCGATCCCCGGCACGACAGGCGGCCGCAATTTCGGCCACCGGCGAATCTTCAACGGTGAGGCGCGCGCGCCGCATTCGGGCGCCGATCTAACGGCCGCGACCGGCACGGAAATACTCGCCGTCAATGCCGGCCGCGTCGTGCTGGCGAAGAACCTGTTCTTCAGCGGTAACGCGGTGTTTATCGACCACGGCTTAGGCGTCTACTCGACCTACCTGCATCTGTCCGAGATGCTGGTGGCCCCGGGCACGATGGTGGGGCCGGGGCAGGTCATCGGCCTGGCCGGCGCCACGGGCCGTGTGACGGGTCCGCATCTGCATTGGGGTGTGCGTATCTTGAGCGCGCGCGTCGATCCGTTCTCGTTGTTGGACCTCGACGCCAACGCCCGGTAGCCACGCGATTGGCTGCTGCGCGGCCCCGCATATTCGAGTCGATTCTTAACGCCGTATTGCGCCCCGCAGGTAGTGCCGTCACGGCATGCCGTCTGAGAATTTTTCAACAGGCTGCTAAGGGCGCTCGCGGAGTATACAGTCGAAGTCCAGCAACTCGCCGTCGTAGCGTACCCAGCGCTTCTCGATGACCCACGGCTCTGCGAGCATGACCGGATCCGTCAGCGACATGCGCAGCGTCAGGTAGGTGTTGTCGTCGACGACAGCGTACTCTTCGACCAGCGTCGCCTCCTCACTCGTCCAGAAGAATCCCGCGTCCCTGGCGAGCCCGGTCGACATCTGCTCCGTCTCGATAATGAGCTTGCCATTCTCGTATCGGCCGACCGAGCGTCCCATCGCAGCATGGGGAGCATCCGGGTCGGTGTCTTGCTCGGTGAGAGGCACGGTCCTCGTCGTCGTCCACTCCTCGTAGGTAATCGTCACGTAGTCATCGTGCGCTGAGAAGCTGATGGGATAGGGGCTCAGGATCACCCGAACGGCGCCGGGGTGTTCACAGCGAACGGCCGGGTCGTCGACGGGATCGAAGCCGGCCATCAGCGCCTCGCCGTGCTCCGAGAGTGCACGCGGCGTCTGTGCCACGACGCGGCCTGTGCCGCCGCTACGGTCCTGCGTGCGCCACCAGTTTCCGGACAGGTCGGGAATAGCGTCCTGCGCGGCCAAGGATCCGCTCATCAGCGCTGCGATCGCCAACGAGATCACACCCAGCGGTCGAACGGCACGATGCTCTGCGGTCTTGATCTTACGTAGAGTCATGCTCGCTATCATACGACAGCGGTGCTCGAGTGCAGCCGTTTATTCAGCTGGGCGCAGCGTCAATGTATGGGTGGCGTCTCCAGGCAGGAAGGGTTGCGGCTCGCCGCGTACCCACGCCTCGTGGCCGGCTCGATAGAATGCGGACAATGGATGCCCACTTTGCCCGCCCGGCATGTGGAAATAGCCCTTCGCTTCATCCCCGGGCGAGACCGCGAAGCGCTCGGACGCTCCCTGATTCCTTCGCTGGACGCGAGGCGTGTGATCGGCGCCCGGTAACGGCCCGCTGTGTACGGTAAGCCACCGCGAGAGGAATGGGATCGCATCGGCGAGAGGATGCGTGATCTCGACTCGATTGATTTCACCCCATGTGCAATCTGCCAACGGGCCGTCGCCGCAGCTGGCGATCGTTCTGTCGGCCGCAGCGACAAAGAAATCCTGCCAAGTCGTATAAAATCGTGGCAGCAGATGCGCGGGTTGTTCGGTTACCAGGCGCCAGATCGGTCCTTCTGACTGATTGCGGCGCCTGAGCGTCACGAGTTCCTCGAAATCGCCACACCCCGAAACGAGAGCCGACATCAGTTCGTCGCCGATCTGCTGGCGAAACTCGCGGACCAGTCGGTAGCCTGCGGTTTCCGGGTCGGCGCGGCCATCCCATCGGGTGACCTCGTCGCGTAGATCCGCGCGGCGCGGATTCGTCATCACCGCGCGGGAATCGAGCACGTGGAGAAGCAACGCGCGCCAAGGTTCATGAAGTAGCGCACGATCGTCCAGCTGGATCGCCAGCATGTCCTCGAGCGTCGCGAGGTCCTGCTGCAGCAGGCCATCACGAATCTGGCTCGCGCGAGCGCCCAGGGAATAACCGCCGGTGCCGATCAGTTCGAGTTCTGCGCCTTGCACGACGCGTGCGTTCGCCGTCCAGAGTGCGCCTGCGTCCGGATTGACGACGACGGGGTAGTCGTCAGATGCGAGCCAGCCACGCCAGCCTGTCTGCCCGTCCGACCAGGATGACGGTAGCCGGGGGTCGTAGCCGACCCGCAATGGGATGCGGCCCATGATGGTCCAGGCGATGTTGCCGGCGCTGTCGGCTAACATGATGTTTTGTGGTGGTGCGCCCACGGTATGCGCGATGCGTATGGCCTCATGCACATCGCGCGCCCGCTCGAATTCTATGATTCGCAGGTTCGACGCCTCGGGTTCATGAGCAAGCCAGTGCAGTGCCCGTAGCCCGCTCTGACTGTTTTCATCGACGACCGGGCCCCAGATCGTCGCGCGGATGTCCACCAGCACGGTAGGCGAGCGACGCACATCGATCTCTTCGGTATAGATGTCGAACGGACGATAACCGTCGGGCGTCAGGTAAGCGTCCGGGTCGTCCGGATCCAACTCGAGCGATACCAGGTCCGACCAGTCGCCGCGGCTGTTCGTAAAGCCCCAGGCTACCGAGCCGTTACTGCCGGCAATGACAGCCGGCGTGCCGGGCAAGGTGACGCCCGTGACATCGAGGCGATCGTTGGCGTCTGTTGGATTCTCGACGATCAGGCGCATCCGATACCAGATATTCGGTACGCTTAATTCCAAGTGCATGTCATTGGCGAGGATCGCCTTGCCGGTGGAACTCCGGTCTCCGCTCACCGCCCAACCGTTGCTCCCGGCCACACTGTCCTCGGTGACGCTCAAGTCTCGTGGGATCTGTCCCTGCACGTAGTGTCGCGTCAGGTCCGTGCGCAGGTTACAGACGCCCGGACCCGGCACGGGTGGAACGGGTAGAGCGTCGCCGACCAATGGTGCATCCCATGTCGTGCCTTCATTCAGCACGAAGTCCCTCAACGGGCCGGGCAGTCCGTCATGCAGTATGGCGTAGGTGTCATCGCGACTGGCATCAGAATCGTTGAGTTGAAAATACATCGCGAAGTTGACGAGGAGCGTATCTTCCGGTCGCCAGGGTTGGGTGCGGGCGCGCAGGAGCATGTACTCGAAAGGCGCCGCTCGCAGCGCCTGCAGGCCCGCGTTGACGCCTTCGGTATAGGCCGCGATCAGTTCCTGTTCCACGGCGCTCAAGTTGGCGACCACGTTTCGGGCTGTGGCGCGTAAGCGGTGCTGTCGCCGCCCCTTATCTAACTCGATGGCGTTCTTTCCTACGAGCCCCGACAGCTCACCGGCGGCTACTCGACGCAGCAGGTCCATTTGAAAGAATCGATCCTGTCCGTGGAGAAAGCCCGTGGCTCGGGCGACGTCGAGGCGATTCGTTCCCCGGACCGTCGGGACACCCAATGCATCCCTTTGGATGACGACCGGCGCCGTCAGGCCCGCGACAGAGACCGTTCCATCGAGGATGGGGAGACTGCTACGTACGGCCAGATACGTTACTGACACGATGCAGACCGTAACGACAAGAATGACAGTCGCTAGTAGCTTCATACCGATACAATTATTCCGACGCAATCCTAGCAGGTTCTTGAAAAAGACTCAGACGCGTGCCTTTAGGCAGTTCTGCACGTGGGCTATCATCGGAGTTGTCAAACCGGCTGAGTCGAGTCATCACGCAGTGCTGCCTTCATTCGACGTTCCCCCCGCAGAGCTCTGCCTTATCAGGTTGTCTGCTATCGGCGATACCTGCCATGCCGTGCCCGTCGTTCGGGCGATTCAGGAGGCCTGGCCCGAGACCCGATTGACCTGGATCGTCGGCAAGACCGAGTTCGGTCTGCTGGCAGGCCTGGACGGGGTCGAGTTCGTCCTGTTCGACAAGTCTAGGGGGCGACGCGCCTATTTCGACGTGCGTCGTGAACTCTCGGGGAGGCGGTTCGAGTTGCTGTTGCAGATGCATGCATCGATGCGAGCGAATCTCGTCAGTCTGGCCGTGCCTGCGAACACGAGTCTGGGGTTTGACCGCACGCGAGGGCGGGACTATCAATGGCTATTCTGTCGCCATCGTCTCGCCGCGACGCCACGCCAGCACGTCATGGATGGGCTGTTCGAGTTCGCGGCCGCCTTAGGGATACGCTGCGATAAGCCTCGCTGGGATATTCCACTCGCCGCGGCGGATCGTGAGTTCGCGGAATCGCAGATCGACGACGGCGCGCGGTCACTCGTCATCAGCCCGTGTACCGGGCAGCGCTTCAGGAACTTTAGAAATTGGAGTATGGACCGTTATGCCGCGATCGCGGACGCCGCCGCGAAGCGGTACGGCGCGAAAATCCTGCTGACCGGCGGCAGCACGGATCTCGAGCGTGACTATGGACGCGGGATCGTTGAACTGGCCGGCACGGAAGTTGTGAATCTGATTGGCCGGACGACGCTGAAACAGCTGTTGGCATTGCTCGAGCGGAGCACGGTCGTACTGTGTCCGGACTCCGGGCCCGCTCACATGGCGACTGCGGTAGGGACTCCTGTTGTCGGCCTTTACGCGACCTCCAATCGGCATCGCACGGGGCCGTACAACAGCCAACACCTGGTCGTCGATAAATATCCGGAAGCCGTTCGTCAGGAGTTCGGCACGTCGGTCGAGGAGATCCGCTGGGGGCGGCGCGTCCGCAACCCCGACGCGATGAACCTGATCACCGTCGCCGACGTCAAAGTTAAGCTTAGGGCTGCTTTCGAACAGCCGTCTGCCGCCGACAGCGGAGTCCCTGATGCGGCGACCGGCTTGGTATCATGACTAGCAGGAAGTGAGACATGCCGGAATCTTACGCACTGAGCAAGTTTGACGACGCGACGCCAGCGGAGATCGAAGCTGCGCTGGAGCGCAGCGATGTGGTTTTCTTCGAGCACTGTCCGATACGGTTACCTGACGATGCCGATCTGGCGTTTCTGCGGGACGAGTTGCCGCGGCAGACACGACTGAAGAACATCAGCTACCACCCGGAGTCGGATTCAGTGCCGGGTCTCGATGCTTCCAAGGGTGCCCGGCGACGCGTGAAGGAAATATTGAAGGATCATCGTGCCGCAGTCTCGACGTTCCTCGAGAAGAATCTCCCGAATCTAGCGCCCGGATGGACCGTGGGCACCAGCAGCTTTCGTCCGATCGAAGAGAAGGACCGGGGACTGAAGCCTCGTTCCAGTAGCGAGATCGTGCATATCGATGCCGGTGCCTACGGCGCGACTAACGGCAATCGAATTCTGCGATTTTTCGTCAACCTGAATCCCAGTCAAGACCGTGTCTGGGGGACGAAGGGAAGCTTCCGCGGCCTGTTCGAGAAGCACGGGGCGTTCGCGCGCGCCGCGCGCGGTAACGGTCGCCGGAGTTCGGTACGCAAGGGTTTTGCGGATCACTGTTTCACCGGACTCGTGAACGGTCTCAGCAAGGTCTATCCGCTGGCGGCGGTGCTCGACTCCAGTCCCTACGATCGCGCCATGCGGCGGATACATAACTACATGAAGGAGTCCGTGGATTTTCGAGATGACCTGACCGACTATCGGGAGATTCGGTTTCCACCACTGTCGGCATGGTCGGTCTTTACCGACGGCATCAGTCACTCAGTGGTGTCCGGGCAGTACGCCTTCGCGACGACCATTCTGATCCCGCTGAAGAATTGCCGCGCCCCCGAGTCGGCGCCGTACCATATCCTGGCCGCGGCCGACGGAGGCTAGGCCCGCCAGCCGCTCGGTAAAGGCACGACGACTGCGTTGCGACTTTTCGTTAGCGCTTGTCTTCGCGCAGCCTCGACAGCGCCATCAGCGCAGCGCCGGTTCGCGAGAGGTCCGGCTTCCGCTCCAGCTCGTGTTGAATCAATCGGTCCACCAGCCTACGGTCGCCGTGGCAGAGCCTGCGTAGATCGCCTTCGACGTCGACGCCGAGGCCGCCTTTGCCGATGGTCGCGCCGCGCCCGAATCGGCGCACGAGGATGACGACGAGGATGACGCCCGCGAGGACAGCCCAAATCATCGGGAGGTCGTTCATGGAATCGGTCTGGCCCCGGGATTCCCGCCGGGTTCAGTGCGTCATCGCGTAGATGACGTAGTTGATCCCGAACCGATAGGCGAGCGCCGTCATCGGCTCCGGATAGACGGGATCATCGGCGTGTTCCCAGGCATCACCCATGTCCATGTTGTAGTTGATCGCCACCAGAAGGCGTTCCTCGTCGTCGTAGATGCCGCGCCATTGCGGCGGGCCGCCAGGCAATTGGGCGAGGATCTGCCCACCCGGACCCCGATAGAGGTGGCGCCGTCCCGGAATCTGGGTGCGTTGATCCAGATCATAGAGGACGTGGAGCAGGGCATCGGTATCAGGGATGTCGACGATCGGCTTATCGGGGAATACGCGTCGGATCACGTCGGTGAAAACCGTCCATTCGTACGCGCCGTGAAAGTCATCGACGATTAGAAAACCGCCGCGAAGCAGATACTCTCTGAGTCGATCGGTTTCCGCGACCGACAGTTGCCAGCGACCAACCTGTTGAGCGAACAGCCAGGGATAGTCGAAGATTCTGTCGTCGATGGTCTGCAAGAAAATGCTGTCGTCCGCGACGTCGAGTCGCGTCAAGCGCCTGAGCCCACGAGTGAAGTGGTATTCGGCGGCCGGATAATCGATCGCCCACCAGGGCCGGCCGTAGCCGCCGCGATAACCGCCACCTGCGCCGTGAATCAAGCGGGCCATATGAAATTCCGCCTCCGGGCCGTACAGTGGATTCGAGCCTTGGGCCTGTCCTAGCCGCGGCGTGACGAGGGCTGCCAGGACTAAGACGGCCAGGCGCAGCGCAGCCGCGTTGGCGCGGCTCTTCGGCGAGCGTTCGACGAACATGCGCTCATTATAGGGAATCTCGCTTCGCGGCGACCGGAGAGGCCTCGCGCAGCCGGCCGGCTAGACCCGGGAGGTCGTGGTACGGTTGAACAGGGCCCGGCGCGTGAACCCTCGGACTTTCTCAACCAGGCGGGCGGAGCGCAAGCCGACGTCTTTGCGCAGCTTGCGCCGGACGCCGATCGTTGAATGCTGCCCGATCCAACTCGGTTGCACGGTGTAGGGTAGCAAACCAAACAGCGGTTGCTGATGCTCCCAGACGCTCTTGATAAAGACATCGACGGGTGCGGTCAGAATCTGACTCGCGAAAAGCATTTTCGTCCCCGCGAAGAATTTTTTTGCAATGGCCCGATCGGCGTGGACAACAGTCATCTAGAGCGACTCCCTCGATATAGAGACGTCGCCGCGGGCAGAATCCTTCTCGCCAGGGCCGGACTCCATTTGACATAACGGCGCGGCAGCGAAGGCTCGTCCGCTGTCCATGCGTCTGTAGCTGGGACAGATTCGAGCGGAAAAAAAACCCCGCGTTTTGCGCGGGGTTTTAGCGTTAAGGCAGTAGCCTTTCGCCCTACTCGGGGATGATGATCTTTGTCGCCTGAGGGCCTTTCTGGCTCATCTCGGTTTCCATGCTGACGACCTGATCTTCATGCAGGGTGTCTAGACCACTCGCTTCCACGGCTGAGATATGGACGAAGATGTCTTTACTCCCATCCTCAGGAGCAACGAATCCGAAGCCTTTGGTTTTATTAAACCACTTAACGGTACCTGTAATCATCGTGTAACCTCTAACTAAATTAACAACTTGCGTTCAATTGCAAAGAAGGAAAGGCGATTTGCAGGAGATACCGAAGGGACTTCTGAAATGACCAATTAATCGTGCAATACGAACTTCTCTTCGAACTCGCCCCTGGCCACAATGGACAGACGCAAGCACGTAGAGCGTAATATAGGCTTACCCTGATGATTTGCAAGGCTTTGTAGGTTAATTGCCGGACGGCTAGCGATCTAGCAGGTCTTCCAGCCCCTCGAGGAGGCGATTCTCCAACTCATCCTCCAACTCGCTCCTGGCCGCCTCGAGCCGTTTTCTCGCAGCCTCACGAGCCAGGAGTTCTAGCGCCTCGGTGAAGTCGAAGCGGAGCTCCGGCGCGTTGACGTCTCCGGTCAATTTCACCGGAATCGGGTCGCCGATCAGCCGGTCCAGCGTTTCACAACGCGCGATGCCGATGCCCTGTGTCAGTTTTCCGGTGAGGTCGTAATTGATGTCGCGAGTGGCCAGATCGAGCTGGCCTCGGCCGGTGACTTCCAGGAACGAGGTCGTGGCCTCAAGGTCGTTCGTGCGGGCGATGCCTTCGGTGACGGTCGCGCTACCGCGCAGCGACTGGAAGGCAGTGAAGTCGACGTCGGTCGGGGCGGGACGAGGTACTCCCCGGAGCGAATTGAAGAAGTCGCACATGGCGTGGCCGAAATTGAACCCGCGAATCGCGCCGTCTCGAAGCGAGAATGTCACCCGGCCAGCCGTCGTTTCGAGCACATCGTCGAGTCCTGCGCCGACGCCGCTGAGCGATACATCGAAACTACCGGTGCCGCTGAGGTTCGACTCCCCACGAAGGGCGACCAGGAACGGCTCGAGCTGTATGCCGACGGCGGTGCCGTTCAGTGTGAGTTGTTGCACTCCGCCGCGGGCGTCCAGTTCTATGCCACCCTCGAAATCCCCGCCATAGAGCTTGCCACGCGCCGAGTCGATCGTGCCGATGCCGTTGCCGATGGCCAGCAAGGCTGACGCGTCCGAGAACTGCAGGCCGGCGAGCCTCAGATCGCGGATCGCGACCCGGCCGTTCAGCGCCAGGTCGTGCATCGTCTCCGTGGGCAGCGCGATGGAGCGATCGGCCGGCGCTCGAGCGCCGCTCCGGGCGGTTGCCTGCGGCGGCAGGTAGCGATCGACATCGATTCGGTCGATCGTCAGCCTGAAATCGTATTCAGGACTACCGAAGTCCCACACCGTCACCTCGCCCGTGATCGTGCTGTCGTCTAGTCGGAGCCGGATATCCTCGAAGATACCGCGCTCGGCGGTGACATCCAGACGGGTATCGATGACGGCGCTGGCCAATGCGCCAGAGTCGGCAGTGACCGGCGACGGCCGGTCGAAGCGCCGCAACAACTCACGCGGGTCGAAGCGCTGAATCTGGAGTGTCCCGGTCCAGTGGGGTGACTCGGCTAGCTCGCTGACCGCCAGGTCGCCCGTCGCCAGCAATCCCAGCCCTTCGGCCTGCAGCCCGTCGAGCGTGAGTTCGTCGGTCACCGCATCGTAAGCGAAACCGGACTCGAGCCTCAGCGTGCCGAGTCGCTGCGGGGTGAGAACCTGCGGCAGCAGGTTCGGAAAGACTCGAGAGACCAGCAGCGGATCTACCGCAGACGTGCTCACTCGGCCTTCGTAGCGGCGTTCGGCGCGGAAGTAGTCGAGCTCTCCGGTGATCGAGGTTGCCATCACGTCGGCGCGGAACTCCCTGACCGACAGCTGCTGTCGGGGACCGTCAAACTGAAACGCTGCCGCCAGCGCTAGCGACTCGATCTCAGAGAAATCGGCGCCCGCGACCGCCGCGGTCGGCAGCAGAGTCAGTACGGCGCTCGGATCGAATAGCGGGATCGCCAGGTTTCCCGAGGCGTTGCCGGCCGCATCCGCACTCAGCGCAGCCGAGATCTGCATATCCAGAGCAGACACGCTCACGTTGGTGAGGACGAGTTCCCGGCTAGCGGTCCGCAGCGCGAACTCGGCGGCCAGGTCGAACCCGCCCAGCGTCGCCGCAGCGTCGCCGGTTTCTATCCCCAGGTTCAAGAGATCCAGCAACGTGCCGACGGATTCGTCCTCGATTCGTATCGTGCCCGTCAGTTCCGGATCGTCGAGAAGATTCCGGCCGGCGATCTCCCAGGTGGCCAGGATGCCGTTGGTGTTGGTCGTCAGATCCACGACATCGACGGTTCCGGAACGCAGATCGAGCCGGCCGCTCGCCCAGGTTGCGCCGAACTGCAGCTCGGCTGGGCCGACGGGCGGGTTCCTCAAGGACATCTCGAGCTGGGAGTCGGAAAATGTGACGGTCCTGTCGTTCACCGACACGCTGATCGAAGTCTGGAGACTACCGGCGGCACGGTCTTCGTGGCGGCCGTCCTCGACGTAGAATCCGAGACGCAGATCTTCGGCGAGGTAGCGAGAGCCCGCAGGGTTGATCAGTGCGGTGCCGGTGGCCGTGATCTGCGCCGTGAACTGCGGTACGACTCCGACCAACTGGAAGCGGAGTTCCGTCCTGACAGGCTGTCCGATCAGGATTGGGCCGGTCTCTAGAGAGAGGCCGGAGATGATGTAGCGGACCTCCGTCGTGTTGTCACGCCAGAAGACCAAGCCGTTACTGATCTCGATGCCTTTGATATTCAGATCGAGGAGCGCGCCGCCGCGTGTCGTGTCGCCGGTGCCTGCAGCGGGCCCGGCGTTCGGGAGTAAATCCTCCCAATTGCCGCGACGCTCAACGTCTCGGGCCAGGTTCAACACCAGGCCATCCACCTCGAGATTGCCGAACTCAACGCGGGCTAGCAACAGCGGCAGAATCTTGACGCGAACGATTGCCCGTTCGGCCGTCGCGAATGCTTCTGCGCCGAACCCCTCGGCGTTGCCTAGTCGCAGCCTTCCCGTTTCTACACCGAGCCAGGGAAAAAATGTCAGCTCCAGGTCGTCTTCGATGACGAAGTCTCGCCCCGTGCGGGATTCCACCCATTCTGCTACATAGGACTTATAGTCGTTGGGATCGAACCACCAGCCGATAAAAATGGCTGCGCCGATGGTCAGAGTCGCCAGGACCACCACCGATATACCGAGAATCTTGAGTAGCGTCTGCATCTGTTTAAGTGACGAGAAGTTCGCGCCAGTCCTTCGTTTGGCCCGCTCAGACTCTGTAGGTTCCCCGCTGGTGCACGCGATGCTCATGCTACAACGGATAGACTTCAACCGTAATCCGCCACATAGTCTCGCTGCACACCTGATGGCAACAAAAAGCATTGAATTTGCGACTATCCTCGAAGTCGGCGCGCTGATTCGGGCCAACGAGCTCTCTGCGGTCGCATTGACGACATTGATGCTCGACAGGATCGAGCGGCTTGAGGCGAGGCTCAATGCGTTTATTACCGTGACTCCGGACCTGGCGCTAGAGCAAGCACAGCGAGCCGACTCAGAACTCGCCAGTGGTCACGACCGCGGACCGCTGCATGGGATTCCGATTGCGATTAAGGATCTGATCGCGACCCAGGGAATCCGCACGACGGGTGGCGGCAAATACTACGACCGCTGGATTCCGGACTCTGATGCCGCGGTCGTTGCGCGTCTGTCCGCTGCCGGCGCCGTGATGCTCGGCAAGACCAACCTGCACGAGATGGCATTCGGTTCTACTTCCATCAATCCGTACTACGGTGCGGTCTCCAATCCCTGGAAGCTGGACCATCATCCGGGCGGCTCCAGCGGCGGTTCGGCTGTCGCCGTCGCGGCGGGTATGGCATACGCGGGGATCGGCACGGATACGGGTTGTTCGGTTCGCCAACCGGCGCAGTGTTGCGGTATCGTCGGGCACAAGCCCACGTTCGGTCTCGTCAGCAAAGCGGGCGTCCTGCCATTGGTCGAATCGATGGATCACGTCGGCCCATTGACCAGGACCGTACGCGACGCGGCGCTCGTGTTACGCGCCATCCAAGGGACGGACAGCAACGATCCGGATTCGGTGGATCGTGCCGCGGACGATTACTTTACGCGGATGAGCGAGTCCCTCGATGGAACAGTGGTCGGCGTTCCACGCCGATTCTTTTTCACCGGCGGCGATCCTGAGGTGGTCGATCTCGTCGATCAGGCCCTGGAAACATTCAAGGAGCTTGGCGCACAAGTCGTCGACAGGGATCTACCGGAGGTGGAGAGAGCGCTCGACGAAGCCGACGTGACCTTTTCCGAGATTGCGCATGCCCATGGAGATGCGCTGGCTGAAGACCCCGAAGCCTTCAGCGACGCCTTCCGGCATCGTTATGCTAGTGTGACCAAGTGGTCGGACGCAGACTACGAGGCCGCCCAGGATTTCCGGCGTGAGTTCAGAAAAAATGTGTCAGCGGTGATGGGTCAGTGTGATGTCCTGGCCATGCCGACATCGACGGTCGCCGCCGCGCCGATCGCAGAGCAGCCGCACGGCCATACGGTAGAGCGGCGCAAGAACGCCTGCATCTTCAACTTCACGGGGCAACCGGCGATCTCCGTCCCTTGCGGTTTTACCGCCGCAGGCCTGCCGGTGGGAATGATGCTGGTCGGAGCGATGTTCGATGACGCCAAGGTATTCCGGTTTGCGCATGCGTTCGAGGAAGCGACCTCCTGGCACCTGCGCCATCCGGATATTTCTTAAGCTCGCATTAAGTCGGCGAAATCTCTGATATTGTGCCGTGATGAATCGCCAATCCGTAGCGCGCTTGCAGGTGTTATCGCTAGCGGTCGTTCTGCTGCTCACGCTGGGCTGTGATCGCTCGCCACCGGGCCCGGTGGCCGTCGCCGAGATCGCAAGCCCGGCAGCGGAAGGCAGCGGACAGCCGAATCTCGCCGTGGGTCCCGACGGCGAGGTCATCTTAAGCTGGCTCGAACCCACGCTCGACGGCTACGCGTTGAAGTTCTCCTCCTTGAACGCGGCTGGCTGGTCCGCGGCCCGGACTGTGGCGGAGGGCGACGACTGGTTTATCAACTGGGCAGACTTCCCCTCAGTGGTCCCGATCTCCGAGGATTTATGGGCCGCACATTGGTTGCGCTACCAGCCCGATAGTTTCTTTGCCTATGACGCGATGCTGGCGTTGTCCTCAGACGGCGGCGCGAGCTGGCAGGCCCCGCAGATGTTGCATCAGGATGGCACGGAGTCGGAGCATGGCTTCGTGACGCTATATGTCGAGCGCGGTGACGTCGGCGCCGTCTGGCTCGACGGCCGTAACTTTATCCAGGACGGTGAGTTCGTCTATGAGGACGCGGCCGGAAACCTGCTCGGCACGGGCCTGCACTATGCTCGCTTCAGCGCCGCCGGTGAGCGCCTCGAGTCGCGGGAGCTGGACGAGATGGTCTGCGACTGTTGCCTGCCGGATGTCGCGCTCGCGTCCGGCGGTCCGGTAGTCGTCTATCGTGACCGAACGACCGAGGAAGTGCGGGACATCGTCATCCGGCGCATGACCGGTGGCGAGTGGCAGGCGGCCTTACCCCTGAGCCCGGACAACTGGGAGATTGCGGGTTGCCCGATCAACGGGCCGGCCGTTGCGGCGACCGGAGACTCCGTGGCCGTGGCCTGGTTCAGCGCCGCGGCCAACGTTCCCTCCGTACGCCTGGCCCGTTCCGAGGATGCAGGACAGCACTTCGACGAGCCCGTCGAGATCGATGCGCTGGGCAGCTTCGGGCACGTCGATGTGGTGGTGACCGAGTCCGGTGACGCGGTCGTCAGTTGGCTGCGTCGCGAAGCGGACGGATTGGCGTTGACGATTCGTCGGGTCTCTCCCGCGGGGCTGGTCGGCGACAGTCAGACGGTCGCGTTCATCGACACGGGCCGGCCGGCAGATTTCCCCCGAATGGTCTACGCCGACCGGCGCCTGGTGTTCGCCTGGACGGATTTCGACGACGCGGGGAGCGTGAAGACTGCCGTGGCAAACATCAGCCGTTAGTCGCTGATTGATCTCGTGCACGCTTCCGGCCGGCAAGGCGGCGTTCCCCGTCGCTCAGCAACTTCTTGCGCAGGCGGATACTCGCAGGCGTAACTTCCACGAGTTCGTCGTCATCGATGAATTCTAGCGCTTGCTCCAGAGAGAAGCGCAGCGGTGGTGTCAGGATAATATTCTCATCCGATCCCGCGGCGCGGATATTGGTGAGCTGCTTGCCCTTGGTCGGATTCACGGGCAAGTCTTGGATCCGGTTGTTCACGCCGACGATCATGCCCTCATACACCTCCTCGCCGTGGCCGATCAGTAGTTTGCCCCTGTTCTGAAGATTGAAGAGCGAGTAGCCGAGTGCCTTGCCGTTCGCGACGGACACCATCGCGCCGTTATTGCGCTGGCCGATCTCTCCAGGGAACCGTTGATCGTAGGCGTCGAAGACGTGATAGAGCAGGCCGGTTCCGGCCGTCGCCGTCAGATACTCGGTTCGAAAGCCGATGAGGCCGCGGGCCGGTATCCGGTAATCCAGGCGCACCCGGCCCCGCCCATCGGGGATCGTGGCCAGCAGCTCGCCTCTACGCTCGGCCAGGCGGCTCATGACGGCGCCTTGATAATCTTCCTTGAAGTCGACAGTCAGCTGTTCCCACGGTTCGCAGCGCACGCCGCCGACCTCGCGCTCAATGACCTCGGGCCTGGAGACTGCGAGTTCGAAGCCCTCTCGGCGCATGGTCTCGATGAGCACCGAGAGATGCAGCTCGCCGCGGCCGGACACGCGAAATTTATCCGGGTCCGCCATGCTCTCGACGCGCAGGGCGACATTGTGTTTTACCTCCTGATCGAGGCGCTCGCTAACCTGCCGGCTCGTCAGGAATTTTCCGTCCCTGCCGGCGAACGGCGATTTGTTGACCTGGAACACCATGCTGATCGTCGGTTCGTCCACTTGCAGGGCGGGGAGCGGCTCCGGGTGTTCGCGGGCACAGATCGTCTCGGATATCTTCAGGTCTTCGATACCGCTGAACAGGACGATGTCCCCGGTGTCGGCTGTCTCGATTCGATTGCGTTCCAGTCCGTCGAAGCCGTACAGCTCGAGCAGCTTGCCGGCGCGCGTCGAGCCGTCGGGGCGTACGATAGTGATCGGGCTGTTGGTGTCCACCCTGCCCCGCGCGACTCGTCCTATGCCGAGTACGCCCACATAGGGGTTGTAGTCGAGACTGGAGACCTGTAACTGCAGTGGGCCGTCGCTGTCGCCCTTCGGCGCGTGCACATGGGAGATGATCGCTTCGAACAATGGGTTCATATCTCCGCCGCGCACGTCGGGATCCGTACTGGCGTAGCCTTCCATGGCGGACGTATAGACCACGGGAAAGTCGAGCTGCTCGTCACTCGCGTCGAGGCGATCGAATAGCTCGAAGGTCCGGTCCAGAACCCAGTGCGGCCGGGCGCCATCCCGGTCCATCTTGTTGATGACGACCAGTGGCGTGAAACCGTGGGTGAACGCCTTGTGCGTCACGAACCGAGTCTGCGGCATCGGGCCTTCCACGGCATCGACGAGCAGCAGCACGCTGTCGACCATCGAGAGCACCCGCTCGACCTCGCCGCCAAAGTCCGCATGCCCGGGCGTGTCGACGATATTGATGCGCCAGTCGCGCCACGTGATGGCGGTGTTCTTCGAGAGGATGGTAATTCCTCGCTCACGCTCCAGTTCATTGGTGTCCATCGCCCGTTCGGGCAGGACGGTGCGCGAATCCAGCGTGCTCGACTGGCGTAGAAGTCGATCGACCAGCGTCGTCTTGCCGTGATCCACGTGGGCGATGATGGCGATATTTCTGAGGCGAGCCTGGGGGGTCATGGCGGCTTAGGGTACAGGATGGCGTTCGGTGCCGCGCGCAGGCAACCGACCGCGCGGCCGCGCAGTAAGCGGGTATCGACGGAGTTGAGGGGTGAAGCTAGTGAGAGCCTGCCCGCGGCTTCAGCCGTCGCGTCTGTTCATCGGTCTCGCTTCGTTGACGGTGAGCGGACGGCCGTCGTAGTCTGTGCCGTTGACTTCCTCTATCGCCTTCTGAGCTTCCGCGTCGGTCGCCATCTCGACGAAACCGAAGCCCTTGCTGCGGCCCGAATCGCGATCGGTGATGAGCGTGACGGATTCAACGCTGCCGAAGGCGCCGAACTTCTCGATCAGAGCCTGCTCGGTGACGGAATACGGTAAATTACCGACATATAATCTCTTACCCATGATTTCTCCTGAGCCGAAAAAGACCGCCCAAGAAACTCCGGGTGCCTCCCCCGTAGACTCCGATTACAAGCGGCGATCGAGCAAACAACGGTAGTTTAAGCCTCAATACCCGACTGGGCAGGCGGCTGCCGGATCAATCGGCCGATCTTAAGAAAACTTCAGCTTGATGTCCGCTCAGTGACCGGTGCCGTACTGTGGCCGAGTTCATGCCGGCTCCGCGACTGGAGTGGGCTTTGTTGCCGGTAGTAAGTCCTCGAGAATCAGGATCAGACTCGGGACGAGGAACAGCGTAATCACGGTTGCGAAGAGGACGCCCCAACCCAGCGAGATGGCCATCGGCACGATAAATGCGGTGGCCGGGTTGTCGATCAACATCAACGGCGTGAGCCCGGCGAAGGTCGTGGCCGACGTCAATAGAATCGGCCGGAAGCGCACGATACCGGCAGCTCGCACGGCATCGACAACAGGGACGCCGACGCGCCGCTGCCGGTTGATGTAGTCCACCAGTAGCAGGCTTGAATTCACGACGACGCCGGACAGCGCAATCATGCCTAAGAACGAAGTCAAGACCAGCGGCCAGCCCATCAGCAGATGGCCCACGATTGCGCCGACAGCACCGAATGGAATGACGCTCATGATGATCAGTGGCTGCAGATAAGATCGCAACGGTATCGCGAGCAACGCGAACATGATAAGCAGCGCCACCGGGAACAGCCGAATCATGCCGCCGTACGACTCCGCCCGCTGTTCCTGTTCACCGGTGAAGGAGTAGGTCACTCCGCGGTACCCGGCGACGATCTGCGGAAGTGTCTCGGCTGCGAGCGAGTTCAAGACCGCTTCGGGCGTCGTGACGTTACGGTTGATGTCGGCCCTGACCGTCACGACGCGTTGTCGGTTGATCCGGGTGATCGTCGAGTAACCCTGGCCGAGCGTGAACGTTGCCGCCGCCGCGAACGGCACTTCAGTTCCGTCAGATGTTCGGATGCGCATGTCTTCGAGGTCGCCGAGCGAGCGCCGTTCCGCCTCCGGATAGCGGACCATGACCCGCACGTCCTCGGTGCCGCGCTGGACGCGTTGCGCTTCCTCGCCGTAAAAGGCCTGGCGTACTTGCCTTGCGAGGTCGTTGAGCGTCAGCCCGAGATGCCGCGCCTCGGGCCGCAGCGACAACTGAACTTCCTGCTTGCCCGAGCGGAACGAGTCCGAAATATCGGCCACGCCAGCGAATCGTGAGAGTTCGGCGCGCAGGTCGGCGGCCGCGGCGGCCAGATCATCGACGTTCCTACCTCGCATTTGAACGGAGATGGCATCGCCGGCAGAGAGTTGACTGGCCGAGAAAGTTAGTTCGACGCTGTCGGCTATCGGGCCCGTGAGTTCACGCCAACGTTCGGCAATGGCGTCCGATGAAATCTCGCTTCGTTCCGCCGCGGGTAGGAGCGCGATGGCCACGTCGGCGCGGTGGCTGACCGGCGTTGAAAAGCTCGTGCCGCCGCCGGGCCGATTGCCGACCAAGCCCTGGCCGATCGTCGTGAGTACATGCTGTATGACGCTGGGCTGGTCCTGGCGGGCGAGGTCGAGTTCGCCTCTCAGCGTCTGCGCCGCCTGCTCGATCTGTTGCGCCGCTCTGGTCGTCTCCGCTACCGCGATACCCTCCGGCATCGTCAGCCTTGCAACCACCCAGTCACCCGCTATAGAGGGGAAGAACTCAACGCTGATCCGGCCGCTGACAACGAGAGCGAGCGTGAGCGCTAGTACGCCGAGCCCGCCGGCCAACGTCAGGTAGCGCCACTCCAGGACCCGGCTCAGCGCCTCCCCGTAGCGTCGCTCGGCGAAGTTTTCGATGCCGGCGGCCAGGCGTCCTTGAAACTTTAGCCAGCGTGCGACGAGCGCATTCGAACGGCCCCCACGCGGTTCGATGCGCCGGTGTGCCAAATGCGACGGCAGGATCAACTGGGATTCAATGACGCTGAACACCAGACAGATCACGACGATGTAACCCATCACGGAGAACAGGGAGCCGATCCGTCCCGGGAGGAACATGACAGGAAGGAATGCCGCCATCGTGGTCAAGACGCCAAATATTACCGGGACCGCTACTTCGGCAGTGCCTTCGATGGCTGCAGAGTGTTGATCCTCGGTGTGGCGCTCGTGGGCATAGATACGCTCGCCGACGACGATCGCATCATCGACGACGATGCCGAGAACGAGAATGAATGCAATGACCGACATCGTGCTGAGCGTGATACCCAGGGGAGCGAACAATGCGAGCGTGCCCAACATCGCGATCGGAATACCGGCCGCGACCCACATGGCCAGGCGAAACTGCAACGGCAAGGACAGCAACAACAACACGAGTACGAGGCCGCCCGCAGCGGTGCCGAGGAGAATATTGATGCGTGCCTCGAGTTCTTCGGATTCATCCCGCCAAATCGTCAGATCAATCCCGTCGGGCATTCGTGTTCGGGCATCCTCGACGTAGGCTCTGACTTTGTCGCGGATTTCGATGATGTCTTCGTTGCCGACCTGGTAGACCGCGACCATCGCGGCCGGTCGTCCGTCGAATCGTACGCTCAGATCACCTTCCTCAAGGCCGTCGATGATCGTTGCGATCTCGCCGAGCGTGATTGTCGTGCCATCGCCTGCAGAGACGACCACGATATCTTCGAATTCCTGGCCTCGGTACGCCTGGCCTTTGGTTCTGACCAGAATCTCGCCGCCCCCGGCTCGGATCGTGCCGCCGGGCAGGTCCAGCGACGATCGCCGTACGGCATTCGCAACTTGGTCCAGCGTCAGTCCATAGCGGCGCAGGGTCTGTTCCGAGACTTCGATCGAAATCTCGTCCGCTCGAACGTAGGCGACCTCAACCTGCGATATGCCCTCCATCGCGGCGAGTTCCTCGCGCATCTCCATGGCGAGGATCTTCAGCGTGCGCTCGTCTGTGTCACCTGCGATGACGATCTCCAATCCCTGGTTCCGAGAGGTCAATAAGGAGACGATCGGGCGCTCGGTTTCTGCCGGGAAGGTCGAGATCGCATCGATTCGGCCGCTGATGTCATTGAGCGCCTCGATATCGTCGGCGCTTGACTCGAGTTCCAGTGTCACAGTGCACATGCCCTCACTGGACGCGGAGGTCATGCGGTAGATGGATTGAGCCCCCTCAAGCGCTTCCTCGATGCGGATACAGACGCCCACCTCTACTTCCTCGGGAGCGGCGCCGAGGTACGGCACCCTGACCTGAACGGTGCCTAGATCAATTTCGGGAAACTCTTCTTGCTTTAGTTGTGTTAAGGAGATCAGGCCGCCCAATACGAGAAGCATCATCAAGAGATTCGCCGCGACGGGGTTGCCGACAAACCAGGCGATCAGGCGTCTCATCTTCCTGGCATTTCGTCAAGCTGAAGCAGGGGTTCGACACGCATGCCATCGATAACAATCTGCAACGGCGAGATGCACACGAGTTCTCCTTTGGACAGTCCGCTGCTGATGAATGCGTTGTCACCGTAGACACGCAGCAGTTCGACCGTGCGAAATCGCAGCCGGTTCTCCTCATCCACGACCAGAACCTCGTTCGTATTCCGAATCGCGGCTCGCGGCACGACAACGATGTCCTCGGCTAAACGGCCCTCGATTTCGGCATGAACGAACAGTCCGACGGGTGGCGGCAGCGCGTTGGGATTATCTAGCGAGACACCCTCTGCGCTAATTCTCGCGACGACTTGGATCATTCGGCTGCGAGGGTCGATCTCCGCTTCCGTGCGAACCAACTTTCCCGTCCAACGGTAGTCTTGACCGGCAAAGTTCGCCGACAGCGTCACGGTCGGTGCGGTCGCGTCATCCAGTTCGCCACGCTGCGTCAACGGTAGATCAAGGTAGGCAAGTTGTTGGTCTGCGATCGGCAGCCGCACTTCGACGTAGTCCACGGCATAGAGATTCGCGATGGTCGCGCCGCGGCTGACAAACTGGCCGACATCGGTCTGCTCGTTTCTGACCAGACCCTTATACGGCGCCAAAATTTCTGTCCGCTCGAGATCGCGTTCAGCCTGTTCGAGCGCGACCATTGCATCCTGCAGGTCGGCTTCGGCGACTCGCGCTGCGCGCATACCGGCCTCGAAGTCGGAGCGACTGATCAGTTGACGCGTATCGAGCTCTTCCAGTCTCCGCAGCTCGAAATCGCTGTACTCATGCTCGGCTTCGGCGCGGCTGACGCTGGCTCGGGCTCTTGCTACCGTGGCCAGATAGTCTCGATCGTCAATTCTCAACAGCGGCTCGCCCGCCTCGAAATAGCCGCCCGGAACGAGATTTGGCGATATCCAGACCACGGTTCCAGATACTTCCGGCACCATCGCCGTTTCCGTTCTCGGTGTCACGGTCCCTTGCGCGTGAACGACCATGCGCACCGCCTTCGGATCAGCCGTTAAGACTCTGACCGTCGGCGCAACAGGAGCGGGCTGCGTAGGTTGAAGTCGTTCCGTGGTCGCGACGATCGCGGCGGCGCCGAGTAATGCGGCAACGATGACGACAACCGGCGCGATGTGTTTGAGGTTCATGTGGCCGCCGCTAAGCGTTCGTGTTTCAGGTTCTTGAAGTGGTGCTGCACGCTGTTGCGTAACAAGTTGAACAGCTCCCTCATAATGGCCGCGACCTGGTCGACATCGTGTGCCTCGAGTGCGTCGTCGAGCGCCTCTGCGATACGGCGCAGCGCCCGCGGATCGTGGCGCGGCGGAAAGCCGACGGCATGCAGTCGTTCCAGCATCCGAGAGCGTAAGCCGTTCATTATGAGCAGCAGTACGAGATGATCGGCTGCCTCGGCGAAGAGCCGAATGAGCCGAGGTGGTGCCCGAACTTCCTGAATCTTCTCCACTTCGGCGGCCAGCATCTCGCGGGTGATTGCGCGCGCTGCTGCGACCGTGGTATCGCTGCCGTGCTCCATCGCCTTCACGACGGCAAATTCGACGAGCACACCGGCAATCTCCAGGGCCTGATCGACCAGCTTCGGATCCGGCACGTCGCCGAGATCCAGCAAAGGGCCGAGGACGTCCAGAGTGCAGTCCTGGATCGGTACCACCCGGGCGCCACCGGGTTGTATCGAGACGAGTCCGAGTTGTTCGAGTTTCTTGAACGCTTCCCTAACGGTGCCCCGGCTGGTCTCGAAGCGACCAGTCAGGTCGCGCTCCGAGGGCAGGCGCTCCCCGGGCCGATACTGACCGCGGAGGATGTCGTCGCGCAAGATGTCAGAAATTTCCTCGGTTCTGGAAGGGCTCACGGCCGACATAATTGGTCCTACCAAATTGGTCTGACCAGACTGTAGCATAGCGTTTGCCGACTAGCCATACGATGCCGGCTCTCGGCAATCTCGTGGTAGTCGAGACCGGACCGTCAGGCCGGTTAAGATTGGCGCTTACCGGGCGTCGTTCGTACCGGACATCGGAGAGAATCAATGCGAGCATCCGTCACCCAGTGTCTCAGCCGCGTTGCGGTAACGATAATTGCCGGCGCGACACTCACGGCTGGTGTGGCGCAGGCCGGCACCATCGACCCCGACCGGTCCACGGTGCTGATTACAGGCTCTAACCGCGGCATCGGCCTCGCGTTCGCGGAGTATTACACTGCCGCCGGTTGGAACGTGCTGGCGACCGCGCGCACGCCGGAGCGGGCGACCGAACTGCTGTCACTGGCGGAGGGATATGAACATCTGATCATCGAGCAGTTGGATGTGACCGACAACGAGCGAATCGCGGCGCTCGCAGAAGTCTACCGGGACACTCCCATCGATCTGTTGATTAACAACGCAGGTATTCTCGGTGACCTGGATAAGCAACGTTGGGGTTCTCTGGATCCGTCCACGTTCGAGCAAGTGCTTGCCGTGAACGTCTTTGCGCCGATGAAGATGGCCGAGGCCTTCGCCGATCACGTAGCGGCCAGCGAGCACAAGAAGATCGTTTCGATCACCAGCGGGGCGGGCTCGGTTTCACCGGATCGCCGTGCAGGTGGCTTCCCGGTCTACGGGATCAGTAAGGCTGCGCTCAACATGGCCATGCGCAAGGTGCGGGCCGAGCTCGCGGGGCGCGGCATCATCGTCGCACTGATAGCGCCGGGGACCGTGGCGACCGACATGCTGGCGGCCGCACTCCCGAATCGCGTCGCCGCCGCGAAGACGCCTGCGCAGGCTGTCGCCGCTATGGCTTCCGTCATAGAGGGTCTCGATGAAAGTTATGATGGCCGGCCGCGAAACTACGACGGCTCGGTCATGCCCTGGTAACGCGGTCTCGGACTACCCACACGCCGCGAGCGGCGGCGACCTCGAGCAGACACGGAAAGTAATATGCCTACTGTCGTATACGTGCAACCGGACGGCACCCGAGAAGAAATCGAAGTCCCGGTAAGCTACTCGGTCATGGAAGGCGCGACGATGAACGGCGTCGACGGGATCGAGGCGGAGTGCGGCGGCGCCTGCTCCTGTGCGACGTGTCACGTCTACGTCGATCCGGCGTGGACGGCCAGGTTGCCGGCGATGGAGGACCTCGAGGACGCGATGCTGGATTCAGCCAACGAGCGCCGCGAAAACAGTCGTCTCAGTTGTCAGATCCCGGTCACCGAGGAGCTGGAAGGGCTCACGGTGACGGTCGTGCCGCCCTATTGATCGCGTCCTGGGAACCGATCCCGGTCACGATCAATCTTGCCTGGTTGCGCAGGAGCCCGGGTTTTGGGGTAGCGGTGGAGTAATCTTAACTTTCAGGGGGCCCCTTGAAGATCGGGAGCGTCGTCGAACGGCGAGAGGTGAGGAACAGATGTCAGAGCCGAAAATAATGGCACAGGACGTAAGAGATGCCTGTGAGGGAATGCTGAGGAAACAGTTCTACGCGGTCTTTACACGGCCCGCGAACGGGCTCGGACCGGTGATGGAGATACTGGACGAGCATCTGAAATTTCAGATCTCGCTCGAGGAACGGGGAATCATGTTCGGGGCAGGCCCGTTCTGGACCGACGACGAGCAGGAGTGGCGTGGCGAAGGCATGGTGATCATCCGCGCGCAGAATCTCGCAGAAGCCAGGGCGATCGCTGCCGAGGACCCGATGCATGCGTCCGGTGCCCGTGTCTACGAGGTCCGCCCCTGGCTTCTGTGCGAGGGTTCGGTCACGATCAAGCTCAGCCATTCCAAGCGCAGTTACGAAATAATATAAAGGAGAGTGATCATGCGCTCGTACAACACCATCGCGACGACTGTCCTGACGCTTTCCGGGCTGGCGGCGTGCAACGGGCCGCCCGACGCCACCATGGCGGACTGGATCCTGACCAACGGCCAGGTCCTCACGGTCGACGCGGACTTCAATATCGTCCAGGCCTTCGCGATCAAGGATGACCGGATACTCGCGGTAGGTTCCGATGACGCGATCATGGCCCTCGCGGGGTTCGGTACGGAGCGTACGGATCTGGCGGGACGGACCGTCGTGCCTGGCCTGATCGACAATCACATGCATTTCGTACGCGCGACACAGCAGTGGTATCGCCATGTTCGGTGGGACGGTATCAACTCCCGCGCCCAGGCACTGGAGCTGGTCAAGGAGCGCGCGCGTACTCTGCCCGAGGGTGAGTGGGTCGTGGTCATCGGCGGCTGGACCTTCACACAGTTTCATGACAACAACGCGCTGTTCACGGTGGCCGAACTCGACGAAGTCTCCCCGGACATTCCTGTCTATATTCAGGAAGGATATCGGCGCGGATTCGCGAATTCGGCGGCGCTGAGGGCGGCCGGAGTAACAAGAAATACCGTGTATCCCGGGCGCACCAGCCTGGTGAAGGATAACGCGGGCAACCTGACCGGAGAAATTGTCGGCGGCGCGATGGCTCTGGTGACCGATCACATTCCGGGCGTCGCGGATGACGTCTGGGACATGAGCCTGCAGCAGACCGTCAGGAGCTTGAACAGGATGGGGCTGACGACCGTGTATGACGTCGGTGGCAATTCCGTCACCCCGGCTCATTACGATTCCGTCAGACGCGCGGCCGCCAACGATGACTTGAGCCTGCGCGTCTTTTATTCGCTCAACGGCCAGACCGGCGTCGGCGGCGGTTCCGCCGACGAGATCATCGCGGCGCTCCAAAGTCTTAACCCCGACTTGGCAGGCTTACGTTTCGCGCAGTTCGGTTACGGCGAAACCGTGTACCGCCCGATGCGGGCGCAGCCCTGGCGGGTTTCGCAGTCGGACTTGAACAGGTTCAAGGCGATCGCCATCGCGGCCGCGGAGAATGGCTGGCAATTGCACGAACATTCCCAGCGCGACGAAAAAATCCGCGACATGCTGTCCGTTTTCGAAATCGTCGATCGGACGCACCCCGTCGGTGAGCTGCGCTGGACCATCGCACACAACGACGGTATATCGGCTGACTCCGTCCTCCGCGCGATCGACCTGGGGATGGTGTTCGCCGTGCATGCTTCGCGTAGGAACGTATCGCAGGAACGGGTGCGGAGTGCCGGTGAGCCCGGCCTTCATATGCCGCCGATCAGAACCATTCACGATCTCGGGGGCATCTGGGGTCTTGGTTCCGACGCGACGACGGTCGCGAGCCCGAACCCATTCCATACGCTGGGCTGGGCCGTCAGCGGCCGGTCGGCGTCCGGAGTTCAGACGTTAGTCGAAACGGTGTCTCGCGAGGTAGCGCTGACCGCGCATACTCGCACGAACGCCTATATTCTGTTCCGGGAGGATGATCTCGGTAGCCTCGAGCCCGGAAAGCTCGCGGACTTCGTCGTGCTGGACCGCGACTACATGACGGTGCCGGAAGCGGAGATCGAAAACCTTCGCTCGGTCATGACCGTGGTCGCTGGCGAGATCGCCTACTCGGAGCTGTAACGCACGGCGGCGCGACGCTCTACTCGGGGACGATCGCGATGGCGGCGAGTTCCAAAACTAAGCGCGGGTCGGTCGCGAGTCGCGGGATCTCTATCGAAGTGCTGGCCGGACGGTGATCACCGCCCCAGGCGATCGCCATGGCCGCGCTGATCGCATTTTGATTCGCAGCCTGGTCTACGACGAAATTCGTCAGTTGGACGATATCCGTGAGCTGTCCGCCGGCCGCTTCCACCGCCATCTTCAGGTTCGCCATCGCCATCGTAGCCTGGCTCCCCGCATCGAATGCGAGATCGTCGAACTCGGCGGGTATATGAGGATGGCTGTGATAGATCGGCGCAGCCGTCACACCGGAGAGAAAAACGAGCTTGCCCGAATGTATCTTGATCGCCGGCGTGTAAGGCATGTTGTAACCAAGTTCGACGCCAGCCGTGTGGATATACTCGTAGCGTTGCGTGTCGTTGCTACAGCCGGCGACGAGCGCCAGCAGCGCGGTGGAGGTGCCGGCGGCCAGACATCGGGACAGCCGTCTCTTGTCGTTGGTGATAGTCATGGTGAGGTCTCCTGTGAATCGGCGAATGGCGCGATCGTTGTTGTCGATTGCAGCGCCCGGGCGGGAACGTATAACATGCGGGATGGATTGGCTCAATCGGCGGTCTAAGCGTTCACAACAACAGAAGACCGGATAACGGTACGGAGAGAACATCATGATGCATCGAGTCGGCGCCACGTTTTATGTGATCTGGGGGTTACTGCACCTCTACGCGGCTAACGGTCTTTATCAGATGGGCGTGTCGATGGAGCCGAGCATTCTCGAAGCGAGAATCGTCCAAGGCGCGTGGCATCTGGCGTTCTTCGGCATCATTGCGATCGTCGTCGGCGTACGCTGGAACTGGCGCAACAGCGCGATCGGCTACTGGATCAACATCGTGACACTGAGCGTCGTCGACGTCGGCTTCATCTTCATCGTCTTTCTTCCGCACCTGTCATTTAACTCTCCGGCCATCCTGGGGCCGTTGTTCTGGGTGCTCGCCGCGATCTTCTCGACGTTCGGTTACCTGCGAGAGCCGCGAACGGCCTAGCCCGCGCTGATTACCTCGTCAATTCGGCCTCGTACTCGGCTGCCCGAATCTGGGCCCCTCTGACGACGTTAATCAGGCCATAGTTATTTTCATGACACGCCCACTCGAACAGCCCCGGCGGCTCCATCCTCGGCCAGGGATTTTCGAACGTCCACGGCGCCTCCCACGTCGTCGGATCGGTCAGCGTCGCTTCGTAGAGGAGCAGGTCTTCCTCGACTCGGGTGAATCGCTCAACGAGGTGCAGGTTCGGCCCGGCCTCTTGAATTCGCCTGATTCTCGCCTGGTCATGGAAATTCGTCGTCTCGACGACGAGCGTATCGCCCTCCCAGTGACCGCGTGATAATCCCAGATAAGCGCTGATGCCGTCCGCAAGGGGCGCGCCGTCCAGGGGGACGATGCGAACCTCGCTATTCACCTGCGTGATGATCAACACGTAGTCCGGCGTCTGGAGGATCTGAGACTCACCGACGGCCTGGGTAGACGGAACCCTCGGCGGTCCCTGGTCCCCCGTGATGCAGCGCTCGAACAAGTTCCGGGATTCCAGCGTGTCATGCGGCGCATTCGCCTCGTACTGTGCCCGCCCTTCAGGCGTCAGAGGAGGTTTCTTTCCATCCGGCGGGTCCACGATCAGCGCCGTGCGCAAGTTCGGCCTAATCGGGCTTTGCCAGTTGTCCATCCCGAACTCTGTCCAGTCGTAGTGCACGGTGGCCGGATCGGTAGACCCGTCTCGGACGACGGCGCTCCGGAAGACTTCGATCGCCTCCTGTGGCGTATAAAACGATTTCCCGGCAAGTTCATCGGGCCGCTCCATCGGCGTGTAGGTAGCGCTCACCCAATAGCCTCGAAGGTCCGGATCGCCCCATGGAGTGCGTGGAAAACTCGGGCGAGGCCGCGTCGGGTCCCACACTCTCTCGATCGCCCTCGCGATCGCGGCTTCGGCAGCATCTTCGAAGTAGGCATACGTTTCTTCCGGCGTATGCGGGGAGGCCGCTCGAGCCGCGTCCAGCGTCTCCTGTGACCGCTGGTTGACGAGGGCCGATGCCGGTGGGGACTGGCCCGCGACGGGTACTGGCGCCCAGAGCGTCGCCACCATCACCAGCGTAGTCGCACGTAAGGGTGCGAAACCCCGGTTACGCATCTGGCATTCTCCTAATCGTTTCTAGCGTCTACTTTCATACCAGATAGGCAGCAGCGTGAAAATTAACTGCTCGAACTCAACTCCAACCTAATTGCTGCATGCTGATAGTGTCATTCCATATTTTCGTCATGTGCTTGATGCGCTCGCCGTCAAAGACCATATGGTAAACGTAGTCTGCTGCAATCTTCTTGTCCGTCGGTGGCACCGGCCCGCCTGGTCCTGTCTGCGTGCCATGAAAGATGGCAAATGCCGTCACAGATTTGTCTGCTTCATCAGCCGCGAAAAACTTCAACTCGTAGTGTCCATCCGGAATTGGCGTAAGAAGGCCCTTCATCCACTCACAGTAGCCTTCTAGCGTGGATATCTCAGATAAGGCATCTGCTTGCGCGGAAAACGTCGCATCAGGATTACAGAAGGCTTTGCAGGCATCCCATCCTTGTCCAGTCTCGCACGCTTCAAAAAACTGCTTTGCTGGTTCGAGAATTACACTCACTTAGGCTCTCCTTTTTCGATTTGGGTGTCGGATCTGGGTCGATTCGTGATCTTAGCTTCAACTTGGAAATCTATCATACGAGCGGCCGTTATTGAGACTAAAGCTACCGTCAACCGATGTTAACAGACGTCAGTTTTCGGCCAGAAGCGGGCATTCGTTAGCGGTTAACTACGTTCTCGCTTCTATCTCGTCCGTCGCTTCGGCCTGCGCTAAATATTCGTCTATCGCTTTTCCTAGTTCAGGCGGCTTGAATCCGAACGGACCCTTTCCGCCAGCATAAAATACGCTGCCGTCCATGCCGATAAGATAGAGACGATCAGGCATAGAAGCATATGATTTCGACACGGCGTCATCCATCTCGTCTACATAAGTCTTGATGCCATATTGCAGTGCGACTTCACACATACCGGCCACCTCACGACGTTCCTCCATGGACTGATGATTACGGATATCGTGATCACCCATATACCACCCATCAGTCGGATGAGCTTCCCGCGTGTAGACGAGTATGAATTGGACTCTGTCATTATAATCTCGATAGAGATCTCGAAGGCTCACGGCCCCGGCCACGAAAGGCGGTCAGGAAAAGCTACCAAACACCAGAACAATAGGTCGTTGGCCAAAGAAGTGTGACAACCTGATCGGGTTCTCGCCATTTACATCAGACAACTCGAAATCGGGCGCACGAGTACCGGCCTTCGGTGCCTTCCCGGCAAACTCTTTTTGCCACGCCCTTACTTCACTAATACCCTTAACTGCTGCAATTATCTTTTTAAGCATTTGCGCCCAATCACTAATGAGTGTGTATTTGCTACGGATCCGGAGCGCCAGGATCTTCTTCAATGGACGCTTCGTGATCCTCTATAACTTGCCATAGAGGAGCGTCTACCCAGGTGTCATCGAGATAGAAAGTTTCGGGTTCTTCTTCTTTTGGGTCGACGATCAAATTGTAAATCGATGGATAGGCCAGGTTTCGTACCGCATAGCTGTCTTCATCAATCTCCTTGATAAGCATTTTCCAATTGCGCCATTTCACACCAAAAAGCTCGTTACCGATGTAGATGACGATGGATTCTCGAGCGGATTTCTCAGAGTTACGCATCAGGAAATCCGATTGGTCAACACCATCCATAATTCGATCTTGCGGGATATCGCCGCCTATAAAGTTCGCCAATGTGGGAAACACATCTACCAGATGGACGATGTCGTTCGAGACTTGTCTGGCAGGGATTTTCCCAGGATACCGGATCAGAAAAGGAACACGTAAGGAGCCTTCATACGGAGAAAACATGGTTCCTCGCCACGGCCCGGTGAATCCAAACGATCTCGTTATGCCTTCGCGACCATTGTCCGACGTAAAAATGAAGATAGTGTTGTCTTTAAGCCCCAGCTCATCGATCGTATCGAGGAGTTCGCCCACATAGGCATCCGTTTGTGCAAGAACGTCAGCAAAACTTCCGTTTCCGGTCGTACCTTTAAAGTCGGGATGGGCGTCAACCGGTTCGTGGGTTTGCGTATAAGGGAGATAGGCGAAGAAAGGCTGCTGCGCTTCAGCTTTGCGCCTGATGAAATCGATCGCGTGGTCGGTGATTTCCCGGTCGATCGTCTTGCGCTTCTCGCGGTCGTACACCGCCAGTCTCTTAGGCGTTTCACCTCGCTTTGACGACACCACGTAGGTGAACTCGAGATCCGGGTGGGCCCCTTCCTGCCAGCTATCGCTATCCGGCCAGAAGGCTCGATCCGATGAATTCGGAATTCCATACCACTCA
>Ga0114949_10000110_pt1 | contig 34005 bp, 29 predicted proteins | sample N074metaG_FD_83505 | JGI IMG/M metagenome (GOLD analysis project Ga0114949, IMG submission 83505) | Deep subsurface microbial communities from Kermadec Trench to uncover new lineages of life (NeLLi) - N074 metaG | ecosystem: Environmental > Aquatic > Marine > Ocean trench > Sediment | place...
CCCAAAAGCAACTGAGGTGTTGTTTGTGTCACTGACTGAGGAAGCCAGCTTATCTGATAATGCTGAATATCTGCCTATTCTTATTACTCAACTGGCGCGTACTCACTCGATGCGAAATGAATTTTCCCTGGCTCATAAACAATTGAACCAGGCAGAATCCATGGTCTCAGATGAACAATCAAGAGCCTGGGTGTTTATTCTTCTGGAACGCGGTCGGACCTACAATTCTTCAGGTAATAAACCTGAAGCCTTGAGGTATTTTGAAAAAGCTTTTTCTATCGCGGAATTAACTGGTAACGACTATCTTGCAGTAGATGCCGCACACATGGTGGCGATTGCTGAAACACTCGATAATCAGATGAAATGGAATGTGATTGCGTTGGGGATAGCGGAAAGCAGCGACTCAGAGAGCGCGCGAAAGTGGTTAGGGTCCCTGTATAACAACATGGGGTGGACTTTATTCGATCAGGGTGAATATGATAAGGCCCTGGCTCTGTTTGAGAAGGGCGTTATTTTTCGACGTGAGCAGGGCAATGCCAGGCGGTTACGTATAGCGCGCTGGTCGGTGGCGCGTACTTATCGAGCGGTAGGCATGGTGGATGAGGCACTGGCCATCCAGACTCTGTTACTCCAGGAATCAGAAATTCAGGCGCTGCCGTTTGATGCATATGTATTCGAAGAGTTAGCGGAACTCTATCACATCAAGGGTGATGCGCGGGCGCCTGACTACTTTAACAGGGCGTATCTCTTACTGGTTCAGGATAAATGGCTGAACAGGAATGAACCTCAACGCGTGGCAAGGCTCAAAAAGCTGGCGACGGTTCAACCTGTCCTAGAACAACCTATCCCGGAGCAATCTATCCCAGAACAATCTATCCCAGAACGACCTGCCAGGGATCTGTAATAAAATAATGTCTATGATCAATGGATTCGAGTCTCTTATCCCGACAAGACCCTGAGCGTAAAATGGCAGTGTATTCAAGAGATTTGAATGAAGGAGAAATATATGCCCAAGGCCAGTGAGCTGAAAAAAGGTCAGGTGGTTGAACTTGATGGTGTACCTCATATAGTGAAACAACTGGAGGCAAAAAGCCCGTCTTCTCGCGGTGCGGCAACCTTGTACAAGGTGAGATTCAGTAACCTGCTAACAGGACAAAAAAGGGATGGGTCATTCAAAGGTGAGGAGCTGCTCAAGGATGCGGACTGTCAGCGGGTCCAGGTTCAATTTAGCTACATTGATGGGCCTCAGTATATATTTATGGACGTGGAAGATTACTCACAATATGCCATCAGTGAAGCCAGTCTTGAAAATCAGCTCGAGTACCTGACAGATGGGCTGGACGGTATAACCGCACTGTTGGTAGAAGGCAATCTTGTTGCTATCGACCTGCCGCAATCGGTAGTTATTGAGATCACTGATACGGCCCCGGGGATAAAAGGAGCGTCAGCAAGTGCGCGAACGAAACCGGCGACCTTAAGTACCGGTTTGATCGTTCAGGTTCCCGAATACATAGAGCAGGGTGAAAGAGTGAAGGTTAATACTACCAACGGTAAATTTATGTCGCGGGCATAAAATTGTGATCTGAATTACCTGGTTTCAATAAGCAGAAAATAACCGCACCAGATTTATCTGGTTCTGGATTAGCGCCTATTTGATTGCGATGGGATTGAGCGGTGAACCAACAGCGCCAGGAATATTCAGCGCTTGTGCTGCAAGGAAAAATTCATATCGACCATCCTCGGCGCAATCAGCACTAAGTTCTTCCAGCCACCAGATTTCCCCGATATAAACACCGAGATCGCGCAGAAGGCTGCCGTGGATAGAAAGTGTATTTTCCGGAACAGGATTAGGCAGCACTTCCAGGGCCAGATTATCAGCGGCAATACCCGCTATTTCCATTTCATCTACCCAGCCGACGACATCTGGCCCGATTCCGGTGTGTGGTCCAGCCACATAGGCCATCTTTTTCAGCGGGTCTGTTAGCTCGTAATAGCCTGGTACAAATCCGGTCCTGATGATGACGATGTCACCTTTGCTTACCTTCGTTCCCTGTGCCTTGAGCGTGTCCGTTATATCTTTTCGCGTAATCATGTATCCAGGTGCCAGTGAGCCCCCTTTGTGTTCCTGGAAGTGTGCCAGGACGTCAATCAGTACACCCCTGCCAACAAAGGAAGTCTTGACATTTTCAATGCCAAGTTTTGTTGCCCCGCCAGCGGCAGGAGCACTTTTGACCACAGCCTGATCGAAGCCATTGTAGAGACTCTGGCCGTACCAGGCATGGGATAAGGCGTCCCACTGGGTCGACCCTTGAAGCGGCATGTAAATATAGTCATCTGCAAATTTCATTTTACCAATCAGGTTGCCTTGCCCGGCGACATAATCAGCGCCGGTCGCCACCATGATATGTTGCGGCGGGATTCGCCCAGGATACACAGGTCCTGCATTATCGATGGGAATTGCCAGGCTGAAGACCTTACCGCTGGATATTAATGTAGCAGCCTCCTTAACCTGCTTGGCGGTGATGTAGTTTGCCGCACCGCGTTGATCATCTTTCCCCCACTTACCCCAATTATTGGGTTCACCAGGTTTATCTTTAGCACTGGCTGACGAAATAAGCAGGGCGCAGAGCAGGGCAGTGGATAGTGAGGAAATCATGGTCGTTTTCATTTAATTCTCCGGCTGAATTTACTGTGTTGTAATCTAATTCTTGCTGATGTCTGGTAGGGATTTCTCAGGACTTGTAATTTGAGTAGGCAGTGTTAATCCCGGCGATAGCCTCGGCCGGTAAAGGCCCCATCTCCTCTGCTGCAATCGCTTCATCCAGGTGCGCAAGTTCAGCGAGACCGACGATGATACAAGCAAGCCGCGATTGTGCAAGTGCAAAGCGAATCGCGGTCTGTGCACGTGTACCGTAGGCGGCGCCAAGGCCTTCAAAGATGAATTTTGCCTTCGCTGTTTCACTCTCAACCGTGTCACCCGGTGTCAGCGGCATTTCCCTGCCATGGCGCGACTCTGTCGCAATAACACCGGCAGAAAGTACGCGAATATTCATTGGCGCAACGCCATGCTCAAAACAGGTATCGACGATACCGGTGAAATTATAGTAGGGCCAGGATGGCGATGGTGTTAAAGCGGCAGAGGGATTAAGAAGATTGAAATAAACCTGGGCAGAGGCGATCCTGTTGCTCTTGATCACCCTGGTGATAGCGGCAGTATCCCCGAGTGCTGTAATGCCATAGTGATGAATCATTCCCTGGGATTTAAATGTATCCAGGATGTCGAGCACGCCGTGAGGTTTCAATATTTCACTGATGCCGATTGTACGTTTATCTGTCTGCGGACCAATGCGATTGTGCAATTGCAGGAGAGTGACATTGGGTCGTTTCAGTCTTTGCAGACTCTGGTTAAGACTTTGCTCAATTTGACCGTAGATGTCGGGGTTTCGAGTATCGATTGTGAATTTGGTTGAAATGTAGGGTGGTTGTTCAATGTCCTGCAGTAGCCAGCCCAGCGCCTCTTCCGATTTACCCTGACCGTAGGAAGGCGCGGTATCGATCCAGTTGATCCCCGCATCGAGCGCCCTGGCGATGGCCTCACGTTTGCTGTCCTCATCCTGGTTGATGAGCAGTCCACCAACGGCACCACCACCAAAAACAAGTTTCGATATTTTCAGCCCTGTATTACCAAAATCCCGATACTGCATTTGTTACAAATCTGCCATTTGAAGTTCGGCGAATTCTTTGATGACGTCGTAATCGGGTTTGCCATTTGCGGCCCGTTCCAGGTTCCCCTTCTGGAAGATGTGTTTCGGGATCTTGTAACTCGCCAGGTGCTGGCGGGTGAATTCGTGAATTTCGAGTTCATCCAGATCGAAACCGGGATTGAGTTGCACGACAGCAGTAATGGCTTGACCCCACTTGGGATCCGGCAGGCCAACAACCAGCGCATCTGCAATAGCGATGTGAAATTTTAGTGCCTCTTCCACTTCTTCCGGGAAAACTTTTTCACCTGCAGTATTGATACAGTTACTACCCCTGCCTAACAGGGTAAGTGAGCCGTCTTTTTCTACCTGAACCCAGTCTCCGGGGATGGAGTACCGGACACCATCAATTTCCTTAAAGGTTTTTTCTGTTTTCTCCGCATCTTTGTAATATCCCACGGGAAGGAAGCCGCTGACTGCCACCATACCTGTTTCGTTGGAACCTGGTTTGACTTCAATGCCATCTTCCGTGAACACTTTGCAGCCTGCGCCCAGTGTAAATTTTGCGACTTCGATTTGTTCATCTTTGGTCATAATGGAGCTACCGAGACCGATTGCCTCGGATGAAGAGAAGCCATCGACCAGCAACATATTTTCATTGTGGGTCAGCAGCCCCGACTTGATTTCCCGGGTCCACATGACGCCTGATGATGTGATCGCTTTAACCGAGGAGATGTCATATTTCTCCGGGTTAGCGTCCAGTGTTTCGAGCAGCGGGCGGGCGAATGCGTCACCGACAATCGTCACAGTGGTTACCTTGTGTTGATCGATATTTTGCAGTGCCAATTCCGGCTCAAAACTCCGGGATGGCAAGGTGACACAAGTTCCACCTGCACTCATGGCGGCAATGGCAGATAACAAACCGGTACCATGCATCATGGGTGGTAATGGCAGGTTGACGGTCGCAGGTTGAGACATAACTCTGTCAATATATTCTTCAATATCCTTACAGGGTGGAATGCCGAATCGAGGATTGCCTCCGGCACCCATGACCTGGAAGAGGTCATCATGTCGCCACATGACACCTTTGGGCATTCCAGTCGTGCCTCCGGTGTAGATAAATAGCAGATCATCGCCTGAATGGGGTACATCCACTACACTGCCATCACCACTGGAGACAAGCTCTTCATAATAGGAATCCTCTGATTCGCTGTGCGTATGGCCTGCCTGAACTTCGATCCATTGCTTCACCCTGGGAAGCTGCTCGTGAATTTGTTCGACATAGGGTTCGAATTCCGAGTGGTACAGCACAACGGTCGCGTCGGAATTATCCAACAGGTAAACTAGCTCGTGTTCAATATATCGGTAATTGACATTGACATGGGTGAGAGAAGCTTTGAAGGCGGCGGCTATTCCTTCGCTGTATTCGGGACAATTACGTAAATAAAAGGCAATCTTGTCGCCGGGTTGTGCGCCTTTTTCCAGAAGATTCCTTGCAAGGTTGTTAGAACGATAGGCGAATTCGCGGTGCGATATCATGCGGTCGCCATGAACAAGTGCAGGTCGATCTCCGGGGCATACCTCGTCCACTGCATTTAACAGATCCCCGTAATTCCATTGGTAACTCATGCTCGTTTTTTCTCCTAGCTGTATCTTGCTTCTGTCACTGCATCGTTATTACCTGCGGTGACAATGTTCATTGCTGCTTTCAGGTCATCAAGGTAGACAGAAGTCACTTCTGTATGAAAAGGTGAAAGCATCAGGTGCAGTGCCTTCGGCTGTGTGGTGAGGCTGGTGAACCAGCCCTTCAAATACATTTGTTTGTAGATGGCGAATACATCAATCTCCGGATGGCTGAAGGCAAGGATGCCCAATTGAGGTTCGCCGAGTATTTCGAAGCCAAGTTCTTTCACTCCCTCTTCTATCACTTCCCTGGCATCAGTCACCTGCTTGTGTTTCTCCCGGTAACCCTTAACGCCCAGGAAGTTCATCACCGCCCAGGCTGCAGAAATTGCACCCCCTGGACGCGTTCCCGCGAGGGTGGGAGTAATCATTCTGCCGCCTGGCCAGTTATCACAGTCGAAGATCATGTACTGATGCAGTTCCTTGTCGCGGAATAAAACAGTGGAAGCCCCTTTCGCGCAGTAGCCATATTTGTGGAGATCGGCTGAGATCGTTCTTACGCCTTCAACCTCAAAATCAAAGGCAGGGATGTTGCCACCGTTCATTTTCACGAAAGGAGCGATGTAACCACCGACACAAGCATCGACATGTAACCAGGCGTCTTTTTCACGGGCCAGCTTGCCTAAATCTTCTATCGGGTCGATTAGACCATAGGGGAAACTCGGAGCGGAGCCCACCAGCATGATGGTATTTTTGTCAATAGCATCTGCCATGGCATCAACATCTGCCAGCAGGTCTTCGCGCAGGGGAATCCTGCGGACTTCAAGGCTCATCAAATTAGCGGCCTTGTCGAAAGCCGGATGGGCAGACCAGGGTGCCACGAGGTTAAGCCTGCCCTCGACCTCTTTATCAGCAAAGTCATTGGCGAGCGCATAATCACGGGCCGCTTTGACCGCCATCGTAATTGAATCGGTGCCGCCAGAGGTTATCGTGCCACAGGCGTCTTCGCTTCCATGGAGCAGGGACAGGCCCATACCCACTACTTCATCTTCCATTTGTTTCAGGCTGGGGAAGGCGAGGGGACCGAGTCCGTTTTCGGACATGTACATGGTGTAAGCTTCTTTTTGCACCTGGGCGACATCTTCACCGGCGTTGAATACATAAACTGCTGTCTTTCCTTCACGCCATTTTGCATCACCGGCACCACGCTCGATCATGTCTATTTTAAGTTGGTCCCAGGGCGTACCTGTGCCGGGCATTACTTTAATCATCATTGTTCCTCTGTCGGTTCTTTGAATAATACCGATTCCGGCAAGCGGGGGGAAATCACTGAACTGCCCAGGTTTTCCTGAGGCAGGATGACGATAGCGGATAGGTTATAGGTCATAGGTCATAGGTCATAGGTCATAGGTCATAGGTCATAGGTCATAGGTCATAGGTCATAGTTACGAAGCCTCACTACAGCTTCTCGAGTTGGGACTCAAGTGCATGCTGACGTTGTCTCGATCGTTCTTCGACCAATCGGTAGGCCGTGTAATATTTTTGTATATTTGCTACATATCTCACCGGTTCCCGGCTGATCATGCGGGCGGCCATGACTTCAACATTACCGAACCAGACATTGGCATCCAGGCCATTTTTACGGGCTGCATTTCGTATACGAATAATATTGGCCGGTCCTGCATTGTATGCCGCCCATGCAAAGAGTCTCTGGTCCCAGGGATCGATATCCTCGTCGGAAAAGTAGCGTTGCCGCAGGAATCCCAGGTACTTGGTGCCGGCATGAATATTGTTTTCCAGGAGTTCAACATCATCGATAGCCACATTCGGGTCTTTCGCTGTCGTGGGAAGCATTTGCATAATGCCCACTGCACCTCGATGACTCTTCACATTGTTGTTTAATTTTGATTCCTGATATGCCTGTGCCGCGAGTGCAAGCGGGTCGAAGCCATAGATTGCACCATACTTTTCAAAGAGTCCGATTAACTGTTGCAGTTTATCGCGCTCTGCCTGCTCAAGTGGGTTTGCGATCCAATTAGTATCGCCAAAGTATTTGTTAATAAGGATATTTCCGAGTAGCGTTCCCTTTTTTACCTTGTTGCTGAACTCATCGAGCGCTTGCTTGAGCTGAGGAGAGTTCTTGCGAATTGCCCACCCCGTTTTCTTGCCTTTCGCGATTTTTACATCATCAACCACCACCAGGTTTGGCAGGACTTTTTGCCAGAGATCAGCCTTGTAGTCATCACAGATGGTGTAATCAATGGCACCTGCATTGATCAATTCGAGAATATCTTCGGTCAATAGTCTTTCATCAGATTCGGTAATTCTGACTGGCTTCCTGCCAACAATCTGAAGGTGTCGGTTTAGATCCTTTAAGTGCTCTGAGTAGCTGCTGTCTTTCAATATATAAAGATTGGCGTTGCTCAGTTGAACAAGGGTCGTGATGGCTGGGGCATTTTTATTGGCGACGAGCACTTCATCTACTGTCATCTTCCGGGTCGTGATGAAATCAACCAGTTGGGCCCGTGCTGGTGTCACGGTCAGGAACGCCGCTGCGATATCACCCTGACCGTTGATCAGTGCTGGCAATAGTTGATGAAATTCGATGGGAATAAACTGCACGAATAACTTGTCCGATTCCCGCCTGATGCCCTTGTTGAGATATTTTAGTAGCTCATAAGTGAGCTCGGCCTGAACACCGAGAATCTGGCCTCCATTAAGGAAAAAATCTGTTCTACTGTGGGTGACCAGTACCCGCAGCAACCGGCGCTTCCTGATCCCTTCCAGGTCGCCGGTAAAGGTACCGCCTTCGGCGCCTGTAATGAAGTCTGGAAAAGCATCGGCGATGGTCTGCCCTTCTGCAGAGGTGATGGCGTAGCGTTGCTCTTCTGCTACTACGACGGGGACGTTACACAGCAGAACAGGAAATAGTAATTTAACAAAAACCGCCATAGAGCGGCGGATAAGCCTTGCAGTGTGAGATATACGATTTTTGAAATTCACTGGATAACGCACTGGGGGTTTTACTCTTCATTAATATGACGTGATAAACCCAACATTACCAGACTTTGCCATCTGCCCGAAAGTAGGGCCATAATCTGCTTCAATCATGACGAGTTGGTACAACACGACCCTGGGAAAGACCTTGTTGTGGTTCGCTGTGGCAGGACTCCCGCGGAGGATGCGCCCTCTATCATGGATCGAATCAGGCGCCAGTAAAATTCCCTGGCCGTCTCTCGGAGACGGCTTTTATACCTTCCCGGTGGTCAGCAGTTTTCTGCAGGTGAAACTGTTCAAAGCCTTCGATGTCAGTCGCAGCCTTCACGGCATCCGCCAGTCCTGGTCGCATCTGTTCGCGGACAGACACAACAGCAAGCGGCGCATTTTCTGCAATTTCAGCGGCGAGTTCGATAGCAGCCTGGCGAACATTGTCGTTGTCCGTATAGATATCCCCGAGTCCCCACTCGTAGGCTGTTTCTCCATTGATGCGACGCCCCGTATAAAACAGCAGATTCGTCTTTTGAATGCCAATCACCCGGGCAAGGGTATGCGTGAGCCCGAAGCCGGGGGTGAAGCCGAGTTTAACGAAGTTCGCAGTCATCCTCGTGTTGGGACAGAGCACCCGAAAATCAGCCATGACGGCGAGACCAAAGCCACCACCGATAGCTGCACCCTGCACCGCAGCGACAATCGGGGTTTTGCAGCGAAATAATCGAACGGCCTCGGTGTAGAGAGGATTTGGTTTGTCTGCGGAACGTTCCTGCTGATCTTCAGTGCGGGCACCGGAAGGGGCACCGGAAGGGGCACCGGAAGTAAAATTGGCGCCAGCACAAAAGTGCTTGCCCTCGGAGCAGAGGACAATTGCTCTGGTTTTTGGGCTCTCATCGATATCTTCGAAACATGACGCCAGATCTTTAATCATCTGGTGGTCGAAAAAATTGTTAGGTCCACGCTGGATTTCACATAACGCAACGTATCCGTCGAGGATGGTTACGTTGATATCACCGTATTGTTCTTTCATCGGTTCTTTCCTTAAAAGACGCTGTAAAAATCAAAAAGGGCAGCCAATGCCACCCTTTAATTGTTACACAATCAAACCTCTATTACTCGAAAGGACGAGCAGTTGGTTGGATACCCTTGGGCCACTTATCAAAATTTTCCCTGACCGCTTCGCCAATATCAGATACCGAGAATGGCCCATCGGTATTGTCTTTCAAGGCGACGGTCTGTGATTGCCATGATAAAAGCTGAACACTATTGCCCGCAACCAGGAAAGTCCTTCCAGTGACTTCTTTGGCTTCGTCCGATCCTAACCAGACGACCAGAGGAGAAACCTTGTCCGGAGATAGTAATTCTTCCATATTCTGTCCTTCTGGAAAAATATCGGAGGTTAATCGTGACCAGGCTGCAGGCGCGAGTATGTTAACCCGTACGCCATACTTGGCGCCTTCCTGGAACAGGCAACGGGCAAAACCAGCAATGCCGGCTTTCGCTGCACCATAGTTGGTCTGGCCAAAATTACCGAGCAATCCTGAAGTGGATGCCGTAACGACAATGCTGCCGCCACCTTCCTGGGCCAGCATTTGATCGTAAGCTGCCTTAACGGTGAGATAGGTTCCGCGAAGGTGTACATCCAATACAATATCCCACATCTCATTGGTCATATTCTTGAACGACTTGTCCCGCAGGATTCCGGCATTAGCGATGAAAAAATCAAGCTTGCCAAAATTATCGACAGCGGCTTTTACCATGGCTTTAGCATCGTCTTCACTGGTGACGTTGCCGTAGTTTGCAACGGCGTTGCCACCCGCTGCCTTAATCTTTTCCACGACCTGGTCAGCCATACTGCTGCCGGCACCTGACCCATCCCGTGCGCCACCCAGATCGTTTACGACAACCGATGCACCTTCCTTTGCCAGCAACAGTGCATGAGTTTCGCCCAATCCACCACCAGCGCCCGTCACAATAGCGACTTTACCGTCCAATAAACCCATGGTTTTGCTCCTTTGTAAGCCTTTAGAAAAAGTTTTGGGGTTAAAAAGTGGGCGAGAGTAAATCATATTGGCCCATTGAAAACCAGCTATTCGACAACGCGGATAGGCCGCCATAAACCGTTATTATTCGGTCAAATCGGCTCTCGATCACTTCTCCATAGCCGATCAAAAGGTATAGGTGTGTCCCTGCTTTGCCCAGGAATGAAATCCAGCGTCCCTGGCCTGGGCGCGGAATTCTTTCCAGTTGTCACCATAGTGCATAAGCACTATCTTCTTTTTCAAATTTAGGGGTAGGGTTGACAGCTCATCGATGGAGGCATGTATACCTGCGGTGAAGAGCTGGCAATCATGGAAGATTGTTTCGAATTTGAACTTGCGATCGAAAGATTCCAACAGGTCCGGATCAAATCTTGTATCAGAACTATAGAGAATTTTGTTGTCGATAATCACACAGCAGCTCCAGAACGAATCCCGCCAGGATTTTGCACTGTCAGGATAGTGTTTCGTTCTGGGCATTTTGACGTTGATTGAGCCAATATTGGCCTCCCAGGTCTCCCGGGGATAATTCTTCAACCTTTTAGGCCGCACAACATTCCAGAGATCCTTGAAGGTCAGGTCGATGGCTTCCGATTTCTCCGATCCTCCTCTCAGTGATTGTTGCCAGAGTATTTCTTCATAGGTTTTATTAATGACCATTGTTGGTTTTTGCGCGGTCACGTAGCGGCCTAAAAGTTGTGCTTCTTCCAACCCACCGATGTGATCTGCATGGCTGTGGGTAATCAGGTAGTTCTGAACATCAGTAAGGCGCAGGCCAGCATCATATAAAGATTGTGGACACTTCGTACCACAATCCACAAGCAGGTGATCACGGCCCTTGATGATGAGTAGATTGTTTTGATTGAGAACCCTGGTGAATGCCGAGCCGGTTCCCACGAAATAGAGCGATAGTGCGCCGCTATTGGTAAGTGTTAGCGCTTTGATTTGTCTGCTTGATATATTCATCAATTTCATTAATCCGGGAAGCGTTGTCTGATTATCGCAAACCTCTACCTGTTTGACGAACGCCTGTCTGGTTCGACTATTGACACATCTTCGATTGACAAAGGACAATGTTAGTACTATGAACAATTTTGAGGTGAATTGATGTCCTTATTCGGAGAAAAGTGCGCGCGCTGCGGAAGGAAAACCCGGCACGAGGTAGAAGGGTCCGCAACGTGCGAAGCATGTGAACAGGAGATGAAATTGCTGGTTGAGGCGAAGGTACTGATGGCAATGGCGAGTGGATTCACAGTACCATTCGGATAACTAAAAAAGGCAAGAATTCAAGGGAGAAAATTTATGGATCTATTAGCAGAAGCGAACAAAATCCTTCCCGGGGTGGTCGATTTACGGCGCAAGATTCACGCGAATCCCGAATTGGGTAACCAGCTTCCGGAAACAACGAAAGCGGTCGTCGAATCCCTGTCGGATCTTGATCTTGATATTCGCTACAGCAAGGAGACAACCAGCCTTGTGGCAACACTTCACGGTGCGGGTAATGGACCCCGGATCATGTTGCGGGGTGACATGGATGCATTGCCCATGCCGGAAAACAATGACCTGGCCTTCGCATCAAAGAATGCGGGCATCATGCATGCCTGTGGGCATGACTCACACACGGCGATGCTGATGGGCGCTGCCAGGGTATTGCATGCCAATCGCGACCAGTTAAATGGGTCGGTAGATTTTTTCTTCCAGACGGGTGAGGAAGGGCACTTCGGTGCAAAAGTGGTACTGGATGAAGGCCTGTTTGAATCGCCTGATTCTCCCGATGCGGTCTTTGCCATTCACATCACACCCCTGCTGGACAGTGGTAAGGTCACGGGTAAGGCGGGTCCATTACTGGCGGCGGCAGATACCTGGGAGATGGCGATAAAAGGCAAGGGAGGCCATGCGTCCATGCCCCATGATTGCCTGGATCCAATTCCGGTCGCCTGTGAGATTGTCCAGGCATTCCAGACCTTTGTGACTTCCCGTATCAATGTATTTGATCCTGTCGTGCTGACCACCACGAAAATTGAAGCCGGCACCACTTCCAATGTCATCCCTGAAGTCGCCAATGTATTGGGGACATTGCGGTCTACTTCTGAAAAATCCAGGAGCAAGGCGCACGCTGGAATGAAGAGACTGGCGACACAAATTGCCATCGCCCATGAAATGGATGCTGAGTTTTCAATTAGCGAGGGATACCCGGTAACCGTTAATGATGCAGAATTTGTAGATTTTGCGCGACAAACCACTCAGGAGGTCCTGGGACAAGATTCTTTTATCCAAATGAAAACACCGATGATGGGTGCTGAAGATTTTTCCTATTTTCTGCACAGATGGCCAGGAGCAATGTTCTTTCTAGGTGTGAAACCAGCAGATTCGTCTCTCGCTGCCCCTTGTCATTCCAATCGAATGATTTTGAATGAGGATGGCATGGCCCACGGGGTGGCGCTGCATGCAGGTATTGCCATGAAATGGCTGGAACAGCAAAGCGCTGCCTGATCCAGATTCACAATTACAGACATAAGACTCTTTACGGCTCAGCGTAAAGTTTCACCATGGCTCGCGTGATGCCGGACCGGGCTGCCATCGTGTCATACCATCTCTTCAGGTAGACATATTCATGGATATTGGCACTCGAAATCTCTGTAACGGAAAAATATGAAAACCCGACGATATCGGCGATCGTAATTTCATCTCCGGTCATGAAGGATTTTTCTTTGAGCTGATTGTCCAGCATTGGCAGGATATTACTGAGAATCTCTGCAGCTTCCTCGAGGTTTTCTTCAGATGCCGGTTCGTCGAAATAGTTTTTCTTAACGACTTCTTCTACGAAATAGACCCCGTACCAATGGCCTACATTTTGCGTAATCATATCAATTTGCTGATCAATAATGGCCTTATCCATGAAGCTTCCGCCGTAGAGCGAAGAGTTTTCCCGGACGGCAAGATATCTGCAGATGGTATTGCTTTCATAGAGATAATGCCCATCATCCTCGATGACTGGCACCTTGCCCATCGGATGCCTCTCAATGTGTTCTGGTGTCTTGTGTTCGCCGCTGCCTGGATCCAGTGCGATATATTCGTATTCCAGTTCCAATTCTTCCGCCGTGACAAGAACTTTAAGAACATTGAAGGTCGCAAAACCATAGATCTTCATTGTTTATGACTCCTTGTATTGATCATGAAGGTTGACCCAGGCCATGGGGTAGGAAAGATCAGCTTCGTCCCGTCCTTTTGGTACCAGGTCGAGCATCTGGTAGGTGGCGTTGAGTGGGTCTAGCCCACGTGAATAACATGAATAGGTATGGAAGATATCATCGTTATCATGCCTGCAGAAAACGCTCAATCCAGGCATTTCCTCCATTACGGTAGTGTCTGTGAAATTATAAAGCCCCTGCTCCTGATCAGGAAATGAAACGTTGAAGTCAAAATTGAAAGAATTACCTGAAGAGGATAGCCAGTGAAACTGCCAGCCCATTCTTTCTTTAAACGGCGCAAAGTCTTGCCACGGGGCGCGGGAAATAACGACCAGGGAAACATCCCTTTGGGCGATGTGACGCGCGATAGAATCATATTGGTCCGCCCAGAAGGAACAGTGTTTGCACCCTTCCTGCCAGCCAGGTGCATACATGAAATGGTAGGTGATCAACTGTGAACGGCCGGCAAACAGGTCAGCCAGCGTATATTCACCCCGGCTGGATTCAAAGGTGTAGGCGGTATCGACTTTCCTCCAGGGTAAATTACGACGTGATTTGGCGAGTTCGTCCCGAACCTTTGAGAACTCTTTTTCTTTAACCAGCAGTTCCCGGCGGGCGATTAGCCAATCGTTTTCTCCAACAATAGTGTGGTCGGTCATTGTGAATTTTCCTTTGTTTTAGATTCAGGCTCAGCTTTTAAGGCCAGCATAAACTCCCTGACTGCTTTTGCCGATTTTTCCGGAATTTCTTCCATTGGCATATGTCCAGTGTCAGGGAAGGTGACCAAAGCGGCAACCGGTAGCAGCGAATCAAATTTATCTGCCACACTCAGGCTAATGAGTGCATCTTCTTCGCCCCACAGAATCAACGTTGGCTGGGAGATCGTTGACAGGTCGAAGGTCTTATCTGAATCAACATCCCAATTTGCAAATCTTTTCATTGTTGCTTCGCGGCTTCCCTCGCGAAGTGCCAATTTGTAGTAACGCATTATTAATTCATCGGTCACCACCGGAGAGTTGTTGTATGCAAACATGACGCCTTGTTTAGTGAAATAATAGGGGTCCAATTTGGTGGAAATTGCCCTGAACCAGGGTTTAGTCAAGAGTTCAAAGATGATGGGTGTTTCTTTTTCATCCGCCGACTGATCGCTGGTTGAATCCAGCCGCCACTCGGGTAATCCGCTGGCATCAATGAGCAGCATTGCATTAACTTTTTCCGGATACTTGAGTGTATATCGCCAGGTGACCCCGCCACCCATTGAATTTCCACCCAGAGTAAATTGTTCCAGCCCCAGGTGGGTGATGGTGGCGTCAATCGTCTTAATAAAGGCGTCTGTTGAGTAGTCTTCATCCGGCACGGCCCCGGTGAGTCCGTGCCCGGGTAGATCCAGCGTAATCATTCTGAACTCTTCACCGAGAATTTCTACCCAGGGTTCCCAGACATGCAGGGAAGCGTTGGAACCGTGAATGAGCACAATCGGCTCGCCGCGCCGGTTACCTTCATCACGGTAGTGAATACGCGACCCATTTTCCATCAACATGAATTGAGAGAGTCGACTCTCGTATCTGGCATCGATGATCCCGGCTGGGATTGAGCCTTTATAAAGAAAAGACCCCGCTGCAATGAGCAAAACCAGCAGGATAGCTCCCAGAAATTGCAATATTTTCATTGTTTTAGCTTGACGATGCCTTATGGTTGCTAGCATACCTTATAAGCGGTGATCACAGAAGGCAGCGCGAAACCAGGTGTTAAAACTCTTGCATCATGAGTTAGTGTGAGTAATATCGATCACCCCGGCAAAACAAAGGAACTTTTCGTGGCGCCTGCCTTAGCCAAAATACACGATGATGACGATGCCGTTAAGCTTCTGATTCTGAGCGCCCTGGAAATTATTCGCTCAGATGATTTTGATCGGTATTTCAAATTGTTTACCGATGATGCCGTTTGGATGATGCCGAACAGCTTTAAGGATGTGGGGGTTGCGGAAGCACGAACATTCTATCGATTTACCAGCAAGTTTCGCTTTGATCAGAAAACGACTGTCGATGAAGTTGTCCTGATGGGAGACAGTGCGTATGTCAGGGTAGGATTCGACGGATATCTCCGCTCAAAATTTGATGAAAATGCACCGCCTTTAAGATCTATCAGTCGCCATATCTGGATTTTAAATAAACAACTCGATGGCAGTTGGAAGATTGCACGGGATATATGGAACAATCCAAAGGATAGTACTTAATTTGATTTTCTGTTGTTTGGATATTCTGTGAAAGGTGTAAGAGCAGATATAGCCCGGCTCGAACAAAACGGTATTACCTCCGTCGCTTTTACTCGCATGGGTGACCCGAAGGTCATTCCACTCTGGTTTGGTGAAGGCGACATCGTCACGCCGAATTTTATTCGCGATGCGGCAAAAAAAGCGTTGGATGAGGGCGAGACGTTTTACGTCCATACCCGCGGGCTTGAGTCTCTGAGGCTCGCTATCAAGACCTACCTGGATTCACTTTACGACATTGAGATTGATCCGAGGCGAGTATCTGTTCCGGGGTCGGCGATGTTGGGAGTCACTATCGCCGCACAAATGGCGTTAAACAAGGGAGATGAGGCGCTCATTGTCAGCCCGCACTGGCCGAATATTGAATCAACTTATGCCGTCACCGGTGCCAGGGTTAATACGGTTCGCCAGCGGGAAACTCCGCAAGGATGGGAGCTAAGCGCGAAAGAAATTATCGATAAGGTCACTCCGGATACAAAGAGCATTTTCGTCAATACCCCATGTAATCCCACTGGGTGGGTGATGTCACAGGAGGACCAGGAAGAACTACTGGCCTGCTGCAGGGACCGTAATATACTTTTGATCGCGGATGAGGTTTATCACCGCCATATATTTGGCGCAAATGTGGCGCCTTCATTTCTCCAGATTGCCCGTGACAATGATCCGCTTGTGGTAGTTAATGGATTTTCAAAAGCCTGGGCAATGACGGGCTGGCGAGTGGGCTGGGTAGTAACGCCAATTGAGCAGTCAAACCACTGGGCTACCATGTCGGAATGTTTTAATACGGGCGCGACGGTTTTTGCCCAACATGCCTGTATTGCAGCGATTGAAAAAGGGGAACCGTTTGTGCAGAAATTGAAAGCGCAGTACGAGGTGGGTGCGAGAATGGTTCATGAATCATTCAGCGGTCAGCAACGTATCAAGCTTTCGCCACCCAAAGGAGCATTCTATGCCTTCCCGAAAATAGAAGGTATCAATTCGAGTCTCGAATTTACGTTGCAACTACTCGCCGAGGAAGATGTAGGTGTCGCGCCAGGTTACACCTTCGGTGAAGGAAATGAGCACAATATCCGGTTGTGTTTTGCCATGAGCCACGACAAGCTTCAAGAGGGGCTGGACAGGATTGTTCGTTTCGTTGCCCGGTACGACAACGAAGGATTCTAACCTTCTATTTTATGGCGACAGCCCGCGGAATGTCTCGCCGATGAATAGTATTCAAGCCAAAAACAAGCGCCTCCTGGGGCAATGCCAGATTATCACAATCCTGAAAAGGGGTATAAGATAGCAGTCAGGTTCATTGCCCTGCGGGACGCCATGGGGGCGAATCAATAGAGTGGCGGCTTGGTTAAATAGTGGCGGCCTGGTTAAATATTGTGTCCAAAACATCTCATGATTGATAACGACGAAATTGGGTTGGCGAAAATTAGTGATGCCGTGCGCATTGCGGAAATGTCCAGGGAACTCATCGAAGCAGGTCTTGGATGGTCATGGACGCCATCACGCCTGACCCGGGAGATTAATGACAAGTTTACAAATGTTATTGTGATGCGGGAGGGAAACGAAGTTATTGGCTTTGCTGTAATGAAGTATTTGGATCAGGAAGCACGCTTAAATTTGTTTGGAGTCCATCCTGACTACAGGCGCAAAGGGATTGGAACAAGGATGATCAGCTGGTTAGAGGAAACCGCGTTAATCAATGGCAATGGTGTTATCTATTTGGAAACGCGGTTAAAGAACCGATCTGCAAGGGAATTCTATAAGTCGCTAGGTTATAAGGTGGTTAAGCGTATTCCGCGATATTATCAGGGCAGGGAAACTGCAGTACAAATGGCACACGATTTGTGGTCCGATGTCGCTCTCACTTAAATCAACGCGGATGCCGAAACGCGGTAAATTGTTCTAACGTCCTCTCTTCCAGAAAATACATTGTTGCCGATGTAAAAAAGTTAATTGGGACCACCAGGCCGGGAGATTTACATGCAACTTGGGCTTGCGCCGGGTGCAATGATAATAAATTCACTGCCGGGAAGATTCGAGTTACCGGGGACGCTAGATGGAATCACGAATAGAAACACTTGAACCGAAAAAATTAGTCGGCATACACAAAACAATGTCACTTGCCGATAACAAAACCTCAGAACTTTGGCGGCAATTCATGCCAAGAAGACTCGAGGTAAAAGAGAGGACAACGTCAGAATACATTTCAATGCAGGTTTACAGTGGCCAGGATAAGTTGTTCAACCCGTCTGTACTGTTTGAAAAATGGGCTGCAGTTGAAGTGATAAACCACGAGGATATTCCTGACGGCATGGGACCTTACTTTCTTGACGGCGGTAAATACGCAGTATTTATTCATGAGGGTCCAGCCAGTGCTGCCCCTGCAACAATGGGTTACATTTTTGGTCGTTGGCTTCCGGAATCAGAATATGAGCTAGATAACAGAGAGCATTTTGAAGTACTGCCAGAGGGTTATAGTCCGGTTGACCCGAATGCCAGGGAAGAGGTATGGGTTCCCATCAAGTAAAAGTTAAATCAGAATCCTTTATAGGATAAAGTGCACGAACTGTTAAGCACGATCTATTAAACATGAACTATACAAGAGGCAAGGCAAGCTGATGGCAGTCTATGATTTTGCGGTTGGACAAACGAATCCGGATACGTTTCCTGTAGAAGAGTTTAAGCAGGCTGCTATCCGTGCGATTGATAATGAACATGATGCGTTTAACCGCTATCCGGGCAATAAAGGCCATGAGGGATTACGTAAAGCAATGGCGGAACGGGAGAGTAAACGGGAGGGAGTACCCGTTGATCCCGAACAGATTGCGATCATGAACGGTTCCATGCAGGCGGTGACACTCGTGGGGCAAGCGCTGCGCCAGGGTAAGGACGACATCGTTATCACTGAAGAATATACCTACAGTGGAACGATTGGTGCCTACAAGGGCATCGGCCTGGAAATGGTTGGTATACCTCTCGATGATCACGGTATGCGCATGGACGCTTTAAGTGAGAAACTCAAGGAGTTAAGCGATGCGGATCGCCTGCCTCGCTTCATCTATACGTTGACGACTTATCAGAATCCTACCGGAACCTGCATGCCTAAAGATCGAAAGCAGGAATTGATCAGTATTGCAGCAGAATACGATTTACCACTGGTTGAAGATAATTGTTACGGGGATGTTCACTTTGAAGGTGAAAAAGTACCCTCAATGTTCGCGATGGATGACAGTCCAAACCAGATTTATATCGGCTCCCTGTCAAAGATTCTGGCGCCTGGAGTGCGCCTTGGTTACCTCCTTGCAAAGGAGCCGATGTTCAGCAAAATAGTGAATCAGCGATTCGATGCGGGCAGTAACTATTTTGCGGCAGCGGTGGTAGCAGAGTTTTATAAAAATGGCGTCTGGGATCATTGTGACGTTACCAATCCAGTGCTCAAACGAAAGCGTGACCTGGTAAATCAAGGATTACAGGAACACCTGGCAGATATATGTGTCTGGTCCAATCCCGTTGGCGGTCTGTTCATGTGGCTGAGGCTGCCTGATGACATTGTTATGGAAAAGTTGATTTCTTCGGCTAATGAAAAAGGTTTTTTCTTTGCCCCTGGGTTTGCATTCCACGTGGACTATGCCAATAAGCCTTATATCAGACTGGCTTTTGGGCATGTACCTGACGATTTGATCAAAGAAGGGATACCTGTTCTGGCGACGGCTGTAAAGGAAGCAAGAACGAGTAATGAACCTCGCCATTTCAATACACTCTTTGACTAGGTTTAACTGCTCAGGCGAGCGCGGAGACGGCGACGCCATCGATTTTCCTGATGTGAACCTGCGTCAAACTTATCAGGGCGACGATGACAAGATAAACCGACGCCGCTATAGATATGGCAACGGGAGCCGAACTGTAGGTTGAAATATACCCGCTGAGCAACCCGCCCAGAGGCATCAGGCTGTAGGTGATTCCGTGTAGACCCATGACCCTGCCTCGTAAGTTTTCCGGGACTTGTAGCTGCAACACTGTCATGGAGGTAATCATGAAAATCGAACTGAATATGGCGATGGTAAAGGCAGCAATGATCGCAACGGGGTAAGCTAAAATCGTCGCATTCAAATAACCGGTAGCAGCCGCAAAAAGGTAGACAAAGAAACCGGATAAAAAAGCCGAACCTAGAATAACAAAACCCAGCCGACGAGAACCCTGTAGTGGTCCAACAAGGATAGTACCGATTACTGATCCTATCCCAGTGATTGATATAAGGTATCCATAACCTGCCTCACCTGCCTCGAGTAAACTTGCAAAAACGGGCATTAGTTGCATGTAGGATGAAACAAAAAACATTCCCAGGTAGGACAGGGAAATAAGAACCAGGAATGTCTTTTCAGTAACGATGAATTTTATGCCTTCAGCTATTTTTTGTAGGGTCGATGTTTGATTGGTTGTGATTACCGGAACGTTAATTTTGAGCCCGGAAACAACCATGAACATGGTAAAAAATCCGGCAGCACAAAGAATGAATATGACCCATGTATCGGTAAAAGCAATAACGATGCCACCGAATGCTGGCATGACCATGCGGCAACTCTGCCAGATGATCGAATTCAGGGCGATGCCGCTCATCATATCCTGCCGGGCGATTAATGCCGGGAATATTGCCTGTCGGGTTGGCCAGTCGAAACCGGAAACAAAGGAAATGAGACCGGCTATAAGGATCACGTGCCATGCGGCGACGAGATGAGTGAGGTCCAGCACTCCGAGAAAGAGTAGCAGTAAAGCCACTGTAATTGAGGTAACCATTAATACGATTCGTTTATCAAGCTGGTCTGCTAATGCACCGCCAAATAATGTCATGACGATTGCCGGGATTGCAGAGGCCGCGCCCAGGTAACCCAGCATTAAGGCTGATCCGGAGAGTTCGTACACCAACCAACCCTGACCCATCATCTGCAGCTGGGTCGCGCCAACCGACGCAAATGAGCCAAGCCAGTAACGTCGGTATTGGGTGTGCTGCAATGCGCTTAGGCGGCCGGTGAACTTCAATTGATGCCCGGGACATGAAAAAGAGCCGTGCAATATAGCAGAAAAGCCGGTCCTTGTTTCGCGCCCCATGTTGATTTATGTTGTTCCCTGGTGAAGTGCGATATTAACTGCAATTTTAACTGCAATTTTAATATAGGAGAAGAGAATGAGTTTTGAACCTGTCGTAACACCCTCAGGTAAGTTTGCATATGATCGGATGCATTATTCGCAGGCAACCAGAACAGGTGGCTTTCTGTTTTTATCCGGCGTAATTGGAACCGGCGAGAAAGGAAAATTACCGGATGATATGAAAGAGGAATTTCACAATGCCTGGAAAAGCATTGGCGAGATACTTGACGAAGCCGGCGCTGGATATGGCGATATCGTGGAATGCACGACCTACCATGTTGATTTTCATTCACACATCAACGAATTCAGCGCCATCAGGGATCAATATATCAGTGAGCCGTGGCCTGCGTGGACGGCAATCGGCATAACCGAACTACTGGTACCCGGTGCGCATGTTGAGATTAGAGTGACTGTCAAGCTTCCTGACTAGAGGCCTGTTTTTTTAATCGTCGGTTAGTTTAGGCTTGTCGTCGGTCCTGCGGCTCATGAGCGACCTTCGATCAGCGCCGATACTGCCGGGGCGAGAAGGTCGCCTGAATGTAATCCGACGATCTCCATGACGATGTTCTACGGTTTCCGAGTCGGTTGTGGATGCGACATCATCAATGATTTCTTCAACGTAACACTCGCAGCCGGATTCAGCGATACGGATGGCAAAGTTCATCGCTACTTCTTCGATGACCTTATCTTTGAGAATGTATTCTTCACCGCCGAAGTACTTATCAACCTGGTCAACCGGTAGTTCGAATTGTTCTTTGAACTTGTTTTTTGTGGTTTCCAGATCGTACTCACCAGTGATGACGCCATTAAATGTCACCCTGAATAGTTGCTCATCACTCATGTGAGTTTTTTGTGTGAATTTTTCATGGTTTAGTGGTGCCTGGAAATCGTTAGAAGCGGACCATTTTAGCATCCGATATCAGTGACTTCTATTGATATTTCCTGCAGAAGTTTTTCACTCGTCTCGGAGGACATTCGCTTCGTCAGAAGGAAAATGGAATTACTTTCATGAGACTAGTATTATGCGGCAGTGCGAATGAATATCACGCCTAGCAGCCAATCTAAACCCACAGATTCGTCTATACTTCGCTTGTCAATTTAACACTGGAAACCTGCTACCAGGACATTTATGCGGCTCGCTGAACTCTCCCAAAACCGACACTACCAGTTCTGGACCTTGCAGTTGCTTGGCTGGGCCGGATGGGTTGCATTGTTTGCACTCCGGGATGCTTATTGGGGTCAACCCTTTGAGCGGATACTACTATTGGGGGTTGATGCATTGGCAGGTTTTGCTTTAACCACTGTACTACGTTACATCTATCAATATGTGTGGGAACGCCCGATCGCCGTCAGGGTTATTACGGTTCTGGCAGTCTCTTATGTGCTCGCTGCTGTCTGGCAGGTGATCAAAAATGCTTCTCAATTCTATTATTTCCAAGAATTTGGGGCAGTAGAGAAATACGGTTACATGGCGTATATCAGTGGCATCATAGGTTACTCCTACTTTCTGTTTCTTTGCTGGAGTGGCATGTATTTCGGGCTCAAATTCTATCGGTTGTTGCAGGAAGAAAAAGAGAAGAGTATCCGGGCCGAATCCCAGGCGCATGAATCTCAACTACGCATGTTGCGCTACCAGCTTAACCCGCATTTTCTATTCAATACTCTAAACGCTATCTCCACACTGATCCTTGAAAAAGATACGGAACTGGCCAACGCCATGGTCAGTAAGTTGAGCAATTTTCTGCGCTATTCACTCGACAAGGACCCGATGCAGAAAGTTGACCTGGAACATGAGATCAATACAATGAAATTGTACCTGGAAATTGAGCAGGTTCGTTTTGATGAAAGGCTACAGGTGGTCATCAACATCGATGATGCTGCGCGCAAAGCACTGGTGCCCAGCTTGCTATTACAACCATTGGTAGAGAATTCGATAAAATATGCCGTGGCCAACAGGATAGAAGGCGGTAAGATTACCATTGTCGGTAAAGTATTTGCGGGAGACCTGTTGCTGGAGATATCCGATGATGGTCCCGGCATTCCCACGGAGAATGGCAAATTACCAAAGTTCACCGGTGTTGGGTTGACGAATACCCAGGAGCGGTTGCAGGAATTATATGGCGCAAAACATTCGTGTAAAATTGGTTCAGCATTGCCTCATGGCCTGAAGATAGAAATCCGCGTTCCTTTCGAGACAGAATAGTTATGTCAGATTCAGTAGCAGTTCTAAAAACCCTGATTGTAGATGACGAAAAGCTTGCCCGTAGGGGTCTAAGAATCAGGCTGGAAGATATTGAAGGTGTCGAGGTTATCGGAGAATGTGCCAATGGTCACGAAGCGCTTGCCGCGATAGCGGAACACACTCCCGACCTGATCTTTCTTGATATTCAGATGCCTGGAATGAGCGGTTTTGATGTTGTCGAAAATCTGCAACAAGACAACATGCCAATGATTATTTTTGTTACTGCATTTGACGAGTACGCAGTGGAAGCATTCGAAGTTCGGGCTGTGGACTATATGTTGAAGCCGATTGATTCCGATCGTCTGGAGGCCGCCGTCCAGCGGGCTCTATCTCGATCGGAGCAAGCTGAATCAGTGACAGATAAACAAAGGTTGCTTGATCTTGTGATCAGTATTACTGGAAAATCAGAGACCTCAGTTGCCCAGTTGATGAAGGAGCAGGATGGATCGAAATCCTATCCGGATCGAATCGCGATTAAAGATGGCGGCGAGACGACCCTGGTTCCCACCGTTGATATTGAATGGGTTGATGCTGCTGGTGACTATATGTGCGTTCATGCGAAGGGACTGACGCATATTATGCGAGTGACCATGAAGGATCTGGAGAGTCAGTTGGATCCCACAATTTTCCAGAGAGTACACCGCAGTACAATTGTTAATTTGGATAGAGTAGAGCGCGTTTGTTCTCACATGAATGGTGAATTTCACCTGATACTAACTAATGGTTCCACCATTAAAATGAGTCGCTCCTACAAAGAAAAAGTAAAACACTTCTTTTAATAAGAAAGTTTTAATAAGAAAGTTTTAGTAAGAAAGTTTTAGTAAGAAGGTTTTAATAAGAAAGTTTTGGTAAGAAAGTCTTAGTAACAAAGCACTCATGATCCTGCTGCAGCAAATCCTTACTGCGAACTGGTATTATCGATTTCCACATTCAAAAAGTGAATAAGGTGTTAACGTCTGGTTCCTTTTTGACTCAATTATCCTGGAGCTTTGCCAATGGCTGATACAAACCCCATAGCCATCGCCATTCATGGCGGCGCCGGTACCATCGAGCGAGAGAAGATGAGTGCCGACGTTGAGTCTGACTACCGGCAGAAACTGGAGCAGTCCGTTCGGGCAGGACACAAGGTTCTCAATTCTGGCGGAAGTAGCCTGGATGCTGTTATGGCAGCGGTTGAAGTCATGGAGAATTCAGACCTGTTTAATGCAGGCAAAGGTTCGGTTCTTAACCATGATGGTGAGGTGGAAATGGATGCATCGATCATGGAAGGCAAAATGCAAGAAGCAGGAGCGATTGCTGGTGTGAGACAGGTTAAAAATCCGATCAGGCTTGCTGGTGAAGTGTTGAATAATTCACCGCATGTCATGCTTATTGGTGAGGGTGCCGAGGAATTTGCGACCCAGAGAGGCTTTGAGCTGATTGACAACAGTTACTTCCAGACCAAACGCAGGCGAGCCCAACTGGCACGAATTCAGGCTGGTTCAAAAGCTTCCGCCTTATCCGAGGATAGTTCGGATCTCTTCTATGCGGATGATAAAAAACTCGGTACGGTCGGCGCTGTTGCTATCGATAGCCTGGGCAATATCGCTGCAGCAACATCGACGGGTGGCATGACTAATAAGCGGTTTGGGCGGGTAGGCGACTCTCCCATTATTGGTGCGGGAACCTATGCTGACAATTCTGCCTGTGGGGTTTCAGCAACAGGTCATGGCGAGTATTTTATTCGCTGCGTTGTCGCCCACGACATCTGCGCACGGATTGTCTACAAAGGCATTGGATTACAGCAGGCAGCAGATGAGGTTGTGATGGAGAAGCTAAAGGAAATGCAGGCAGATGGTGGAATCGTCGCTGTCGACCCGGAGGCCAATATCGTCTTTTCATTCAATTCTAAAGGTATGTATCGTGCAGCAATCCACAAAAATGGCGATCTTGAGGTGAGGATCTTCCGGGAAGTTGATTAGCAGTTTTTCAATTCCTGGCCAGTTTCCTGGGCGCCTTGCTTATTAAAAAGATGAACCCATCAAATTGAATTTGATTCTTGGGAGTCGACTTCATACACTAGAAAAGAACTCCCTGATCCTGGATCCTGCCATGGTTGAAGTAGTTAAGAAGACGAGTGATATTACGCCGCAATGGATTACTGCTGCGCTGCGTGAAAATAGTGTCATCCAGTCTGAAGTCAGCAGCGTAAAGATTGAACCTATTGCCGTGGGTATTGGTTTGATGGCAGAGCTGTGCAGGCTTACATTGGAATATGCCAAAGACGAATCCGCCCCTGAAAGCATGATCGCAAAGTGCGCTATTCAGAATGACAATATCAATGTTGCGCGCATCCTGGATTTTTACAATCGTGAAACCAACTTTTACAACAAGATCGGCAATTCCTGCCCGCTGAATGTTCCTGATAGCTATTTTGGCGCGGTTAACCAGGATACATACGACTGTGTAATATTGTTGGAAGACCTTGGCGATGTTTCAACCCGGGATCAATTAATTGGCGCTTCCAGCGATGAAGCGTTCAGTGCGGTGAAAAATATAGCTGAAATGCACGCCAAATGGTGGGATAAGGTATCGACGCCGAAGGAGTCCTGGATGTACGACTTTATGTGCGTTGAAGAATCGGTACGGCTAAAAGAACTGATCTATATGCCGGGTCTTGAGCCCGCTATTGAAAAATTTGAGTCATTCTTCAATGAGGAAATGAAGCAGGTCTGTCGCAAGGTAGGGGAGCGCTATTCAGATTTCTGGGCTATTGACCTGACCCAGGTGGATACGTTTATACATGGTGATTATCGACAGGATAATATGATTTACCGGGATGAATCCCTGGACGCGGTGGTGATGGATTGGCAAATATCAGGCAAGGGCAAGGGTATTTTCGATGTCGCATACTTTATGTGCCAGAGTCTGCCATCAAATCTGAGAGCCGAAATTGAAAAAGAAATTATCGAGTTATACGTTGGTAAATTAAAAGAGAATGGGGTGCCTGACTACGGATTCGACCAGTGCTGGCAAGATTATAAACTGGTCATTCTGGGTTGCCTTATCTACCCGATCACGGTTTGCGGTACTCTGGACACAGCCAACAAAAGGGGCAGGGCCCTGGGTGAATCAATGCTCGAACGAAACCTCACTGCAATTAGTGATCTTGGTTGTCAGCAGCTGGTCCTGTAGAGCGTCCTGTGAATGATCCAATAGCGCTGGCAGCCTGCTAGATCAGTATTTCAGTTGAAGCCTGTTATGCCGTGGCTGTGAGGAACAGGCTGATGTTGTAACCCACATACAGGCAGAGAAGAAGAACCCCTTCCCAGCGATTAATTCTGCCTCCGATTCCCTTGCTTCGAAATCCGTAACACATCAAAAACAAGATCACCGTCATGATCGCGACCACGGGTATATCCCGGGTAAGGATGTCTGGGTCCAACGTGGATTGTGAAATAACACCGGTAGTGCCAATGACGATGGACGTATTGAAGAGATTCGAGCCAATCACGTTACCCAGAGCCAGGTCGTGTTCGTTTTTCCTGACAGCCGCAATACAGGAGGCGAGTTCAGGTAGTGATGTACCAATTGCCACCACGGTTAACCCGATTATAAGATCACTGATTCCAAGTTCATGGGCGATCTCAACACCTCCCCAGACCATGATGCGAGAACTGATGACCAGGGCGACCAGGCCAAGTACCAGATAGGTTACCGCCTGCCTTAATGGCATTGGCTCGCTTAATTCCAGTTCAACCAGATCACCAAAATGATCATGCTCTGTGTGCAACCCCGTGTAGATGGACCAACCCATGAGGCAGAAGAACACGCCGATCAAAACCAAACCGTCAACCCGATTCAGTGTTTCATCATAGTAAAACAACATCGACATGATGGCCGTTATGAGAAGCAAAAACGGAAGTTCCCTGCGAAGTACGCTAGAGACCACTACAATTGGACTGATGATCGTCGTTACACCAAGGATGAGGGCGATGTTAGTAATATTTGAGCCGAAGGCATTGCCGAGTGCCAGCCCTGGTTTCCCCTGGGCCGCGGCGATACCTGCGATCACCATCTCGGGCATCGAACTGCCAAAACCAATCACCAGGATACCGATCAAGAGAGGCGGTAGCCCAAAATATTTTGCAGTTACTGCAGCACCATCGACAAATTTACCTGCGCTGAAAACCAGCAGCAGGATTCCGCCAATGAGTGCACTACTTGCCCAAATCATATCATTTTGATCTCTTGTGTTTTTACGCCGGTTTTAAAAATTATAAAGCTGAAAAACATTTCTTAGAACAAATCCAGTTGTTCGTCATTCATGTCGGTGAAGGTCAGGAAAGAAGAGATACCACTCATCCTCTCTACCGTCCTTGCCAGTGCCGCTGTCCAGGTTTGCTGGTCAGTATAGATTGCAATTGAGTGACGAGCACGGGTAATCGCCGTATAGATCAGTTCTTTTGTGAGTAGTTGTTCTGTGGCATCGGAAGTAGGGCCGGGTAATATCAAAGTGACATGATCGAACTCGGATCCCTGGCTCTTGTGCACCGTCATAGCGAAACAGGTTTCATGAGGTGGTAATCTGGAGGTTAGATATAGTTGCAGCTCACCGGCACTGTTGAGGAAAGCGGTCTTAATCTCGTGGTCCTTAGGATCAATAATGCAAATTCCGATATCGCCATTGAAAAGACCCAGGCTGTAGTCATTGCGGGTAATGATTATCGGCCGTCCGTGGTAGAAATCTTGCCCAATCTTTTTGAGATTCCTGGCCTCGAGATAGCGTTCTATCTCGGCGTTAAGCGATTCGATACCTAGCGCACCATCCCTTACAGCGCACAGGATTCGAGTTTGTTCGAAGTTGGCAAGTAAAGTGAGTGCATCAATTTTCGGATTTTGTATCAGCATCTCGTATTCAAAATAGTAGGAAGTGATTTCCTTGCCCAGGTTGTTACCTGCGAGTGTATCCAGGCTAAAGATTTTAACCTCATCGTCCTCGCTGGAAACCAGAAGTGATTCACCAGCGCGAATGCTGCGGGCCAAATGGCCGATGCCACGGTCCCGGGAGAATCGATAGCTCTTGTCGAAATGGCACATTGCATCAACCAGTTGCCGGGGTTTGTGTCTTACCGGTATGTCCACGCCAAGCAGCGCCTTCACCTGGATTGCGAATTCAGCGCTGTATCCTGCTGTGTTTCTGCACAGGTCAGCCAGAACATTACCGGCTTCAACGGAAGGTAGTTGTTCCGGGTCTCCAAGCAGTATGAGTCTTGTCCGGGGCAACAGGGCGTCCAGTAGCCGGTACATTAACGTCAGGTCCACCATGGATACTTCATCTACAATGAGTAGGTCAGCGGCGATCGGATTATCACGATTATGTCGAAAAGTGCGACCATTTCGTCTGCTGCCGAGCAAACGATGTATCGTTGACACGCCGGTCGGTATTTTAGCCCTAATCTTTTCCGGTAACTGCGGTAGAAATTGTTGGATGGATTGGTTAAGTCGCATCGCTGCTTTCCCGGTGGGTGCGGCAAGTTTTATAATGAAGTCGTCGCTATTGTCCTGTTCCAGCAGAATGGCCAGTATCTTGACCACGGTGCTGGTTTTACCGGTACCGGGTCCACCGGTAATAATGGTTAGTTGCCGCGTAAGGGCCTGCAGGGCAGCGATCTGTTGCCAGTCAACGGTGCTGCCAGGGCTCCCGAAATACTCGAACAGCGTTAAGCCTAATTTGGAATCGACATCCAGCGATTCGCTGGTTGGTACTTTTTTGTTTCTGGATATCAGGGATAGGGCGATCATTTTCTCGTACTGAAAATATCGGTGCAGGTAAAGTTTGTTGCCTGCCATCACCAGCGGTGTGGGTTTCTCGCCATTGCCTACGATAGGAAGCGCATTGAGTTCTTCAATCAGAGCGCTATTGCCGGTATCAAGATTTATGCAGCTGTGTTGTTGGGAAAGTGCATAGCTAAGATCTGCTATCAGATCGCCAGCTTCTGTACTTAGTCCAGGTGAGTACCTGCGCATGAGGTCGCTGAAACCTGCATCAACAGGACGAATGTCACCGCTTACCAGCCGCTTTCGCATTACACTGAACCTCCAAGCGTCCTGTCGAGAGTCTTCAGTAGCTGTTCAGCTGGTTTATCGAAATAGACCCCGGATTGATCCTTGCCATTCATGCCACGTAAAAACAAGTACATGACGCCACCAAATTGTTTTTCATAGTCGTAACCAGGCAGGCGTGAAGAAAGGAAGCGATTCAGGGCGACACAGTAGATCAGGTACTGCAGGTCGTACTGGTGTTCTTGCACAGCATGGATGAGATTTGCTTTCGAGTAGTGGCTTTCGTTATCGCCAAGATAATTCGACTTATAGTCAATCAGGAAATATTGATTTTCATGCCGGATAACAAGATCGATTAACCCCGTCATCATGCCTTCCAATTTTGGTATGGCTAGATGGCGCACAGTGCTCAAGTAGCCTTCTTTTTGAACTTCGTCGAGGAATTTCGCATCCGCATCGAGAGGGAAGTGAAATTCGAGTTCATCTATCCGGTTCTGGCTCGAGATATCAGCGAGGCAAAATTTTCCCTTGTGCCACAGAGGTGTTTCAAGAATGTTGTCAAGCCAGTCAAGTAGCACGGTTAGCCATTTATCCTGGTCCTCGACAATGCCGATTTTATTCAGGCAGCGCTCGCATTGTTGGCGTTTTGTCTTATCGTCAGCCGCAAAATCCAGCTCTTCCATCAAGCTGTGCAGCGCGATGCCAACTTTTGCACCCCTTGGAAAATTAAAACGGTCATATTGTTCGCCCCGGTTCATGGTATCCGCTTCATCATCATCATCGCCGTAACCGGGGATCGTAAGAGGTACTGCTGGTAATTCCTGAGTTTTAATTATCCGGGAAACTCCTGTGTAGCTATGTAAGCGCCAGTAGTCGCTGATGACAGGTGGTTCAGGTGGGGGCACAAGGGAGAGGATAGATTCGCCGCCGCTGCGTATTGTCAAACCGACCTGGGATATGCGCTCGATATTGAACAAGGCTTTTGAATGACGGGAAAGTGCTTTGAATATTACTGCACTGTCGGTTTTGGCGTCTTTTATGTCCAGCAATCTTGCCAGTGCCGAACGTGGAAGATCCCTGGTGACGGGAATTCCCAGGTTGCATTGATGCCTCGCGCGGGTTATGGCCACATACAGGAGGCGCATATCCTCCGCAAGATTCTCTGACTGGGCCTGGGTTCGATGTTTATCGTTGCTGCCAAGTTCAACACAGGTTTCAAATCCATCAATCGCTTCTCGATGGAAGAGCGCGGGCTCCTGCTTTTTGATACTTCGATAGAAGGCACCAAATGGTATATAGACAATGTCGTATTCAAGGCCCTTTGCCGCGTGCATTGTTACAATCTTTACCAGGTTCTCATCACTCTCCAGTCTGAGCTGGCGTTCCTCCCCGGCAACGGTCTCAGCCAGTGATATTTCACGGGCGAACCACTTGAGCAACCGATGTATACCAGGTGTTGTACTTGATCTCTGCTGCAGCAATTCTGCCAGATGCCGAAGATTCGTCAATTGCCTTTCGCCGTCTGGAAGGCCCAGCCACTTCTCGGCGATTTTTCTTCGCACCAGGAGAGACTCAATCATTGGTGCTATGTCTCGAGTCAACCAGAGTTGGTGGTAGCCCAGGAACTCTTGCATTACCTGTTGTTGCAGCTCAATGTTGTGGCCAAGTGCATCAATTTCAGAAATGCTTGACTGCAGTAAAGGTGTTGCCAACGCGGCCTTGATGGCGCGGTTATTACTGGGTTCAAGCACAGCCTGCAATATCAGATTCAGGTCGTGTGCGGTGTCTTGCAGAAATACACTCTCGAGGGTCACCAACACACTGCGGACGTTTCTTATCGCCAGTGCATCCCTGGCTGCACCGGCATCACTTCTACTACGCACAAGAAACGCAATCTGACCGGCATCAATCGCTGCACCGTTAATCGTCGCGTCACCCTTCGCAGACAGGTCAAGCAATCTGGAAACGTCTTCTGCGGCGTGCGCCATTACGAGTTTTTGGGCATCATCTTTATTCAACGGTTTTGCCCCCTCACCAGCCAGATACAAAGAGAAGGGTTTGGCCGCGGTGCCACTAATTGAAAATGATCTATTTTGTGCATCCCCGGGTTTTAGTTCGGGCGGTTTGACCTTTGTGAATGGAATGTCTGAATCATTGTCGAAAATTCCCGGTTTATCGAACAGAAAATTTACAGCTTCAATCAAGGGTTCGGATGATCGCCAGTTAGTCTCCAGTGAATGAAGATTGTCTCCTGATTCCCGTTTGGCATTGATGTAAGTGAATACATCTGCCCCGCGGAATTGGTAGATAGCCTGCTTTGGGTCACCAATGAGGATCAGGCTCTGGTTTCCGGGTCGATTGTAGATCGCTTTGAATATTCCATACTGGACTTCGTCTGTGTCCTGAAATTCATCGACCAGTGCGCAGGGGTAAAGCCTCGCCAGGTGCCCGGCAAACGCCGCATTGGAGGTGACAGCGCTATTCAATTGGATTAACAGATCATCCAGTGTGAGCTGGTTAGACTCTGTTTTAGTTTTATTCAGGTTGAGCAGGATCTTCCGGCTTACTTTTCGCCAGAACCCTGATTTAATCGCCTCAACCAGATTACCGGACTGGTATATCTGCTCAATTAGGGTCAGGCAAGGATGAACCGGAACGAGATGCCCGGACTTGATGTTTCTTTTGAGCCGGTCCGCGCTCCAGTGTTCCCAGAGGGCAGATACCGGGTCTGGCACGCCTTCCTGTTTGCAAAAGAGGGTCATCTCATCCGTTTTTTTGAAAGTATTGGTGTTGGCCCTGAAACCCGCGTCACGAATGAGGGACATCAGGTCACCTTCAACCCAGAGACGTTTCACTTCCAGCATACGGTGAATGAGTTCCTCCTTCTTGGCGGTTACGTCACCCGTTGCTGGCAGCATGACCAGATCCTGGCGAAACAGGAAACCCCGCACACCGGATAACAACTGATCCGGATTGGACCAGATCTGCAGCGCAAGATTTCTGTCAAAATCCGGCAGGGTTAGAATTTCCTGGCGAAAGCAATCTTCGGTTGCCATTGCCAGCAATTGCTCCCGGTCACCATCGAGATTCTGGTCAAACAAAAGACAAGTATCAAAACTTTGCTCCTGCAGCACTCTGGCGCAGAATCCATGAATCGTAAAGATTGCGGCTTCATCCATCATTTGAATTGCAGCAGTCAGAAGCAGGCGATCGCGTTGTTCGTCTTCACTCACTTCTACCAGGTGCGCAAGGAAGGGGTCTCTGGATAACCCGGAAATGAAAGCTTGCCTGGCATCAACAATTCTGTTTCGAATTCGATGCTGCAATTCCTCGGTTGCAGCGATAGTGAATGTCAGCACCAGAATTTCGTTGACCGCCAGCGGTCGTTTCATGGATTTGCTGTGGCCAAGCAGCAGGCGCAGGTACAAATTTGTAATGGTGTAAGTCTTGCCTGTACCTGCGCTGGCTTCAATCAGCTGTTGAGATTCCAGGGGAAAGGATTCTGCACTTAGAATCTTCATGGTGAACCCCGATAGTCCAGGTATCCAACGAGCGAGTCGACATGAAACATCATGACGACATCTCCTGCCAACTAATGAACAATGGCCCATAGATCAATCCGGCCTGTTCAGCGAAGTTGTCATCCATCATCGTCGTAACATCAAACATTCTGGTCCAGTAGAGATCACTGCTTTCAGAGAAATCCCCTCCATTGTATATGTTAAGTGCCGCTTCCTTTGCCAGTTCAACATCTTCTGTGGCGGCCATTGATTTAGCAAAACCAAATGTTGTCTCTGGCGGCAGGAATAGCGGTGAATTAAGACCCGTGTAATAGAGACTCACCATTTTCTCCAGGTGTTTTACAGCCTGTCCCCTGGGAATCGCCTTGAAGCGATTGACTTCCGCTTTATTTTTCCCTCGTGACACACTGATTGAAGTCACGTTCAGTCCTGCGGCACTGGCAAAAAGATGGTTAATCCAGTTTTCAATCATGTGTCGTTGCCGAAGTGTTCCGCTACGGAAGTTCAGGATGAAATCCCCGGCGCGGTGGCCAAGATGACCTTGCAGCTTATCACCAGAGACAGTGATAGTGCCCTGGTACGTGTCGGTCGCTTCATCCAGGTAGTTTTTTAGCTCACTATATACAATGAGGGCATGCTGCAATTCTGAATCCATGTAGGATTCTCCGATAGGACCTTGCATCACAAAACCGGAGGCTCTCATTTCATCCTGCCAGCCATTGATGTCCTGACCCCTGATCAGTGCGTTCAGTGCCGAATCTGCTAACTGGTAGCGTTGCAGGTTATCAAGGGAGAATGATTCGGTATCCTGCAGCATTGTTTCATCACTGCCGAAATAGACGCCGAGTCTTTGCTGCAGGAAGTATTTTGCGCTATGTTGAAAAAAGCTTGCAAGCTGTTGAATTGATTCGAGATTATTTTCCTCAATAGCGGGTAGTTTGACATCGACAAAAGCATCGTTGTGTGAGGGTTCGAGCAGTGCCCGATACCAGTGATCCTGGAACGAGCTTAGGGCAGTGCCGGTAAAGTATCGGCGGCTAAAGGGTTGCAGAGGGTGTTCGATAACTTCGACTGTCTCGAATACCTGGCTGACATAGTCGAGCAATTCGCTAACTACAACAGAAGGGGGCCTTAACTGGTTATCCTTAAGTGAACGCCCCTCGTAACTAATGTACAGAATTTCGCTAGCCGATAACATCGCTTCCAGAAACAGATAGCGATCGTCGGCCCTTCGTGAA
>Ga0114949_10000111_pt1 | contig 33936 bp, 23 predicted proteins | sample N074metaG_FD_83505 | JGI IMG/M metagenome (GOLD analysis project Ga0114949, IMG submission 83505) | Deep subsurface microbial communities from Kermadec Trench to uncover new lineages of life (NeLLi) - N074 metaG | ecosystem: Environmental > Aquatic > Marine > Ocean trench > Sediment | place...
AGGAAGCACAAGCGTTTTCAGCTTACATTCAGGACCGAATCGAGTTTGGTGCCTGGGTGTTTACCCCCGGAATTCGATACGAGAATATTGACCAGAAACGCACTCGCTGGGAAACAAGAGTAGGCCGGACAGATAATCCTGCCTCAAGAGCAGATGCTAATATTCGTGATATTAGAGAGAATCACACCGAGGTCTGGCTACCGGGGCTCGGTGCTCTTTATTCGATCAATGATCAGCTTACACTGGTAACTGGTGTTCACAAAGGTTTTACAGCACCTAGCAACTCCCCCAATGTAGAGGAAGAAGTTGCAATTAATTACGAACTGGGTTTCCGCTATAACAACGACAAAATAAGTGGAGAGATCATTTACTTCTTGAGTGATTATGACAACCTGCTTGGAGAATGTACTTCATCTTCGGGATCTGACTGCACAATCGGGGATGCATTTAATGGCGATGCCGCTACTGTTCAAGGCGTTGAACTCATGTTCGCGACAAATTTATTCGAACGCGGCGGTATGACCATTCCGCTTAATTTTAACTACACCTATATCCATAGCGAGTTTGACTCAGATGTCTCAGACACAGACTTCTTCGGCGATGTGAGCAAGGGCGATCCTATACCTTACATTCCCGAACACCAGTTTAATCTGAGCATCGGCCTGGAGAAGAATCGCTGGGCGGCTTATCTCAATGCGAGTTACGTCGATGAAGTCTGTGTCCGGGCATCCTGCAATGTTTTTGAGATGGTCGAGCGCTCCCTGACACTGGATCTATCCACGAATTTCGATATCAATGACTCTGTCTCACTATTCGCCAAGATCGAAAATTTGACCGGTGCTGAAGACATCATGGGGCGTCATCCCTATGGCGCACGCCCTAACAAGGATACAACCGTCTCTTTTGGTGCGCGGGTTCATTTCTAGCCGTCGGGAAATTCGAACTCGATTGTAGTAATATCATCACCAATACTCAGCGTTCAAAACCTTGAATATGACCATCAGAGACATTTTAACCGAAGAAGAATTTGCTGAAGTCACCCGCAAAAGCAACTGGCTTGGCGCTTCGATTATCCTCTTTGACTGGGTTGTAATAGCTGGAGCGTTTTTCCTCGCCGCAAATTACCCCAACCCAATCGTCATTCTGACCGCGATGATTGTTATTGGCAGCCGGCAGCTGGGCCTTGGCATCATTGTCCACGAAACAGGCCACAGAACGTTATTTGCCTCGCAGGCAGTTAATGATTTTTGTGGTAATTGGCTATCTGGCTACTGGGTTTTTACCGACAAAAATACCTACATTAAAGGCCACCTGAAGCATCACCAGACTGCCGGTACAGACAAGGACCCTGACCTTCAAAATTATCGCAGCTATCCTGTTCCAACGGCGAGCCTGAAAAGGAAAATTAAAAGAGATCTTACCGGTCAGATTGGCTGGCGAAGAATAAAATCAATCGGCCGGTCAATACGAAGCCTGAACAGCCTAAAACCTGAAATACGACAAACCGTCATCCGCAGCCTTCTGGTAAATGCTGGCCTGTTGGTACTCGTTACGTTACTCGGATACTCCTGGCTCTATCTACTTTGGGTTATCGCCTTTATGACCAGCCATATGCTCGTTACACGAATCAGGCAGATAGCAGAACACGCCGCCGTGCCGGACATGTTCAGTACAGACGCACGCCTTAACACAAGGACAATGTATATCAATCGACTTGAGCGATTGATCGTCGCGCCACATCAAGTAAATTTCCACCTTGAACACCATCTGTTTGCTTCGGTGCCAATTTACAGGCTTGAACGGCTACATCAGATATTGCTTCAAAAGGGATACTATGAGGGTGTGGATTTTCCGCGAGGCTATTTCAATTTATTGAGGCAGGTAACCTACTAGCCCGAAATGCTGGCTGGAGCGAGCCTGAGCCCGTGTATTTTCTTTAGCTCTGTTTCTTAGTCGCTGGTACCGCCTTTATCTCCGGCCGCTTCCGATTGAATACGTTGATAGATTTCTTCACGATGAACTGCGACTTCTTTGGGTGCGCTAACGCCAATTCGAACCTGGTTTCCTTTCACCCCAAGTACGGTAACGGTAACATCATCCCCGATCATAAGTGTCTCACCCACTCGCCGGGTTAATATCAACATCAAACTCTCCTTAAACGATATTTTCTTTCCATAGAACAAACCTGCTGTCCTAACCTCAACCAGCCCACCTTGAATCCATCACCACAATAGAGTCGTTGGATTGACCTGCCATTACTCCGTCGACAGTTCGAAGGCTGAGTGCAACGCCCTTACGGCCAATTCAAGGTACTTCTCTTCTATCACTACAGATATTTTGATTTCTGAAGTTGAAATCATCAATATATTGATAGACTCATCCGCAAGCACGCGGAACATTTTAGTTGCAACGCCGGCATGGGATCGCATTCCCACACCCACCATGGACACTTTCGCTATTTTATTGTCTCCCGACACCTCGCGCGCATCAATATCTTTCGCAACTTTTTTTAATATTTTCCTGGCCTCATCGTAGTCTCCTCGACGAACCGTGAATGTAAAGTCGGCAGTCATGTCGGCGGCGACGTTCTGGACTATCATGTCTACTTCGATATTTGCATCACTAACTGGTCCAAGTATTTTAGAAGCGATGCCGGGGATATCCTTGACACCAACGACGGTCAATTTTGCCTCATCCCTGGTCGATGCTATTCCCGAAATTATTGGTTGTTCCATATCGGACTCATCCTCATTGGTTATTAGTGTGCCAGGCGAATCATCAAAACTTGAAAGTACCCGTAACGGGACCTGGTACTTGCTGGCGAACTCAACTGCTCTTGAATGAAGCACTTTCGAGCCCAGGCTTGCCAGTTCAAGCATTTCTTCAAACGTGATCTGATCAAGACACCTGGCTCCTTCGACCATTCTTGGGTCTGTGGTAAATACGCCAGTCACATCCGTGTATATCTGGCACTCTTCTGCATTTAATACAGCGGCCAACGCGACTGCAGTGGTATCAGAACCGCCCCGCCCAAATGTGGTGATATCACCATCACCATTGACACCTTGAAAACCCGCAATCACAGGTACAACCCCTGCCTTTAGGTCGGACTGGATATCCGCGGTATCAACTTCAAGTATCCTGGCCCTGGTGAATGCTGAGTCGGTTAATATCCTTATTTGTGCACCAGTATATGATTTAGCCTTACAACCGAGTTTCATCAGAACCATCGCCAACAGTGATATCGTTACCTGTTCACCGGTTGATAAAAGTACATCAATTTCGCGCCTGGCCTCCGGTTCAGAGTAATCAACCTCCCGCACAAGTGATTCCAGGCGATCTGTCTCATCACCCATAGCTGAAACCACGACGACCACATCATGGCCATCACTCCTGGTTTTGATGATTCGAGAAGCCACATTTTCAATATGATCAATGGAAGCAACGGATGTCCCGCCATACTTTTGAACAAACAATGACATGACCTAAAGTTTGCCTTTTACGTAATCCAGAACACTCTCCAGTGCAGCCGGTAGTGATTCTGCATCAGTGCCACCGGCACGAGCCATGTCGGGTCGTCCACCGCCCTTGCCGCCAACCTGTTTGGCAACATGGTTTACAAGCTCTCCGGCATTAACTTTATCGACCAGATCTTTAGTGACACCGGCAACCAATGCCACTTTGCCATCATTTACGCTGGCGAGAACGACAATAGCCGAACCGAGTTTGGACTTGATCCTGTCAAGCGCATCTGGAAGCATCCTGGGGTTTGCTCCATCGATCTGGTTAACAACCAGTTGGGTACCACCAAGATCGATCGCCGAATCGGCAAGGTCACGACTATCACCGCTGGCCAGCTTCATATTCAGTTTAGCCACTTCCTTCTCTAGCTTCTTATTCTGTTCCACCAGCGCTTTCAACCTGTCAAGGTAGTTGGTCTTATCCGCTTTCAGAATTTCTGTTGATTGTGCGATGGCATCTTCCATCGATTCAATCGAGCTAAGTGCCGCTAAGCCGGAAATCGCCTCAATCCTTCTTACACCGGAAGCTATTCCCTGCTCGGAAACGATACGGATGAAGCCGATATCCCCGGTGCGCTTTGCGTGAGTTCCGCCACAAAGCTCTACAGAATATCCGTCCCCCATGGTTAGCACGCGAACCTGCTCAGAATACTTCTCATCAAACAGGGCCATAGCGCCCTTGTCCCTGGCTTCATCAATTGCCATGATTTCTGTCTGGATTTCGCTGTTCATTCTTATTTGTTCATTAACGATTCGCTCTATGGTTCTCAGTTCTTCCAGGGTTACCCCTTCAAAATGAGAAAAATCGAACCGCAAACGATCAGGGTCAACCAGAGAGCCCCGTTGATTTACGTGGTCACCCAGCACTTCTCGAAGTGCCGCGTGCAGCAGATGGGTCGCTGAGTGGTTTAATAACGTCGCTTCGCGTAATGTCTTATCGACTTCTGCAGTTATGCGATTACCCACTACAATTGCGCCTTCGAGTAGCTTGCCCTTGTGCAGATACGTATTGCCTTCCTTCACAGTATCAACAATTTCGACGCACATCCCATTTGCTACCAGCTTACCTGTATCTCCAACTTGCCCTCCGGATTCGGCATAAAATGGTGTTTTATCCAAGACGACGATAATTTCCCGGCCATCTGCTGCCGATGATACGCGTGAATCACCTTCAAAGATGGCAATGACTTCACTTTTTGCCCGTAAAGATTCGTAGCCAACAAATTCAGTCTCATAACCGAGCTCAAAAGTCGTCAGATCTGCACCACCAAATTTACTGGCTGCCCTGGCCCTTTCACGCTGGGCATCCATTTCTATATCGAAACCAGCCATATCAAGTGTGAGGTTCCTCTCCCGCGCAATGTCCGCCGTCAAATCAACCGGGAACCCGTAGGTATCGTAAAGTTTAAACACCACATCACCCGGGATCTCAGTACCAGCTAGCTGTTTAATCGCACCTCCCAGAATCTTCATCCCCTGATCCAGGGTCAGTTCGAATTGTTCCTCTTCTTTTAGAAGAATCCTTTCAATCTGCGATTTTGTGCTTTCAATTATCGGATAAGCATCACCCATCTGTTCAACCAGCCTGGCCACAAGTTTATAGAAGAAGGGACCGGTTGATTGCAACTTATGGCCGTGGCGCAGGGCACGGCGTATTATCCGCCGCATAACATATCCCCTGCCCTCGTTGGATGGCACGACACCATCAGCAATCAGAAATGCGGTAGACCGAATATGATCTGCTATCACTCGCAGCGAAGGGTTTTCCAGATCTGTGACTTTGAGCAGTTCCGCTGCACGGCTGATGAGTCCCTTGAATAAATCAATCTCATAGTTGCTATGTACACCCTGAAGTATCGCAGCCAGGCGCTCCAGCCCCATGCCGGTATCCACACCCGGTTTGGGCAAAGGGGTCAGGGTACCGTCAGCACTTCTTTCGTACTGGGGAAAAACGAGATTCCAGATCTCAATGTAACGGTCAAGGTCCCCGTCTTTGGTTCCAGGTGGACCGCCGGGCACATCCGGACCGTGATCATAAAATATTTCAGAACAGGGTCCACATGGCCCGGTATCACCCATCGCCCAAAAATTATCTTCATCACCCAGGCGAGTAATTCGCTCTGGATCAAATCCAATCTTATCAATCCAGATTGCTTCCGCCTCGTCATCACTTTCGTGGACAGTGACCCACAGTCGCTCAGGTGGTACCTTCAAGACTTCTGTCAAGAACTCCCAGGCATAAGCTATCGCGTCTTCCTTGAAATAGTCTCCAAAGCTGAAGTTACCAAGCATTTCAAAAAATGTGTGATGCCGTGCTGTGTAGCCAACGTTATCAAGGTCATTGTGTTTACCTCCGGCGCGTACACATCGCTGGCAACTGGCCGCTCTTGTGTATCCGCGATTTTCCCTCAGCGCCAGCGCATCTTTGAACTGGACCATACCGGCATTTGTAAATAACAGAGTCGGGTCATTCCCAGGCACGAGGGATGATGAATCCACTATCTGGTGATCTTTGCTGGCAAAAAAGTCCAGAAATGCTGTTCGCAATTCGGAGGCGTTCATTGATAACTTCACCTTTAAAGGTTAAGGAAAACGAAAGACCGGTAAAGATACAGAAAAACTGAGTGGTAGACCAGCCTGAAAGGGTTTGCAGGGAGACATGCGGGAATTAAAATTGCAGGTAACGCGGCGTGGATAGAGGCACAGGCTCGGCGCGAGCCAGTATGACGGGGTATGCGTTAGTTGTGGTCCAGGGAGCGGATATGGTCGAAAGAGAAACCACGCTGGAGGAGAAACCTTCCACGCTTGGCTCGTTCTTTTATATCGGCGGGCGGGGTGTCTCCGTATCGCTTACTCGCGACCTCATTGATCAGCTGAAACCAGTCGATTTCGTCTAGTGCAGCAGCAACGATCGTTTCATCAACCCCCTTGGCCCGCAGCTCTGCCTTTATTTTGATGGGTCCCTGTCCTCTATTGACCCTGGCTCGAATGAACGCTTCAACCAATCTTGAATCGCTTTGAAGGCCCTCTGCTTTAAGTTTCTCCACTTCTTCTTCAATCAATTCCGGAATGGATGAAAAACGTTTCTTCAACTGATGAATAAGTTCGTTGCTTCCATGCTCCCGTCTCGCGAGCAGATCCATCGCTGCCCGCCGGACATCCAAAGCACCTGGTCCGTTATCGCAATCAGCCCCATGCGGGAAGGCATCCACACCGGCAGACCATTCAGCCACTATGATTCGGCGCTGGTGATAGGTGTCACATTATCCTCAGATTCACCCTCCTCGTTGTCGTCCTCGTCACCCAGCAGCTCTTCACGGATTAACTTTTCAATTTCTTCAGCGAGATGGGGGTTCTCACTGAGGTATTCAGCGGCATTCTTCTTGCCTTGACCAATTCGTTCATTCTTGTAGCTGTACCAGGCCCCAGCTTTATCCACGATGCCAATTTGAACACCCAGATCAATGACCTCACTCAGGCGGTAAATACCCGTGCCGTAGAGAATCTGGAATTCTGCTTGTTTGAAGGGAGGGGCAACCTTGTTCTTGATGACTTTCACCCGGGTTTCATTACCGATGATCTCATCACCATCTTTGATTGCACCAATTCGGCGGATATCCAGTCGAACAGATGAATAGAACTTCAGTGCGTTGCCGCCAGTCGTGGTTTCAGGGCTGCCAAACATAACGCCAATTTTCATCCGAATCTGGTTGATAAATACAACCAGTGTATTGGAGTTCTTGATGTTGCCAGCCATTTTCCGGAGAGCCTGGCTCATCAGCCTTGCCTGTAATCCGACGTGGTGGTCACCCATCTCCCCTTCAATTTCAGCTTTTGGGGTCAGTGCTGCCACAGAGTCGATAACGACAACATCCACTGCACCGGAGCGGACGATCATGTCGCATATTTCCAGGGCTTGCTCCCCTGTATCCGGCTGGGAAACGAGCAGATTGTCAATGTCCACGCCCAGATTCCGGGCATACAAGGGGTCAAGTGCATGTTCGGCATCAATAAACGCACAAGTACCACCGGCTTTCTGAGCCTCTGCAATCACCTGCAGGGTCAATGTGGTTTTACCCGATGCTTCAGGTCCATAGATCTCAGTAATTCGGCCTCTTGGCAGACCACCAATACCCAGCGCGATATCAAGACCCAGTGAGCCTGTTGATATCGATGGGATCTTCTCATGCGGGGAATCCCCAAGCCTCATCATGGCGCCTTTACCGAACTGACGTTCAATCTGAGAGAGGGCTGCTGCGAGCGCTTTTTCTTTGTTGCTATCGATATTTGCCATGATGCTTCCTTTTATTGGTGCTTGCCTATGCCAAGTGAGTCAAGTGATGCCAACTGCCAACTATTATCATCCTGGCACTTCAGCACTGGCTTTTTGTCCACTGTTAATATATACAGTATTATTCCATAAAATCCCAAAACTACCAAAGGTTTTTTTAAATATAGTTTAGTTAGGGTCAGGTCTTGGATCCTGGCTTGACTCCAGAGCTTATCTTGTCCAATTCAGAGCGGGATTGCATCAGGAAATAGCTGTATTTGCTGTAAGACATGACTGAGTGGCTAATGAAGAGGTTGCCCATGCCCCAGGGGCTTGCCTGGATGGAAAGGCAATCTGAGAAACAGCTCAGGCGACAGGATTCGATTTTCCTGCAGTGGAGATTTCCTGATCGTGGCTTCCGTCGCAGAGAGATCGGGCAGACCGCTGACCAACCGGGTCGGGCCAAATCCGCTGGCAGCAGGGCAGCTCCCGTCAACGCGATATTGCAGCGCTGCTGACATCTTTCCTTCCTCGGAATCGCCCAGAAGATGAGTAAAGTCATCAGCCACCGAACAGCCCGGGATCGGAGTCCCCTCACTTAAAGCCGTATTTTCTGGGGAGAAGCCATCGGTAAAGTCACCAAAGCCCTTATCATTGATTCCCCTGAACTGAACTGAGAAATACGTCGTGCCACAGTTATCGGTAGGATAGAAGCCATAAGGTTTACCACAGGTCGTTGATCCTATCTGAATCACCTCTACATCCACTCCACGTAAACCGTTGATAACCGATTCACTGGCGGAACAGGTACCTGGACCCGTCAGCACAAAGACACGCTGGAGATTCAGCACCGGTAACGGCAAACCCGTCATTGCCGAAAAACCTACCGCAGTGTCTATGAACGGGATGGGATCCAGTGGCAGGCCGGTGACAGGATCGAAAAAGGGATGCTTCTCGTTAAACTCCAGCTGCTCAAAGGTGCGCCCCGAAGTCGCAACCGGACCGGCGATCATATAGGCAAGCTCGCTGGCGATCGCCAGCAAGCCACCCCCGTTGTAACGAAGGTCCAGCACCAGGTCGGTGATACCAGCTGCATTAAACTGATTCATGGCATCGATAAGCTGTTGTTCCGCTGGCCTGATAAAGTCATTGAACTGCATATAACCCACATTGCCAGTCTGCGTCTCAAGAATCGTGACATTCTGTACGGGCACCGACGTGACTTCCTGCGCTGTCATGCTAAAAGCCCTGGTGGTGCTGGAACCAGGGTCCTGGACAACAAACTCATGTATCTCACCTGCCTCTTTGGGGAAAAGAGCCGCATTTAAACCATCAGGATCATCCCCATTCAATACATCAATACCATCCAGTTGCACCAGTCTGGCACCACGAATAAGGTTCGCAGGTGCGCTCGTTGCGGGTGAGTCTGGTTCTGTAAAAGCAACAACAATTTCCCTGGGTGGTGACGCCTGAATAATGCCAAAGGTTGCACCATAGCCGACCGCGACTCCGGACTGGGTAAGTACCCTGTATGCCTCTGTATCAAAAGTGAAGTGGAACTTGTCCTTTAGATTACCAGTAGGCGTAATCGCGTGGGTCTTCAGTTGGTCGAAGTAAGCAAGGGTTTGAAAATTCTCGGGGTTCTGGTCAATGATCTCGTCATACCAGAGATATAGATCATGGCTCCAGGATCGCAGCCAGTTCCTCTCATCAAGTGCCTGCCCCTGCACATCCGTGTAAGGCAGCAGGGTGCCGGGGTCGATCCCGCCACGTGGAATGGCACAACTGGATTCAAACTGGATCGTCGGTGAGAACTGCCCTTTCTGCCATCCATCCGGGACAGTTGTGCGCGGACCGGTGGCCCAGACTTGCCTGCTCACCATTTTGTCTGCAACCGAGTTGCCTATTGTGAAATCAATGGACCCATTATCCGAATCGGAAAAATTGAACTCGATATTGCCAACTTCTTCTCGATCAAGGTTTGTTCCATCCCAGACCTGGGTCAATGGCGTGCCACCGGTGTTAAAAAAAAGCTGTCCACTACAAGTATCACCGGAAACAATGCAACTGGATGTAAAATGCCATGTGGGCTCACCACTTTTGTCATAGGAAAATATTGTCGCGAACGCAACATCAGTCTGCTGGATCAAGGTGACTCCCCAACCGGATTCGTTCTCATCCCACCACAATGCTGTCTTGGGTGCATCGGGAGACAGGGTACCCCACTCCTGACGAGTAATATCTTTTGCACCACTTTGACCATTCAATGTAAACGTCATGCGGCCGACGCCATCGTTAGCAAAGGTGAAACTGATAAAACCAACGTCCTCGACTTCTATCTCTGTATCGCCCCAAGGCTCTGTTATTTCAGCTCCCCCGGTCGCCCGATACAACTCACCACTGCATTCATTTGCCGTCACCCGGCAGTCAGAAGCGAAGTACCAGGTAGGTGAGCCATCGTCATTGTAGGTAAAGAGCGTCGCGAAAATAATGTCATACTGCTGGGTCAGCGTGACGCCCCATCCTGATTCATCGGCATTCCACCAGAGCCCGGTAATCTCAGTAGTGGAATTGGTGTCGATATCGAATTCAGCCGCAAAAAACCCGGTGTCACCGACAGCCGTACCATCACCAAAACTATTCCAGGGCAGAACCCACAGGTAAAAGATGAACTCCAGTTCACCTCCAACCAGCGTCATTGAAGTTGAGCCTGTTGAGCTGATATAGAATCTTTCACCACCAAGGGTTTCCGAGAAGAATACATCGTAGCCTGTGGCACCCTCTGAGGCGTCCCAGGTGAGTTCTAACCTATCAGTGAATAATCCGTCAGTGGCGTCAAAATTCTCGATCGGACCCGGTAAGGTCGAGGCGACTGTAGCGTTAAACGTGCAACCCTCAACGTCATCCAGTGAGGTGCCATCCGTGAACGAACCATTGTTCGTCAAATGTCCAAGCAGCTCACCCCACTTGAAAATTTCAGGTGGAGATTGAGCCGCTGAATTGTTTACACTGAAGTTGCTGGAAGTTGAACCGTAGGTGCCAACCGGATTGCGCACACTCTTAGCACTAATGCTTGAACCATGAAGACCCAGATTATTGTTGATTGATTCTGGGGCAAGCGGGTCACCAAAGAACCCAAGATAGACTGGCACGACTTCCTGGGAAAAAATAGTTGCCCCATCCAGTTCGTCACAACCCAGCGCGGCATACAGATTCTGGGATAACAGAGCAAACAGCATTGCCGGGACAAATTTCAATATAATCCACTCTCTATCATTCTTTAACAGGATCGCCGATTTGAATTTGATTCCTTGAGACCCGGATCACAAGAAAGTTCTGACCGCCTGTAGTATATGCGCGACTAGTCACAGAAGCTGTGATCCCAGGGACAAACAATCTGTGTTAAATAAAGTTGCGCAGATGCTGACTGAAACAACATAATCCGCTTCTGTCAATCAATCAAAATTTTAACCATTGCAAGGATTATCCTGAGTTAACTCATGGTTGCAACTAACCAGCACACACCAATGATGCAGCAGTATCTGGGTATAAAGGCGAAGCACCCGGAGGAACTACTGTTTTATCGTATGGGGGATTTCTACGAACTCTTCTTTGACGATGCCAGGCGTGCAGCGGATCTTATGGATGTGACCCTCACTGCTCGAGGATCATCGAACGGCGAACCCATACCCATGTGCGGAGTACCGTACCATTCCTTGGATACCTATCTCAGTCGAGTGGTGAAACATGGCGTCTCAGTAGCGATTTGTGAGCAGATTGGTGACCCGGCGACATCCAAAGGACCTGTCGAAAGGCAAGTCGTTCGGATAGTGACTCCGGGAACTCTCACTGATGAATTCCTGCTGAACGACAGACAAGACAACCTGATCGTCGCCATCTACGTAGAAAACGAAACCTATGGCATTTCCTCCCTGGATCTGGGTAGTGGTCGATTTGAGTTGACGGAAGTCACCGGGGAAGAATCACTCCTGGGAGAAATCCAACGACTTTCTCCAGCTGAAATCATCATCGCCAATGACTGCGAGTATCCGGCACAGATCCTGAACCGCAGCGGAATTCGTAAACGTCCTCCCTGGGATTTCGATTATGAACAGTCATTGACCACCTTGATCCGCCAGTTCAAAACCCGGGATCTGGATGGCTTTGGCTGCCAGGACCAGACCAGCGCTATCTGTGCGGCTGGCTGCCTTCTGAGTTACGTCCAGGAAACCCAGCGGACAGAACTTCCGCATATCCAGACTATTAATCCCATTAGCCATGCCGATTCTGTCCTGATCGATGCGGCTTCCCGCCGAAACCTGGAGTTGGACACTAATATTGCCGGCGGAAGCGAAAATACGCTGTTACAAGTACTCGACAATACGTCAACCAGTATGGGCAGCAGGTTGCTTGGCCGGTGGATCAACCGCCCTGTTCGTGACCGGCAAATACTAAACAACCGGTTGGACAGTGTTGCATCACTGGTGCACAACTATTCCTTCGAATCATTACAAAACCCTTTAAAACAGATAGGCGATATCGAACGAATTCTGGGTCGGGTAGCCCTGAAATCCGCAAGACCCCGGGATCTTGCTCGACTCCGGAGTGCGCTTGAAGCTCTGCCAACACTCGCAGAAGCACTGACCACCTTCGAGAGCGACCTGATTGTCCTGCTTCGAGGACACTGCGCTCCTTTTCCTGAACTGTGTGAACAACTGACTGCAGCGATAATAGAGAACCCGCCTGTTGTCATTCGTGAAGGTGGGGTCATTGCCCCAGGTTACGATGATGAGCTCGATGAATTGCGAGGCATCAGTGAAAATGCAGCGGAATTTCTAGTCAAACTTGAAACTCGAGAGAGAGAATCGTCAGGCCTCTCGACGCTAAAGGTTGGCTATAACAGGGTCCATGGTTACTACATCGAGATTAGCCGAAGTCAATCTGAAAAGGCACCCACCCACTACGTACGCAGACAAACGCTGAAAAATGCAGAGCGCTTTATTACGCCCGAGTTGAAAGAGTTCGAAGACAAGGCTCTGACTAGCAAAAGTCGGGCACTGGCGCGGGAGAAGGACCTTTATGATCAGCTACTGGTTCGCCTGTTGCAGGATCTGTCGCCACTACAAAAGGCATCAGCCGCTATCGCGCAGCTCGATGTCCTTGCAAATCTGGCAGAACGTTCAATTAGCTTATCCCTTTCCAGACCCCGTTTAAGCGAGGATGCAGAAATTGATATTCATGAAGGCCGGCACCTGGTGGTTGAACAAATGCTCGATGGCCCATTTGTCGCCAACAACCTGACTGTTAATGAACAAAATCGGTTACTCATCATTACCGGTCCAAATATGGGCGGTAAGTCGACCTATATGCGACAAACCGCCATTATCACCCTGTTAGCCCATATCGGAAGTTTCGTACCTGCGACTTCTGCTGTCATTGGCGATATCGACCGTATATTCACGCGCATAGGTTCCTCTGATGATCTCGCCAGTGGCCGATCAACCTTCATGGTTGAGATGACTGAAACCGCCATGATCCTGAACAATGCGACAAGGAACAGTCTGGTTTTACTCGATGAAATTGGCCGTGGCACTTCAACCTTTGACGGCTTGTCTCTGGCATGGGCATCGGCAAAATATATTGCTGAAAAAGTCGGTGCACTGACTCTGTTCGCAACCCATTACTTTGAACTAACGGCCCTGGCTGAGCTATTACCGGCAACTAAAAATGTACATATGACCGCCAGGGAATTTGAAGACCAGATAATATTCATGTACGCGATAAATGATGGTCCAGCCAGCCAGAGCTACGGTTTGCAGGTCGCAAAGCTTGCCGGTGTACCTTCCGTGGTGATCAACGAGGCACAGCTCAAGCTAAGGCAATTGGAAGAAAATGAAGTTCGCGAGGCTACGCCACGACAGTCCGATTTATTTGTCGAGTCTAAACAGGCGCACGATCCACTACGGGAAACTCTGGAAGCCATCAATGTAGATGAACTGTCGCCAAAGGAAGCCCTGGATTTACTCTACCAACTGGTCGAGAAAATCCAGTCATAGTACGACTCGCCTCATGTTGTCCATGCGTAAAAAGCTGATAGAATGCCTTCTTTCTTCTGAATGCAGCGCCATAAATTTTCGGCTACAGTTAGAGGCCTGGAACACTATTGCTGTTTATTAAACTAAAAGGAATTCGTCAGTATGACATTTGTGGTGAGCGACTCTTGTATTAAATGCAAACACACCGATTGTGTGGAAGTTTGTCCAGTTGATTGCTTTTATGAGGGACCGAATTTCCTGGTCATCAGTCCTGATGAATGTATTGACTGTGCATTATGCGAACCAGAGTGCCCGGTTGATGCTATCTTCTCGGAGGATGAGCTACCTGAGGCAGAGCAGGAGTTCCTTGAAATCAACGCTGAGCTTTGCGAGATCTGGCCTGTCATTACAGAGAAGAAAGACCCTCTGCCCGAATGTGAAGATTGGGAGGAAGTTAAGGATAAAATTGAGCATCTGGAGAGGTGAGCCAGGGCCGGGTCAATTTGGAGGATAACAGGTAAAAAAACAGGAAGTGATCGGCGAATCACTTCCTGCTTCTGACTCCTTTCCTTGCTTCCCTGCTGGCTCGTGGTTTTAACGTTGCCTTTCCTTGTTTAACATTCCTCTTCCTTTGAGGAACTGAAATAAGCCTAGCACCTAATCAGGTCACAAAAACTCACCAGAGCGTACCTGCAGCATTTAATAATAACTAGCCCTTTAGATTCAATAGGTTACAAAATTCAGTCGTCGAAAGTATGGCGAATGTCCTACAAAGGCTTCAGAGATATCGCACAACCGAATTTCACAATTTGCTGTTTGGGACCCGCCGGATAAAGGTTAGTGTCCTGGCAGATAAGAAACAGGATTCTCCGGCTTACCGTCCCTCCTGATTTCAAAATGAAGCATTTCTACATCCGATGAGCTGGTCCCCACTTCTGCCAATACCTGGCCCTGCTTAACTTTCTGACCTTCCTTCACACGAATTGAACGATTGTTGCCATAGGCACTCAGGAAACGATCGTTGTGCTTGACGATTACCAGCTTTCCATAACCCCGTAGATTTCCACCGGCATAAACCACAACACCGTCTGCGGCGGCATTAACGCGAGTACCAGCAGAACCCGCAATATCAATCCCTTTATTAACCTTTCCTTGCAGTGAAAACTCTTTCAGCACTTGTCCATTTAACGGCCATCCCCACTGGATTTCGGTTTTCGAACTGGGCGCGGATGATTTCACAATCGTTTTGCTTTTCGTTATTTTCTTTTTACTGGCCGGTTTTCTTGTCGACACTGATTCTGCAGAGCGCCCGCGAATCAGAATTTTTTGGCCGAGATAGATGGTGTAAGGGTGATCAATTTTGTTGGCACTCGCCAGGCCCTTATAGTCCTTTCCATAACGCCAGGCGATTGAGTACAAGGTGTCTCCTTTCGAAACCCTATGATACTTACCTGATTCGCCAGCATTTCTAACCGGTGCACCAATATCGCTACTCTGGCAAGCGGTCAGGAACAGCACCAGGCACAAGACAACAGTTGCGATTCGGCCCGATAAAAATGTGTTCATCTGAATCTGTTTCAAGGTCGGGCTCAACTTCAGGTTTGAGAAAAACGGCCATCACTTTTCCTGGCGACCCAATCCAGGAGAAGCACCAGCAACCCGCCAGCAACAACACAAACCACCGCGATACCGATGTGAGCTGGTTCGCCCGTCAAATGGCTGTAAACACCTGGCATGATGGATTCCTGCACAATAGGTATCTGACCCCCATCAGCCTGGATCTGGTAGCTGAGAGTATTCTTCCAGGGCCAGAGTTTGCCAAGCGAACCGAGCATGAAGCCGGTCAATACAGCCAGTGTCTCATTCTTATAGTGTGAAAAAAGCCGTGCAAGCACCTGCGAAAATGATATCAGTCCCACCACACTACCAGCGCCAACCAATGCCAGGGTGGCAAAATCCAGTGTTTTGATGGCATCAATAATGAACCCATACAATCCCAGAATCAGCAGAATGAAACTGCCAGACAGGCCCGGTAGAATCCACGCACAAATGGCCACTGAGCCACCAATGAATAACATCAGGGGTGTTGGTTCGAGCTCAATGGGTACGAGTTGAGTAACAACAATACCTATTCCAACGCCGATCCCCGCCGCTATGCCAATATCAATCCCGAACGCGGTAATCTCCCGTGATACAACCAGCGAAGACGCAATCACCAGACCAAAGAAAAACGACCATATAGCGACCGGTTCATTGTGCAGCAAGTAACTGATGCCACTTGCAAACAGCAGGATTGAGACTCCCATACTGCCGAACAACATCAATAGGAATACCGCGTCCACCTCCTGCCAGACTGCCTTTACACCCTCCCTTCTCAGTTGAACCAAAATATAGGGCGTGAATTGCCGAATGGAATTGACTAACTTCTCATAGATTCCCGAAATAAATGCAATGGTTCCACCTGAAACGCCAGGCACAACTTCAGCCGCACCCATCAGGAGGCCAATGATTGCCACCCTGATAAAGTCACGGGGTCGATTCACGTTTTACCACCGACCAGGGGCACAAATTTTACGGCTTCGAGTACTTCGCTGGTTATACCGTCCGCAGTTTTCACGACCAGAACCAGTTCCTGGCGGTCAGCCACGCCCACAGGAACTATCATGCGTCCACCCTCGGCTAGCTGCTCAATCAGCTCTTCCGACACTCGTCTTGGCGAGGCAGTGACAATGATGCCATCGAAAGGCCCCCGTTCAGGCCAGCCCATTCCACCATCTGCATATTTCGAGATGATATTGCGCAGCCCAAGCATCCTGAACCTGGCTGTCGCCTTTTCACGCAACCCGGATATCCTCTCCACGGTGTAAATCTTATCAACGAGCTGCGCCAACACAGCTGCCTGGTAGCCAGACCCTGTACCGACTTCCAACACACTCTTTAACGGACCTTCTGCAAGCAATACTTCAGTCATCCGCGCAACGATATATGGCTGAGAGATAGTCTGGTTAAATCCAATAGGTAGCGCCGTGTCTTCATAAGCACGGTGAGCCAGGGCTTCATCAATAAAGGCATGTCGGGGGGTAGAATTGATGATGTCCAGTATTCGTTCATCAACAATACCCTGGTCCCTCAATCTCTGGGTTAATCTATCGCGGGTTCTCTGGGACGTCATCCCCACACCGTTCAAATTCATCTCTTCAGTCATCTCTTTCTTTATTATCCGGCTGCCGAATTCCAGGTGTCTCGGAATAGTCGACAACCTCTCTTAGCAGGCTGGTGGCAAAGGCACCAGCAGGCAGCGAAAAAGCCACCTGAAGTGCCTGTGAACCGTCGTTATTCCCTGTAAATCGCCATCGCATGTTCCTGGGTTTCAGTTTCAGGTGTCGTGTTCCTGACTTGACTCGTAACTGTTGAAGTCCCTGGCACCACTCGCTGCACTCACTCGGCAACAACTCTTCACCCGGGCGGGGGTCCCGGGACATACCGTAAAGCGGGCCGGTATCAATGCCGGTGATCTCATCCCAGTTTCCTGCGGCAATCCTGGTGGACAAATAGTGATTGAACATATATGAACGTGCTGCAGAAAGGATGATGTCCCGGTGACGGCGTATTGATCGCGAGCCCTTCAATAGCCTGTCAGCAGAATCCAGGTTTCCATTGTCACGGCCAAATCGTTGTTCTCCATAATAATTAGGTGCACCGGAATCTCTAACCTTGTGCAGCCTTTCTTCGAGCATCTTCTGGTTCGTCACATTCCTGATGGTTAGATCGAAGGAGTTTCCAGCAAGATCACCTTTACGCAGTTTTTTTGAATGCCTCGTTGTTGCGAGGATACAGACACCCTCAATATCGAGCCTTTGCCACTGAGTACTTTCGTCACCGGGGAGATAGCAACTGAACCACTGTTCGGTCACCGCATATCTATCTTTGCGGCCTGCAAAACCAACATCCTTCACATTGATCCCTGCAAAATCAGCTAACTGTGCTGCCAGCCAGCCGGTGTTGTTGTTTGTCTTGCGTATCTTCAGGTAGACGTGTTCCCCGGAGCCTGACAGTTCGAACGCCGGTTCCTCAAACACCTTGAAATCCTCCGACTCACCTCTGATAGTTCCCTCTGACTTTGGTCGCCCATAGGCGTGGGTAAAGTTTGTATCAAATGTCATGAGCCGGCGCCCTGATCTGCAGGGACATTTTCTTCCGAAACTTTCCTGATCAGAACAATTGCCTGCGCCTCGATGCCTTCACCCCGTCCAATAGATCCGAGTTTTTCAGTGGTGGTTGCCTTAATACTTACCATCGAAATATCAACATCCAGGAGTCCGCTTAAGCATTCCCTCATGGCAATAGCGTGCGGTGCCATCCTGGGAGCCTCAGCTATTATCGTGATATCAGCGTTGCCCAACTCATAACCTCTGATGGTGACTTTTGAATAAACCTGACGCAAAAAGTCGCGACTATCTGCATCCCTGAACGCTGCATCGCTGTCAGGATAATGCTGGCCAATATCACCCAACGCCAGCGCACCGAGAAGCGCATCACACAAGGCATGGATAACGACATCACCATCAGAATGTGCGAGGATTTTGTGATTGTGCGGGATTGATACTCCACCAAGTTTGATCTCAAAATCGCCTTCTTCTTCACCAAAACGGTGGACATCCAGGCCAAAACCAATCTTCATCCGGCGCTCTCCCTCGACAGATAATAACTGGCCAGGATAAGATCATCGGGTGTCGTGATTTTTATGTTATCTGAATGGCCGGCGACCATCAGTGGTTTATACCCGGCTGCCTCGACCGCTGAGGCTTCATCGGTCATCATTGCGCGGATGTTCGCTTGAGATGGCTTCAAAGCCTCATCCAGAACTGAATAACGGAACATCTGCGGGGTTTGCGCCTGCCACAGTTGAGTTCTATCTACCGTCCCGGTCACAATATCACCAACAACTTTCTTTATTGTGTCAGCCACCGGCATTCCCAGTAAACCACCCACTTCATGATCCTGAACCTTCTCACACAGGTCGAGGACATCAGCCGGCCGAAAACAGGGCCGAACCGCATCGTGAACCATTACCCAGTCATCCGGGGCCAGTTCAAGATTGTGCATACCTGCAGCAACAGAATCTGAACGTAACAGACCACCAATGACCACACGACATCCCCGGATGGAAGGAAGTTGTTTATACAATTCATCTTGCGCAGAAACCACAACAATCATTTGTCCGGGGTGCATGACCAGAAATTTGGCAATGGTATGTTCCAGGACCTGCTTACCGGCAATCTCCTGGTATTGTTTAGGCACAGGCTCACCCATTCGGAGCCCGACGCCGGCAGCAGGAATAATGACGCTAATTCCTTCGAGGGACTCCACTGGCAAGACTTATTCTTCAACCAGCAGGAAAAACGTTTCACCTTCTTTGACCAGGCCAAGCTCGCTCCTGGCTTTCTCTTCAATGGCATCGAGCCCACTACGCAGATCGAATATTTCAGCTTTGAGAATTTCGTTTCGTGACCGCTTTCGATTATTTTCCGAAGTCTGCAGATCGACCTCAGAACTCAATCCATCAACATGAGCCAGGCTGCTCTCCCCGATCCAGAGTCGGGTTTGCAGCCCCACTGTCATGAGAAAGAAGACCAGCAATATGAAGCGATTTAGATTCATGACCTCAAATTATTTAAATATCATATGCTTTTGATCCTAAGCCCGCTGAAATTCAGCAAGACCTTTGTATCGTGCCGCCGAATGGTCTTCAATTCTCAGCAGCCGATTATATTTTGCCACACGATCAGATCTGCACAGGGAGCCGGTTTTTATCTGACCGGCACCAGTGGCAACCGCAAGATCCGCAATCAAGGTGTCCTCAGTTTCACCGGATCTATGCGAGATCACTGTCGTGTACCCTGAATCCCTCGCCAGGGTCATAGCCTCAAGTGTTTCTGTCAGTGTTCCAATCTGGTTGACCTTGATCAGTATTGAATTTGCCACTCCGGCATCAATCCCCTGTTTCAGGATTTTCGCATTGGTCACAAACAGGTCATCACCCACCAGCTGGATACGATCTCCGAGCTTTTCAGTCAGGTAAGCCCACCCATCCCAGTCACTTTCATCGAGGCCATCCTCGATGGACAGTATCGGATAACGATCAACCAGGTCTGCCAGATAATCGCTGAAACCTTGCGAATCAAATTCGCGTTTCTCACCTGCCAACACATATTTCCCGTCTTTGTAGAATTCTGACGCGGCGCAATCCAGCGCCAGATACACATCTTCTCCTGGTTTGTATCCCGCCTTTTCAATCGATTCGATAATGGCATTCAGTGCTGCTTCATTACTCTCAAGATTAGGCGCAAAACCGCCTTCATCTCCCACCGCCGTACTACGCCCTTCTCTGGTGAGTACTTCCTTCAACGTGTGGAATATTTCAGAGCCACATCTCAGGGCTTCAGAAAAACTCGGCGCTCCCACTGGCTGGATCATAAACTCCTGGATATCAATATTATTATCCGCATGTTCACCACCATTTAGGATATTCATCATCGGTACGGGCATGCTATATCGCCCGGAACTGCCATCAATCACCGCCAGGTATTCGTACAGCCACAGCTCTTGTGCCTTGGCAGCCGCGGCAGCCGATGCCATGGACACCGCCAAAATCGCATTAGCGCCAAGGACTTCTTTTGAATCCGTGCCATCAAGTTCAAGCATGGTCATATCAATGGCTTTTTGATCTTCGACATCCCTGCCGAGCAGCCTCTCCCGGATTCGGGTATTGACGTTCTCAACAGCCTTGAGGACTCCCCTGCCTTTATATCGTTTCGGGTCGTTATCCCTCAACTCCAGTGCTTCCCGGGAACCCGTCGAGGCACCGGATGGCACACAGGCTGAACCCACGTGACCCGATGCTAATTCCACATCAGTCTCGATCGTTGGGTTACCGCGGGAATCAAGTATCTCCCATGCCCTGATATCTGTAATTTCTGTCACTAGTGCTCCAACTATGCTGGCTCCGTGGGAACCGTTGAAAATGAAACCTCCTGCACTAACTAGTCTGCAGCGCTAGCTCCGGCAGCTTACTTTCTTTAACAATCTTGTCTATTCGCTTTAAAAGCGACAACAAATCGGCCATCCGATCCAGGGGCCAAGAATTTGGACCGTCACTCAAAGCCTCATCAGGATTCGGGTGCGTTTCCATAAACAGCCCATGAACACCGGTGGCAATCGCCGCCCTGGCTAATACAGGCACCATTTCTCTCTGACCACCGGAAGTCGCACCTTCTCCGCCGGGTAACTGCGCGCTGTGGGTTGCATCGAATACAACCGGACAGCCGATCCGCTTCATGACTGCCAGAGAGCGCATATCTGAAACCAGGTTGTTATAACCAAAACTCACTCCTCGTTCGCACACCATAATATTGTTATTACCCGTCGCCCTGGCTTTCTCGACGACATGAACCATGTCCCAGGGAGCCAGGAACTGCCCTTTTTTAATATTGACTGGTAGTCCGGTTGCCGCAACCCGCTGGATAAAATTAGTCTGGCGACAAAGAAATGCCGGGGTCTGCAGGACCGAAACCACTGCGGCTACTTCATCAATCGGCGTGTCCTCGTGGACATCCGTCAACACCGGCACCTGGAGGTCAGCTTTCACTTTTTCGAGCACCTTGAGCCCCTGTTCAATACCGGGTCCACGATAGCTGGAATGAGAAGATCGGTTGGCCTTATCGAATGAAGACTTGTAGATAAAAGAAATACCAAGATCCTTGCATATTTCTTTTAAATGACCCGCGGTGTCCATCGTGAGCTGCTCGGACTCAATGACGCAGGTGCCCGCTATCAGGAAGAAAGGAGAATTATCGTTGACTTCAAACCCACAAAGCTTCATTCAATGCCTGTCCTTATTGTCGTTTCGTTAAGCGCCAGGGCTGATTATAGCCCTCCACCCGCGTTTGAAAAAGTGGCTACCCTTCCTGGTAGACGAGCGCAGCCTTAACAAAGCTCTGGAACAATGGGTGACCTTCCCTTGGCGTGGATGTAAATTCAGGATGGAATTGACTGGCAACAAACCACGGATGATCTTTCAGCTCTATTACTTCAACCAGTGAACCATCATTTGATCGACCAGCAATCCGAAGCCCGGCTTTGACGAACTGCTCCACATAGTTAGGGTTTACTTCATACCGATGGCGATGGCGCTCCTTGATAGAGCGACTACCATAAATCTTGGCGGTGATTGAATCACAGGACAGCTGGCACTCCTGCTCTCCCATTCTCATGGTACCACCCAGATCAGAATCCTCAGTGCGAGTTTCCACATCGCCATTCTCGTTGGTCCATTCTGTAATTAAACCGATAACGGGATCGCGCGTATTGGGATTTACTTCAGTCGTATTCGCATTCTCCAGATGGAGCACATTGCGGGCAAAATCTATAACGGCAGCGTGAAGGCCATAACAGATACCGAGATATGGAACCTTGTTCTCACGCGCATATCCAGCAGCGAGAATCTTGCCCTCAAAGCCTCTGCCACCAAACCCACCGGGCACTAAAATGGCATCTGCATCTTGCAGCACGTCCGTTCCGTTAGTCACCAGGTCTTCAGAATCAAGGAACTCAATATCCACCTGGGTGCCGGTATGGATACCGGCGTGGACCAGCGCCTCAATCAGGGATTTATAAGCATCACGCAAATCCATATATTTACCAACCATCTTTAATTTGATTCGGTGTGTTGGGTTTAGCTGCGCTTCGACAACTTCTTCCCAATCGGACAAATCAGCTTCATGGCAATCCAGACCCAGTTTATCAACGACAATGTCATCAAGTCCCTGGGCGTTAAGCATTAAGGGAATCTTGTATATGGTTGGTGCATCAAGCAATGGAATAACGCTGCTTCTTTTGACGTTCGTAAAAAGCGCAATCTTGTCCCTGGCGCTTTGTGGAATTTCATGATCGGATCGGACAATTAATATATCTGGCTGCAGTCCAATTGAACGCAATTCCTTAACGGAATGCTGCGTGGGTTTGGTCTTTGTTTCACCTGCGGTTGCGATGTAGGGCACGAGCGTCAGGTGCATCAGCAAAGCACCTTCGGAGCCCAGCTCAAACATTAACTGCCTGACAGCTTCCAGGAATGGTTGTGACTCAATATCACCTACCGTTCCGCCAACCTCAACGATAGCAACATCATACCCTTCCGCTACCTTGACGATTCGAGACTTGATCTCATCGGTAATATGCGGGATCACCTGGATGGTAGCACCGAGGAAATCACCCCTGCGCTCTTTCGCGATGACATCCGCATAGACCTGACCAGTAGTGAAGTTATTGTTCCGGGTCATAGCGGTGTGAATAAACCGCTCATAATGACCTAGATCCAGGTCGGTTTCGGTTCCATCCGAGGTCACATACACTTCACCATGCTGCAGAGGGCTCATTGTCCCTGGATCCACATTGATATATGGATCCAGCTTCTGCATGGTAACTTTCAGACCCCTGGCTTCAAGAATTGTACCAAGAGATGCGGCGGCTATGCCCTTCCCCAATGAGGAAACAACTCCACCTGTAACAAATATAAAACGAGACATTTAACTTCCATCTGAACCAAAAAAAGATCGATAAGGTACGACCAAGATGGGATTCTAGGGTACCAGCTAAGGGCCTGATTCTCAATGTAAAATCAATAACTTATGCGGTATGGTTCGTTTGGAATACGAATGATGGTGTCCTGGGCATAGCCAAAGGACCTCTTGTCGATGGTTTGATCACAAAACCATTACTCTGGTGAACCTTCGAGCCATTTGACCCCGACCGCTCGGGGTGACACCCATTCGATTGAGCAAGTCAGCCAGTTTGCCCTGCCGGAGTCAAACCCTGTCGTTGATATCAAATGTAAATACCCAGCCACTCTGACCCACACCTGGTTTTCGATTTTCGGCATAAACCCCGCGAATATTCCACGAGGAAATACCCGGCACGGCAACGAGTTCATCATTTTCAAAGATAAGCGGCAAACGAGGCCTGAGCCAGGTTGGAACATCCTCTTCCTGAAGGACATTCTTCAGGGTTCGAGTCTGTCGCATTTTGATGGTTTCCCCGCCAAGCCTGCATCGCATTTCGAGATTGACCGGCGCCTGGATGCCTTCCCCTTCAACAAGCTCCATTGTCAGCACGCCACCATTGAATTCAACCGCATCTCTTCCCGTCAGAGAAATATTCCGTTGTTCAATTTCAGGCAAGGAGTGAAGCAGGTACACACGATCCCTGTGCCTGACCAGCTCGGACTCTGACCATTTGAGCGAAGGCATTGCATTCTCACGAGAACCTCTCATCACTCGCGCAAACTCGCGCAATTGCCTACCGGATGGAAAAGAAACCTCTTTCTGACTTAAGAATTGTCGCAGCAAATTCACGACTCTTAACTCTGTATATTCCTGAACTACATTAATCTGAATCCCGCCATCTGCCGACAAAGCCAGATGAAGGTCAGCTTCTGCATAATCTGCCATAAGGTGTAAGACTTCTGCATCCCTGGCATGGGCATTCAATAATGCAGACTCCATGGAAGGAAACCTGGCGGCAAGCCCTGGTAATACTGTGTGGCGTAGATGGTTTCGATCCAGGCTTTCATCCTTATTACTGGGATCTTCAATCCATTCAAGATTGTGGGTCTTACAATAGCCAAGGACTTCCTCGCGCCTTGTGTCGAGCATCGGGCGGTACAATACTGCTTCGCCAATATCTCTCTCAAGAGGCATGCCTCTGACTCCAAATGCTTCACTACCACGCAACAGATTCAGCACAATTGTTTCCACCTGATCATTGGAATGGTGAGCAAGTAACAAAAGATCCCCTGGTTCCAGAAAAAGCCTGAAAGCTCCATAACGGGCATCCCGGGCAGCTTCTTCAAGACTACCTGTTTTACTGACTTCCACCGTAACGCAGGTAAGTTCAACTCCCAGAGATGCACATAATTTTTCACAGAAACTCTGCCAGTCGCGCGACTCGTCCTGTAACCCATGATTAATATGAATAGCAGCGACAGGTTTACCTAATCCAAGATTAACGACGCTATGAAGTAATGCCACTGAATCGGCACCACCACTCAAGGCAACGACGCAGCGCTTAACATTCTCTGAACGGATTCTCTCTTCGTGTTGTCGGGTTAACATAGAAATCCAGGCGGACTCTAACCAATATAATAAGGGGAATCAGTAAACCAGCTGGACATGATCAGCGCCATAGCAGTCCCTTAATCTCTGAATCAGATCATCATCAGGCTCGACTCGCCATTCATCCCCGAAGATAATCTCTGCTTTTGCCTCCCTTGCCACATATTTCAACGTGACCCGACACCCGGAAGCAGCCTCACTTTTGTAAGGAGTCAGTATCCCTGCCAGCTCTTCCTTGAAGCCACTATCGAGATCTACTCCGCAGACACTCAATGTCAATTTCTTCAATAAATTGCTCCGGGCCTCAACAACCTTATAGACTTCGGTTGCTCGCATTCGCACTCCACCGGTGAAATCATCAGCAGCCACAGTTCCCTTGACCACAATAACCGAGTCTTTAACCACCTTTTCACGGTTCTGATCCAACAGATCAGCATATAGTGAAACTTCCACCCGGCCACTTCGATCATCAAGCGTCATGAACGCAATCGCCTCTCCCTTGCGACTCTTCATGGTGCGAAAGCCGACGATTAGACCGGCTATCGTTTGCTCATCCTTATTCAATCGCAGATCAACAATTTTTGTTTTCGCGAGATGCCTCAATTCCTGTCGATAAACATCAATGGGATGGCCCGTTAAATATAGACCCAACGTATCTCTCTCTTTATCCAGCCTTTCTTTCAGCGTCATACAACGGAGATTTTTGCGATGGTTGTACCCATCTCCTGAACCGTTTACAGACAAACTGACTTCACCAAACAAATCCGTGTGCCCACACTCTGCATTTTTAGCTCTTTGTTCTGCGAGCTGTGCGGCATCTTCCTGGTTGGCGTAAAGCAGTGCCCGTTTATAACCTATCTGGTCATCCATTTTTATGGTAGTGGGTTCCGCAGCCCCTACCAGTTCATCAAGCGCCCCACTTCCAATAAGTGCCTCAACAGATTTTTTGTTCACTTTGCGTCCATCCATTCGGTCGCAGAAATCGAACAGGTCTTTAAACAGACCATCAGATTGTCGACTATCTACAATCCCTTCAACAGAACCTTCACCAAGACCCTTGATTGCACCCAGGCCGTAGACAATGCATTTAGGATTTTCAGCGACGAACCGGTAGTGGCCCTTATTGATATCAGGCGGCATCAGGTCCAGATTCATTTCACGAATTTCGTCCACATTAATGACCACCTTTTCAGTGTTCTGCATATCAGCCGACAATACCGAGGCCATGAAATCCGCTGGATAATAATGTTTCAGCCAGGCCGTTTGATATGCAATCAGTGCATAGCAAACTGAATGTGGTTTGTTAAATCCATACCCGGCAAATTTTTCCATCAGGTTGAAGATATGATCAGCCTGGCTCTGGGGCACGCCGTTGGCAATAGCACCCTTCAGGAATATTTCCCGCTGCTGCGCCATTTCTTCCGGTTTCTTCTTACCCATGGCACGACGCAAGAGATCTGCATCTGCCAGTGAATATCCCGCCAGTACCTGTGCAATCTGCATGACCTGCTCCTGGTACAGCATGACCCCGTAGGTCCCTTCCAGTACATGCTTCAAACTCGGGTGCAGGTAATCAACTTCTTCGATGCCGTGCTTCCGCTTGATAAAGTCATCGGCGAGTTGCATGGGCCCGGGTCTGAACAAGGCAACCAGTGCGACGATATCTCCGAATCGATTGGGTTTGACCTTCTTCATCAGGTCCTTCATTCCCCGGGACTCCAGCTGGAACACAGCCGTTGTCTTTGCCTGCTTCAGGTTTTCGTATATCGCCGGGTCTTCAAGATTTATCTGGTCGATATCAACCGGATCATCTCCGCTTGTCTTATGCCGGGCGTTTATACTTTTCACTGCATTATCGATAATCGTTAGCGTTCGTAACCCCAGGAAATCGAACTTAACCAGTCCAGCCTGCTCAACATCATTCATGTCGAACTGGGTCATTAAACTGCCACCGGTTTCATCACAGTAGGTGGGCGTAAAATCTGTCAACTTGGTGGGCGCAATCACGACTCCACCGGCATGTTTGCCTACATTGCGGGTTAAGCCTTCCAGCTTGAATGCCATCTCCATGATTTCGGCCGCGTCTTCATCCTGATCGACAAGTTCCCTTAGTAGTGGTTCATCTTCCAACGCCTTTCTTAGCGTCATGCCTGGCTCGAAAGGAATCAGCTTCGACATCTTATCAGCAAGGCCGTAAGGCTTGCCCTGCACCCTGGCCACATCACGAACCACCGCTTTTGCCGCCATTGTGCCGAAGGTAATAATCTGTGACACAGCTTCGCGACCGTAGAGATCAGCAACATGCTGGATAACCTTATCCCTGCCGTCCATACAAAAGTCGATATCAAAATCCGGCAGGGAAACCCGTTCAGGATTCAGGAAACGCTCAAACAGCAGGTCATACTTGAGCGGGTCAATATCTGTGATCTTAAGGGCATAAGCGACCAGGGACCCTGGCCCGGACCCACGGCCCGGGCCTACAGGTATTTTTCTGTCCCGTGCCCATTGGATGAACTCCATGACGATTAGAAAATAACCTGGAAAGCCCATACTATTGATTACACCAAGTTCAAACTCCAGGCGTTCGTCATAGGGTTTTCGTTGTTCAGGGTTGACAGTACCGAAGATTTTTTCAAGACGATCATCCAGGCCATTCCTCGATAACTCAGAGAAGAACGATTCGATTGTTTTTCCATCTGGCACCGGGTATTCAGGAAGATAGTAATTACCCAGGTCAATATCTACACTGCATCGGCGGGCAATCTCCACGGTATTTTCAATAGCCTCAGGCAGATCACGGAATAGCGTGATCATTTCATCGGTGGATTTTAAGTACTGTTCTTCTGAATACCGGTGTTCTCGCCTCGGATCATCAAGCCTCCTGCTGTCGTGAATACAGACCCTGGCCTCGTGGGCATCGAACTCCTCACGACTTAAAAATCTCACGTCATTGGTTGCGACCACAGCGCAATTAAGTTTAAGCGCCAGTAAAACGGCTTGAACTATGTACTCTTCTTCACCAGCCCTTCCAGTTCGATGCAACTCGAGATAAAAGTCACCCGCAAATATCGATAGCCACTCACGGGTGAGGGCTTCAGCTGTTTCTGAATTACCATTAACTAGCGCCCTGCCAACATCTCCGTCCTTACCAGCGGACAGTGCGATTAACCCTTCTGACTGGGCCCGGATCCAATCCTTCTGAAGCGTCGCATGCCCCATTACCTGACCTTCAGAATATGCCTTCGACAGCAGCTCAGACAAGTTTCGGTAACCCGTTTCATTCCTTGCAATTAAAACCAGGGGAGTCGGGTCTTCATTCTCCTTTTCCGGGGCGACCCATATATCACTGGCAACAATTGGTTTGATTCCGGTACTGGATGCCGCCTTGTAAAACTTTACCAAAGCGAACAAATTGACTGCATCAGTGATGGCAACGGCCGGCATCCTGTTTTCTGACACAGCATCGGTCAGGGCTTTGACACGCACAACACCATCGATCATTGAGTATTCAGAATGTACTCGAAGGTGAACAAATGATGGCTTCATTGCTGGGTTGGCTGACCTGATATTGGGTAGTTAATCAAACACACTGGGCTACATTCAATACTATACGAAGGGTGAATATCTCTAAAGGGGGAAATCGATGGAATCGAAATTATATCTCGTCCAGATCCTGACAGGCGAACTCGAATATGCGAACTGTCTAAGAAGTGATGGGTCACGCAAAAATTCTAACCTCTAGCGATATTGAATCCTCACCAATTGCTATAATATCCAGAGGGTAAATATCTGCAAATCCCCAGGACAATGACAGCAGGAACAAACATTAGATCCAACCTTACCCTGGAAGGCGCTTGCCGTCTGCTTTTCCTTTCTCTGTTTTTTTGGTCGTTGGTCTCTCAAAGCACACTTGGTGACGCGACGAAATCAGATCAAATGCTCTCTGGTTCAGAAGTTTCGTCGATCACCAGAGTGTGGAAATTCCAGAAAGGCGATAACCTTAAATGGGCAGAACCAGATTTTGATGATTCCAGCTGGTCAACCACCCTGGTTCCCAGAGTCTGGCCGAATGGCGGTTTCCCAGATGAAGGACAATTTGGATGGTATCGACTGAAACTGAAGTTTACCCCTGGCGCCCATCAAGGCCTGGGTCTTCGATTCGCTGCAGTAAGAAATGCTTACGAGATATTTGCGGGCGGAAAACTTCTCGGTGGAGTAGGAGAACTCCCTCCAATAGCCAGCATCAACTATGACAAGATCAAGGTTTATGCAATTCCGCTGGACGCCATAGATCTGGATGACACACTTCATCTGGCCGTGCGAGTATGGGGTGGCAGTGACCTGGCGGTGAAAAAGTCCGGTGGCGGAATATATATTGGGGAAATTCTGATAGGTCCACACACCCAGTTGATTCGTTCCCTTGACAATGAACAGCTACCCAGAGTAATCCTTGCTGCACTATTTTTGGTTGCCGGGATATTCTTTCTCTATCTATACAAACGAGCCTCAGAGCTTCAATCGTTTCTATGGTTTGGACTAACCGCAGTGGTTCTCGCCCCCTACATCGTGACCCAAACCCAGTGGAAATACTCGCTCGACTTGCCCTTCATTGTCTTTGAGAAAATCGAATCCGGGACTTTGTATCTATTCGCCGCATTGTTCCTTCAGACACAGTGGTCCATCGTAGACAAAACAATCACCCCACCGGTCAGGATCTTTCAGTTCTATTTCTTGTTCGCAGCAATCATTCTTGTGCTCGTACCAGGTATCGACATTCACTACTATTCCCGTGGAATATTACAATTCAGCCTAATCCTGGGCATTGTGCTCATGTACTGGGTGGTGATCGCGCAGGCCTGGGCTGGTCAAAAAGACGCACAAAGACTTTTGGCAGGAGTAATCATATGTGGTGCCTGTAGTGTCAATGACCTGCTACTCAATATGCAAATCATACAATCAGTTTCTCTTGTTTCCTTTGGGTTTTTAGCCATCCTTTTATCCATGGTGATATCGCTGGCCAACAAGTTCACAACTTTGATGACCTCTCTCGAGCAACAGGTCACAGACAGGACCCACGAGCTAAATCAGGCAAGAATGAAATTCGAAGAACTTGCTCATCAGGACCCACTGACCTCTTTGCTCAATCGACGCGGTTTCATTAATGACGCAGAAGTGGAAATACAACGATTCATCCGGAGTGGAAGATCCTTTAGTCTGGTCTTGTCTGATATCGATTTTTTCAAGCGTTTCAACGATGAGCATGGCCATGCCTGCGGTGATGCTGTTTTACAGGATGTTGCATCATTACTACAGGATCACTTGAGAGATGTTGACCGGGTCGCCCGCTGGGGTGGAGAGGAATTCATTCTGTTGTTACCAGAAACCAGCGCAGATGGAGCACAAAGAATCACAGAAAAACTTCGAGAAAAAATAAACAATACTCAATTTCAGTTCGAGAACCAGAAGTTCAGTGTCGCAATGACTTTTGGCGTCGCCACTTATCGGAGTGATGAATCGCTGACTGAGTGTATCGCCAGAGCTGATGCGGCTCTATACGAAGGCAAAGCCGAAGGGCGCAATAAGGTTGTGGTCAGCACGACATCATAGGCGCACCTGGAATCTGTCCAGTACTTCTATTCGTTGCACGGATTTGTCACCTGACAGGGACTAGCTGAAATTTAGCAGCTCATCCTGGGAACCGGCCTCATGCCCTAAAAGATGCTTGAGGTAATCCGCATATGTGGCCATCCACATTCCGGCAGATCGCTCTCTTCCTGCTGCAGCATCCGTCTTGGTCGTTTTCATATACCAATTGTTGCACCTTAGCCACACCTTGCCTTCCGATGAAGATTCGCAAAGATCGGTCCAATTATTGACAGCCTGCTCTGTAGGCTCCACCTGGATATGACCTTCCTTCTTCATTTTCACAACCAGATCCGCAATATATTTGGCTTGCTCTTCGCATAACAGGGTGACGTTTGTGACAGGGTTGAGGCTCTGGGGTCCAATCATCATGTATAGATTCGGCATTTCACCCACATGCATTCCCCATAGTGAATGTGGCCTTGTCATCTGAAAATTGTTAGCTTCATTGGCACCGAACTTGTCGGCGAGGGTGACGCCATTTCGACCTTCTATGAGGAAGGGTATGTGATTGCTGTCAAATCCAGTCGCATAGATGATTACATCCAGGTCAAACTTCTCACCACGTGCGATTTCGAGTCCTGATTCATTGACCGACACTACACCGCCCTCATCAGCGACGAGAGTGACATTGGGCTTGTTAAATGTTGTGTAGTAATCATCTATAAACAATGCGCGCTTGCAGAAGAACGGATAGTCGGGAGTGAGCAGTTTTACAAGCTCAGGATCATTCACATCTGCTTCAATACGCTCTGCGATCTGCGCACAGATCGCAGCATTTTGTTGTTCGTCATGTAGAGCTTCAAACGATACCAGAGGTTCATCCGTCGGTAGTCCCTCATCCTTCCAGTCAACTCGTCGAAGGAATTCACCGTGGCCACCAGCTCGAAATTTCTCGACAAGTTCAGGCGGTGTGGGCTCATCATCACGAGGCAGACACCAGGTGGGAGTACGCTGAAAAATGGTAAGAGACTCGACCTGATCAACGATTGTGGTAACAACCTGAGCAGCGGAATCGCCGGTACCGATAACGCCGACTCGCTTACCTTTTAGTGTAGCCGATCGATCCCACTGTGCCGTATGGAAACTTTCGCCCTTGAATTCCTGCATGCTAGGAATCTCGGGAAGTCTTGGGCTTGATAAAGGTCCATTTGCCGTCACGACATGTTGACATGTGACTATTTCAATCAGCTCACCTGTCTGCGGATCTACGGTCGTTACCTGCCACACCTTTTCCTCTTTACCAACAAAACATAGCTTCTCCACCTTGTGAGAAAACCTGATGATGTCGCGAATCCCTTCCTTTTCAATCAGCATTTCTGCATAGCTGGCAATCTCCTGCTGACTGACATATTTTCTAGAAGGAATAAACCCCGTACGATCCAGCAGGGGAAGGTAGGTGTATGCCGGAACATCGCAAGCAGCACCGGGATATGCACCCACTCCACCGTCACTCCATACTCCACCAACGGAAGGTGTCATTTCAAAAACCCGTACATTATTAACGCCCGCATCTTTTAACCGGATCGTGCACAGAAGCCCTGAGAAACCACTACCGATGATAACGACTTCGAAGTGAGATTGTTCTGTGCTCGTGAGTGCTTCACTGTCAAAGTTTGTCGCTTCGCTCATTCGTGTTTCCTGGATCATAATTTTTAATGCGGGTTGGGAGACCTGAACTGAGGAACCTTACATAAACTCAGAGATACAAATTCAGGGAATTAAAGAAAAACATGCTTCTCAATCATCAACAAGGATCATCAGGTTGAATGATAGGCTTCAATGCGCCGGGGCACAGGGTAACGAGACTATCTCTCCTCCCAGTATCTCTGCATTTCGTAATAGAGGAACGATGCAGTCCAGGTGATCAGAACGAGACCCGTTAGCGATTCAATTCCAGTCAAATAACGCAAATCTCCAAGGCGAACGATATCGCCGAAACCGAGGGTTGTGAAAGTGGTAAACGAAAAATACGCGCAATCCCATATCGTGCCGCTATTATTTCCTTCTAGAGTTCCCCAGCCTTCGGTTTGGATCATGAAATAATACGCTAGCGTGAAAATCCAAATCTCTATGGCATGGGTAATTAGCGCACCGAATACACCAGTAAAAATCTGAATCGATGTCTGATCCGTATTTTCGGAACAACGACCGACAGTCGATAGAGAATTTCGTAATGAACCATGACTGCAGCACTAACAATGATGCTGTTCAGTAAGAAGATTTTTACCACTTATGAATCACCCTTCTGATGACTCATTTTTAGAAACAAATTTGTGTGTAATGATTCTCGGAGGATTGATTTCCCGTTTCTTGAAAAAATCTGAATGAATCTGAAATTCTTCTTCGGCCTGGCCTGCTATACTCCAGCGAACCACCTGACCTGTACCGCCGACCCCACCTTCAGGCTCACCATTCCAAACCGCAATAAGCTCATCACAATAATTGACGATATAAGCACCCGCCATGGCATATTGTCGACTACGCGCGTCATTCGTCGAACCATCGATATGGGAAGCCAACTCTTCCTGATTCCCAAACCGCGTGGCTAATTCAAAGTAGACGTCCGCCTGGCCAACCATCACTTTGAATTCTTCTATTGAGTCAACCGAAGTGAAGTCTGTATGGTACAGTTCATAAGGAAGTGGAAGTGGAACATGCAGCGACATGCCGAATTTTTCCCTGGCAATTTTTGCGACTAATCTGTCAGCACCCTCCGCAAGTGGCGAGGTAATCACAAAACGGCAACCAGGATGTTCGCTAACGATATCTGCCAGTGTCGATTCGATATTATTTCGCAATGCCACATCGGTAATATCCAATTTGTGTAATCGATGTCCAGTGACCCCGATACGATAGTCACGAACGAAGCCGATGTCCATTTTACCCATCATCTCTGGCAGGCGTTTAATGAACGCTATCTGAGATTCCTGCTCCGCAGGCTCAAGGTCTTGCCATTTCCCAATGACAGGATTTAATTTCGCACTCTCTATTCGCTCTGGTCCGTATTGCCAGCCATTTGAGACTTTTTCCGAGCACCATCGACTATGTTCCATGCGAGTGAGAAGCAAAGCCTCTTCATCTGTAAACCGAAATTCCGGATCAACAACGGTACTGGTCGTACATCCAATTGCGCGCAATTTGGTTGCAAGGTGGTCAGCGCTCTGCCTGGAGCTGGCCCTTTCCGGTTCTGACAAGGCAACCCAGTCGTACAGACTCGAATAAAGTCTTTTATCAACTTCAAGACCTTCCCGACGATCGAGATAGGCACTGTGAAACGCCCTGGCCAATAAGTCCAG
>Ga0114949_10000112_pt1 | contig 33921 bp, 25 predicted proteins | sample N074metaG_FD_83505 | JGI IMG/M metagenome (GOLD analysis project Ga0114949, IMG submission 83505) | Deep subsurface microbial communities from Kermadec Trench to uncover new lineages of life (NeLLi) - N074 metaG | ecosystem: Environmental > Aquatic > Marine > Ocean trench > Sediment | place...
AAGGAGCGCGTCAATTCCCTGAAGTGCTCCGGATGCGATTGGCACGCCGATTACGGGAAGTGGGCTGCAACCTGCAAGCACGCCGGCCAGATGAGCTGCCATTCCGGCCCCGGCAATGAGCACCTTCAATCCGCGAGCACGGGCCTCTTCAGCGTATATTTTAGTCTCATCGGGAGTTCGATGGGCGGAAAGAACTCTGGTCTCAAATTGAATACCGAACTCTTTCAGAATACGAGCCCCTCCTTCCATTACGGGCCAGTCAGACTCGCTACCCATGATGATTCCGACTAAGGGATGCTGCTCAGTTTCCATTTCCAAATCGAATATTTTTAGTTGAATATTGTGGATTGGTATATACGGTCCATCGAAAACTATTCCTTAGCCCGTCCTCTAAGGTTTCAAGAACTCTCGGACAGTATCTGGTCCAGTTGTAACTCGTCATCGACCAGAACTTGTCGGGCCTTTGAACCCTCGAACGGTCCAACGATTCCAGCATCTTCGAGTTGATCGATTAGTCGGGCGGCCCGCGCATACCCGACAGCCAATTTGCGCTGAAGTAGCGAAACGGATCCTTGTTGGCTTCGAACTATGATGTACGCCGCTTCACTAAATAACTCATCTCGTTCTCCGCTTCCTCTACCGAGAGTCGATGTGGATGTCTCTGCCAAATCGACGGAAGGTAACATGTATGGACCCGGACCCTGCTGCTGGCCAATGAACGTCGTGATCCGGTCTATTTCGTCGATCGACACAAATGGGCCCTGCAATCTAGTAATGCGACTCCCCGACATGTAGAGCATGTCTCCGTTGCCAACCAGGCCTTCCGCGCCATTATGATCCATGATCGTTCGCGAATCAATTTTTGAGGCGACTTGATAGGCGATTCTTGACGGAAAATTGGCTTTGATCAGACCGGTGATCACATCGACCGACGGGCGTTGGGTGGCTAAAATCAGATGAATCCCGACGGCACGTGCCATCTGTGCCAGACGCGCGATCGGTGCTTCGATATCTTTTCCGGCAGTCATCATCAAGTCGGCAAGCTCGTCAACGATAATGACGATGTAAGGAATTTTTTCCTTTCTCTCGCCTCCAGAATCCGGGTTTTGATCGATGGCTTGATTGTACTCCTTGAGGCTTCGAACCTGAGCCTCAGACAACAGATCGTAGCGCCGTTCCATTTCCTTCTCACAACTTCTGAGTGTTCCCAGTGCCTGATCCACGTCGGTGATGATTACGTCACTGGCTTCAGGCGGCATTGCCATGTAGTGAGATGCGATATTGGCATATGCCGAAAGTTCGATCTTCTTAGGATCGATCATCACGAATTTCAGCATGGAGGGAGGGCAGGCATAGAGTAAACCGGCAATAAATGTATTCAGCCCTACCGATTTTCCCGAACCGGTTGATCCGGCAATGAGAAGATGAGGCATGCGGGTCAGGTCCTCAAGAATCGTCTCACCCTCGATGGATTTTCCAAGAATGAGCGGAAGCTCCATTCCGGAATCCGAAAAACGAGTTGTGCCGATAATATCACGGATCCGGACGAGCTCGCGGTGTCGATTTGGAATCTCGACACCAATGGATGTTTTCCCAGGAATCGGCGCAATCATTCGAATTCCTCGCGCGGCCATCGCCATTGCAAGATCGTTTTCAAGCGCGGTGATGCGGCTGATCTTGATTCCGGGAGCAGGCGTCAATTCATACAGCGTGACGGTAGGGCCGACGATGGCCTCGATACTCGTGATTTCAATATTGTAGGTCTCAAGCTTGTCGAGCAGAATCTGTTTATGCTCATCCAGTTCATCGTAGTCGATCTGGTGAGCCCGCCCTTCTCCTTCGTCCAGTAAGTCCAAGTCAGGAAGGTTGAAGGGATATTCTATTGCCTGAGCAGTCGTCTCCCTGTGAAGATCGTTCGTGAGTTCTTCTTTGATCTGTTCATGAACGTGCATCTCCACATCAGCGGTGGAAATCGACTCCTCGAGAAGATCGGTCGGATCGGGCATTCCGATCGGATCATTCGATTCTTCTTCCGGCCGAGCGATGAACGGTGTCGGTGCAGTTTCCTTCGCCTCCTTCGAGCGAATCGTAGTCAAACGCTCTGGGTCCGGGTCACGGACTTGGAATGGCTTCTTTTCTTCGCGGAGCATGTTTTTATTCGAGGACCGAGCGGCTTTTCGACTTTCTCTTCCCGCCCACCAGCGATTAGCGGTTACTCTAAACCGTTCAAAGCCAGCTTCAATGCGATCCAACGATCTCTGAATATCGTGATCGATCAGGAGAAGCGCCGTTATTGAAACGACAAGCAACAAAATTACTACAGATCCAAGGCCACCCAGCAACTGATGCATCCACCCGGAAAGACCAAGCCCCCAGGATCCGCTCCAGGCCAGCAGGTTCGATTCAAACGTGATTGAAAGCCAGCCGACAAGCGATGCGAGTAACAAAGCCACTACACCCATCAATCCGGAAACCAATGGGAGATACTCTTTTGGTCGATTTCGTAGCCAGACGTAGCCCCAACCAAACATGGAAAAGGGCAGAAGAAGCGAAAAGTATCCGATGAAATTGGGTACGAGCAAGTGCGCTATCGCCGCACCTGTGGGTCCAAGGGCATTTGCAGCCCGCTCGGTTCCCGGGACGAAGATGGAATCAAAGGAAAAACGCCTTGCCAAGGGTTCGTCTACAATAGAATAGGTAAGCACGGCCAGCGTGATCAAGAGAGAAAAAACCATTAGAATCAGTCCTAGAATCTCTCGTTTACGCTGCTGGCTGATAAACGGAGTTTTTGACGAAGATGAGCTTCGTCCGCGATTTCTTTTCGAAACGGTCTTTCCCATGACGAAAAACTAAGCAGTTCAGCGGGCTAATCCAATGTCAGCACGTGCGAGGAGAAACGCATAAAAACGGCTACTAACGGGAGCACGGAAGAAAAGAGTTTTTACCGTAATTCTACCCTAACCGATTAGTGTACAATAAGAAAAGACCAGGAGTTACCAAAACACATTATCTCTCTTTGTGAAATGGAGGACGCTTGACCATTACCGTGAACGATCGGTTTCTTGAGTGGATGCTGAATTCGGATCCTGGTGACGTGTTCTCAGGCCGGTTGGTTACGTATCCAAGACCAATTCCCGTGCGAAGAATAGGAGACTGTGTACCACTTGTCACCCGACCGATCTCTTCCCCATTGGCGTCGATTATGGAATCTCCACTTCGAGGAATACCTCGTTCCTGGGAAACAAAGCCAACCAGTTTTTTGTCCGGCCCCGCTTCCTTAACGGTTGCGATCGCATCACGCCCCACAAAATCTCCTTTGTCCAGTTTGGTGAGCCATCCCAGGCCTGCTTCCAAGGGGTTGGTCTCGGTCGTAATGTCATTTCCATACAGGCAGAATCCCGATTCCAACCGAAGCGTATCGCGAGCGCCGAGGCCCACCGGCTTAATTCCAAATTCTTCTCCAGCTTCAAATAGGGCGTCCCAAATTTGACCGGTTCGGTCTGCGTCAGAGTAGATTTCGAGTCCGGGTTCACCGGTATATCCTGTATACGAAAGAATGGCCCACTCGCTTCCAAAAAAACTGCCCGGCTCAAGCACGACGAAACGGTAGAACGGTAGCTCATCAATAGGGATCGGAGAAATCTTACGGACGGTCTTAAAGGCGGATGGTCCTTGAACGGCGATGAGTCCAATACTTTCCGAGATATTATCTACGGATGCTCCCTGAGTGTTTTGACGCATCATCCACGCGAAATCAGACTCAATATTAGAGGCATTGATAACGAGCATGTATCGATCTTCGCCAAGACGATAGACGAGAAGATCGTCCACGATACCCCCATCCTCCCGGCACATGACCGTGTACATAGCCTGTCCATTGACCAGTTTGTATGCGTCATTGGTCACCAGATGTTGAATAAAGGCAAGAGCGGTCGGCCCGGTGACCAACACCTCGCCCATGTGACTGACATCAAACACCCCTACGTTTTCTCGCACATTCAAATGCTCGTCGATAATCCCCGTATACTGAACGGGCATTTCGAATCCAGCGAATGGCGTCATTTTGGCTCCCATGGAAACATGTTTGCTGTGTAGGGGAGTGTGTTGATTGCTCATGGTTCAGTAAGAGAATTCAGATCGGGAACGGAATAAAGGGCGAAGATGATACGCCGAGCAGTGTCTATCTGCAATCGAAACCAGCCCGGATCGGGCGATCAATAGCGATTTTCAAAGCCTATGAACACGATATCCAGCTTCGGTTAAGACGACTAACGCCCGGTTGGCTTCCGCCTCCGTTTCCAATCCGATTCTGAACGTCCCGCCAGTTCCTTCTCGAATTTTTAGAAGCTCGATATCTTTGATATTCAGTTGTTCGGTGGTCAATCGGCCGGCCATGTCCGAAATCGCACCGGGTTTGTCTGATACAAAGACGAAAATGTCTGCGAGGGGCCGAATAAACCCTTTCGAACGCGTTGGAATAGAGGTGCGAATGTCTTCAGCAGATTGAAATCTTTCCTCGATCGCCTGAAAGTTTCCCGACTCCAGTAGCGAACGGAGGTCATCAATCTCATGGGACAGACCCTCCAGGGCCTTCATGATGGGCTCCACATTGGACTGAAGAATTTCTCGCCAGACATCATACGTAGAAGACGCGATGCGCGTCATGTCTCGAAAACCACCTGCTGCAAGCTGAATGACTTCAGGGTCGGTACCGCGATTTTTGCCGACACTGTTTACAAGAGCTATCGCTACGAGCTGGGGAAGATGACTGATTTGAGCGGCGATTCGATCATGTTTTTGCGCGTCCATCAGTAGAATACGGCTTCCCGTAGACCGAATAACATCGATAAATTCGATATGTCGTTCTGCAAAGGAATCGTTTGACATCCCGGGCGGAGGGCACAAGACGTACGTCGCGTTCTCGTAGAGGAATTCATCGGCGTGGCCAATCCCGCTATTCTCTGAACCCGTCATCGGATGTCCACCGATGAAGGTAACCTGGTCGCCAAAACTGTTTTCGGCGGCTTTTTGCAAGGGCATTTTTACCGAACAGACGTCGGATACGATCGTGCTTTTTCGAACACAGCGCCCAATGTCCTCCATCAAGTTGATGGATTCCAGAACGGGTATGCATAGCATCACCAGATCGGCATTCGCGACACCATCAAGCAGCGATTTTGCCCTCTCAGTGATAGCTCCTCGCTCTAAGGCTTTTTGGAGTACATCTTCCTCATCCACGCCAACGACATCCAGATCGGGTCGCATTCTCCTAACGGACAGACCGAACGATCCACCCATGAGGCCGACACCAATAATGCAGATTCGATTTATCATCCGCGAAGAACACGTCAGTATTTAAGATGTTCAGAAGAGAATTTCTGTGAGAAGACGCGGGCACGCGTATTTTGGAGAGACCCCGGAAAATGATCGATTCCAAATCATGACCAGTCGGGCATTCAATCCAGACGATATTTTTCTTTTTGAACACCAGCTCGGAGCTGAGGAGAAGAGGGTAATGAGCTCAGCGCGGGAGTACGCGCAGAGTAAACTCGAACCTAGAGCCCTGGAGGGCAATCAACTGGGTGTATTCCACGATGCAATCCCACAAGAGATGGGACAAAAGGGTCTTCTCGGAGCAACTATTTCGAAACAGTTCGGAGGACAAGGATTGAATCAAATTTCCTACGGACTGATCGCACGCGAACTCGAACGCGTGGATTCGGGGTATCGATCGTTCATGTCGGTTCAATCCTCGCTTGTGATGTATCCGATTGAACAATTCGGAACGGACGACCAGCGATTAAAATTTCTCCCTGGGTTGGCCAAAGGGGATCTGATAGGGTGCTTTGCATTGACCGAGCCGGAGCACGGTTCCGATCCCGGAGCCATGACCTCGACCGCGGAAAAAGTGTCCGGAGGCTGGGTTCTCAATGGTAGAAAGCGGTGGGCAACCAATTCACCAATCGCCGACGTCGCAGTGGTCTGGGCGAAAACACGGGAAACCGGGTCTGATCAGGATGTGATTCGGGGATTTCTTCTCGAAAGAGGGATGGATGGGCTCAGAACACCTGTCATTGAAAACAAGATGTCTCTTCGGGCTTCAGTTTCCGGAGAAATTGAGATGAACGCCGTTTTTGTACCCGACGAAAATATGTTGCCTTCAGCCTGCGGACTCAAGTCCGCCTTTGCCTGTCTGAATAGCGCCCGCTATGGGATTTCATGGGGAACGGTTGGTGCGGCCGAGGACTGCTACCAGCGAGCGAGGGACTACGTTTTGAATCGTATGCAATTCGGGCAGCCTTTGGCTGCCACGCAGTTAATTCAGACCAAGCTCGCTGATATGGTAACGGAGATTACCAAAATGCAGTTGATCGCGTTTCGGCTAGGAGAGTTGTACGATTCAGGCCAACTGCTTCCAGAGATGGTGTCACTCGCGAAACGAGCAAATAGTAGTTCGGCGCTAAAAATCGCTCGTGAGGCTAGGGATATGTTGGGCGCAAATGGAATTACGGGCGAGTATCGAGTCATCCATCACATGGTAAATCTTGAGAGCGTGAATACGTACGAAGGCACGTACGACATCCACGGGCTTATTCTGGGGAAGGCACTTACCGGAATACAATCGTTCGTTCCGAGAGGATAGTGGGGTCGGGGTCGGGTGGTTCCGGTCGTTCTTCTACGTAACAATGACGGCTATATTGGCGTACGTTTCCAACAGTCGATCTCCATTGATGCCTAGTATTATGGAGCCTGATTTCGTCGTGCTCATCGTCTTTTCGTCCATTTTACTGATGACCAAAGTGAACTTTGACTTCTCAAGGAGCCATTTCATGTCCGATTCTGAACAAGCGAACTCGCGAGACTAATCCTTATATTCTACCCCTGCATCAATCATTCGACTGAATACCGTCATGCCAGAGGAAATCCTAATCATCATCATCGTGTCGATCGTCGCAGCATCGGTCATTAGCATTGTAAGAATGGGCCTGAACTTTGCGGAGAAGACAAGCACGTCAGAAGGGTCGACTCTAACCACGAGTGAGCTCGAGCGAATGATGCGACGCGCGGTTGAAGATGCCACCGCCCCCCTTGCCAGAAAGGTGGAGGATTTGGAGTTCGACGTTGCGAGCCGAAACAAGCCGGAACAGCTTCGTGAAGCGCGCGAGGATCTTCTGCTCGATTTGGACGACGAAGAAGCCCAAGTAGACGCTGAGCGGGTTCCAGTAAAAAATCGAGAAGGCACCTGAGCTTTGTCGCCCGTGCGCGATTCCCCACCAAAAAATCACGATGAATCTGGAGTCGTTGTTCGTTCGACGGGAAGCTGGTACGATGTGGATGTTTCAGGTGAGAAGGTCTCCTGCCGGGTACGGGGAAAATTTCGACTGGCGGGAGTCAATCAAACCAATCCTGTGGTCGTCGGAGATCGCGTTGGGCTGCAAATGCAAGAGGATGGTACCGGTGTAATTGTCTCCATTGAAGACCGGTTCAATTGCATTTCAAGGCGTGCGGCCGGGCGAAAGGTGGGAAAAGAGCAAGTGATCGTCGCAAATGTGGATACAGCATGGATTATCCAGAGCGTCCTTCTCCCGAAACTAAATCCGGGCTTTATAGATCGCTTCATTGCGATGACCGATCTCTACCATATTCCGGTTGGAGTCGTAATTAACAAGTGTGACTTGATCGACGAGAAAATTGCGGATGCAATTTCATTCTGGTCTGACCTTTACAAGGGAATCGGCTACCCTGTTATTCATACCAGTGCATCAACCGGAGAGGGGGTCGACACTTTTGCCGCTGAACTCAAAAACAAAACCAGTGCGATTGTCGGTCCTTCTGGAGTGGGCAAATCGTCGTTACTAAATCGGATCCAACCGGAGCTCGGACTACGTGTTGGCGACGTCAGTTTGCGCACGCAGAAGGGGATGCACACGACGACATTCGCAGCGCTCTATCCGCTTTCGTTCGGAGGCTATGTGGTAGATACTCCCGGTCTCCGGGAATACGGACTCATTGATATTGAACCGGAAACACTGTCGCATCATTTCGTTGAATTCGAATCATTCTCCGACGCGTGCAAATTCCCTAATTGTACGCACGACCACGAACCGGAATGTCGGGTTAAGGAGGCTGTTGAGTCCAACGAGGTTTCTGTCGAACGCTACGAAAGTTATCTCAACATGCTTTTTTCCCTAAAGCAGGGAGAAAAAGACGTTGGTAGATAAAAGCGAAGGCCAATAACGACGTAGGACGTTAAAACCAGGACGAGCTACTCAGATCTCCTGATAATTCCGATTAGGCCTTCTTTTTCCGTCCTCCTTTCTTTTTCCCCGTGCCTTTCCGGGCCTCCTTTTTCGCGAGCAGTTCCAGGGCAAGGTCCATCGTCACCGCCTCTGGGGCCGTTCCTTTCGGAATCGACGCGTTGGTCCGCTGGTGTTTGACATATGGACCGTACCGGCCATCGAATATGGCCACTTGCTCGCCTGAATCGGGATGTTCGCCCAGCGTGTGAAGTGGCATATTCCGACTTGCCTTCTTCGCGATGAGCTCGAGGGCGCGCTCTAGCTCGACGGTCAGGACGTCGTCATCTTTAGTCAGAGAAGCAAATGTCGATCCGTGCTGAACGTAAGGACCGTACCGACCGATGTTCGCCAGGATCTCTTTTCCCGATTCAGGATGAATTCCGATCGGCCGTGGAAGCTCCAAAAGTTTGACCGCCGTCGCATGATCGACCTGATCCGGTTCCATCGTCTTGGGGACCGATATACGTTTGGGCTTTCCTTCCTCCAGGTTGTCGCCGAGTTGGACGTAGTATCCGAATGGTCCCTTTTTTAACAAAATGGGCATGTCGGCTTCGGGATGAATCCCGAGTACTACATCATCTTTTTGTTTGTCTTCGATCAACTCTTTCAATAACCCGGTCGAAACATCGCCTGGGGCGGTACTCTCAGGAATAGAAGCCACGACTCGTTCACCTTCAATTTCAATTTCTACATAAGGACCGTATTTCCCGACACGCACGGTATAAGGACTCCAGGACTCGACTTCGATTGTTGAAACAGCTTTTGCATCGATCTTGTCGAGACTCTCTTCGATTCTCGCTTCGAGTCCGTTCTCCCCATTGAAGAATGCTCTCAGATAGGGTACAGCCTCAATGGTGCCCGAGGCAATATTGTCCAGATCCTGTTCCATTTCGGCGGTAAATCCGAGGTCTACCAGGCGCTGAAATTGCTGCTCCAACAGATTATTGGTCGCAAACGCTGTGAACGTCGGAATGAGCTGATTGCCTTTTCGCAGAGTATACCCGCGCCCGACAATGGTGTCGATAATGGATGCATACGTACTGGGTCTCCCGATTCCTTCACTCTCGAGCACCTTTATGAGGGACGCGTCCGTAAATCGAACTGGAGGTTTCGTCTCGTGGCCCTTCGCTTCCAAATCTCCAGCGGATGGGGAATCCCCGACTTTGAGATTGGGAAGGGGTTGGTCCTTGTCTTCAAGGGCGGCCTCGGGATCGTCTGTGCCCTCTATATATGCTCTGAAAAAACCGGGGAATTCGATGGTTCTACCGTTTGCTCGGAAGATGGCTTTATCGTTATTCTCGTCCACACCAATTTTCGCCGTGACAAGCTTTACTCTGGCATCGGCCATTTGGGACGCGACCGTTCGTTTCCAGATCAAATCGTATACATTTCCTTCATCGCCCGAGAGTCCGAGATCGTCGACGGTTTGCATTTTGGATCCGGCCGGACGAATCGCTTCATGCGCCTCTTGAGCATTTCGCACTTTACTCGTAAAGTTGCGAGGACTGGGACTCAGGAATTCCGCACCGTACCTGGATTCTATTGCACTCCGGCTGGCGCCGATCGCCTCGCTGGAAAGGCTGGTAGAGTCCGTCCTCATGTACGTTATGTAGCCTTGCTCGTACAGACGCTGCGCCGCTCTCATCGTATCACGAGCCGAAAGACGAAGTTTTCGACTGGCTTCCTGCTGAAGTGTGGATGTAATAAATGGAGCAGACGGAGATCGTTTTACGCTGCGCTCGTCCACATCTATGACATTCCATTCGCCACTCTTTAACGATTCGGCCAGGGCCTTCGCTCGGTTTTCCGGTAATACAATACAGTCTTTGCCGTTCTCAAGTCCATCCTTGAGTTTTCCTGTGTTGTCATCAAAGTCCCGCCCGGTAGCAAGTCTGAGATCTCCGATGTGCGTCATGACAGCCTGGAAGCCCTTATCGTTTACCGAAAGGTCAGCCGAGACGCTCCAATAGGAGGCCGGAATAAATAAAATTCGTTCCTTTTCGCGAAGTACCAGGATTCGAACGGCTACACTTTGGACGCGTCCGGCCGAAAGCTTCGGTGCAATTTTTTTCCACAGGAGAGGAGAAATCGAGTATCCAACGAGTCGATCGAGGATTCGACGCGTTTCCTGAGCTTGTACCAGGTTTTTGTCGATATCTCGAGTGTTTACCAGAGCGGATTGAATGGCGCTTTCCGTGATTTCGTGAAAGACCATCCGATGGACGGGCACCGTGGGCTTAAGCACCTGTACCAAATGCCAGCCGATCGATTCTCCCTCTCGGTCTTCGTCCGTCGCGATAAAAAGCGCTTCAGCACCCTTGAGGGCGCTTTTTAATTCCTTTACGACCTTTTTCTTGGCTGAAGGAATTACGTATAGCGGCTCGAAGTCGTTTTCAACATCAACCCCCAGGCGTGACCACTGCGATTTTTTATATTTCTCAGGGATTTCGGCGGCAGAAGAGGGAAGGTCACGTACATGTCCCATACTCGCCTCAACCACGTAATTATCAGGCAAAAACTTGCTGATTGTCCGGGCTTTGGTCGGTGACTCTACGACAACGAGTCGCTTCATACTGATTGGCTGACTGATTGGTTGACTGGTTCCGAGGATTCCAGGTGATCGACTCACGTGAACAATTTCGGGGATCTCACACGCTCAGTCGTTCCGGACGTTCCTTATCACGTTCTCGCCGTTCACTTTAGTAGGCGGAAACAGCCGGTTACTTAATGATTTCTTGGATTGGCCTGTACTACTAGCGACCGAGTAACGCCTTATATTCGCCCTGTTTAGCCCAACACAACTACCGAGCTGATTGTGGCAACGTTGCTCCGTCACAGCGGATAGTGGATCTGGAAAAATACCAGAAGTCAGAAAATCTATACAAACCGACCCTATGGAAACGATGGTTGACGCGTCAGAAAAAAAACATGTTTTTCAGTTTGGCGGTGGAGAGTCCGACGGAGATCGGACTCAGAAATATCTTCTTGGAGGAAAAGGTGCCAATCTTGCAGAAATGAGTTCTATCGGCCTGCCAGTACCACCAGGGTTTACGATTACGACCGAATGTTGTGGGTTCTACAGCGAACATGACGGTGAGTGGCCGGCAGGTTTGGAGCATCAAGTTCGCACGGGGATCGCCCAAATGGAGGAAGAGACCGGTACTCGGTTTGGAGATGCGTCGAATCCGTTACTCGTATCCGTAAGAAGTGGAGCCGCTGTGTCGATGCCAGGAATGATGGATACGGTACTCAATCTTGGTCTCAATGATGCGGTCGTGGACGGCCTGGCCAAACACAGTGGAAATGTTCGATTTGCTTACGACGCCTATCGCCGGTTTATCGATATGTTCGGTGACGTCGTAATGGATGTGAAACACGGTCATTTCGAAGACGCCATGGACGCGCTCAAAATTGCCAGAAAGGTATCGCTCGACGTGGACTTGACCGACGAAGACCTGAAGGAACTGGTCGATCAATATAAATCAATTTTCGAGGAGCACTCGGGGCGGATGTTTCCGGAAGATCCCTATGAGCAGCTCAGGCTTTCGATTAACGCAGTATTCGAGTCGTGGGAAAGTGATCGAGCTGAAAAATATCGACGGATCAACAAGATCAAGAGTCTCATCGGGACAGCGGTAAATGTCCAGGCTATGGTTTTCGGAAATATGGGGCCGGGCAGTGGAACCGGTGTCCTGTTTACCCGAAATCCATCGACGGGTGAAAACAAGTTGTATGGGGAGTTCCTTGTCGATGCTCAGGGAGAAGATGTGGTGGCTGGAATTCGCACTCCGGAAGACATTTCTCAAATGGAATCCGAGTTTCCGGAGGCGTATGCGGAGCTGGTAGAAACAACAAAACGGTTGGAAGATCACTACCAGAACATGCAGGACATTGAGTTTACGGTCCAGGATGGGAAACTGTATTTGCTGCAAACCCGAAATGGAAAGCGGACGGGAACCGCGGCGATAAAAATCGCCGTTGACATGGTCGAGGAAGGAATTGTCGAAAAGGAAATCGCCGTCAGAGACCTGGTTGAGCCGACCCATCTGGATCAACTGTTGCATCCCCAGTTTAAGGACACGACCACGTATCAGGCTGACGTAATCGCCACTGGTCTACCCGCATCTCCAGGCGCGGCGGTGGGTCAGGTGATCTTCTCGGCAGACGAAGCGGAACAAGCGGCCGTTGAAGGTAGGAAAGTGATTCTTGTTCGAATTGAGACCAGTCCGGAAGACGTTGGCGGAATGAATGCTGCTCAGGGAATTCTGACATCTCGAGGAGGAATGACCAGTCACGCCGCCGTAGTTGCACGCGGATGGGGAAAACCGTGTGTGGCCGGTTGCGGTGAACTTTCAATCGACTATGACACGGCGTCGTTTACAAATGGAACGCACACGGTCAAAGAGGGCGATTGGATTTCGATCAACGGTTCGACTGGAGAAATTATTCTGGGAACCCAAAAGCTGGTCGAAGCGGCCTTGACTGGCGAATTCGCCACTTTCATGACATGGGTGGACGAAATTCGGGATATGAAAGTGCGGGCCAACGCTGACACCCCTGAAGACGCCAGGAAAGCAATTGAGTTCGGGGCCGAGGGAATCGGTCTGTGCCGCACAGAGCATATGTTTTTCGAAGGGGATCGCATTGACTCTATGCGCCAGATGATTCTGGCAGAATCGGAAGAAGATCGGCGGGTTGCACTGGATAAATTGCTTCCTTATCAGAAAGAAGATTTCAGAGGCATATTTCGAGTGATGGACGGTCTACCGGTGACGATCCGACTTCTGGACCCACCACTTCACGAGTTTCTACCGCACGGTAAGGAAGAGCAGGAAGAGATGGCCCGCAAGATGGGTGTTTCCATCGACGTCATTCGAGGCAAAGTAAAATTTCTTGCCGAGTTCAATCCCATGTTGGGTCATCGCGGATGTCGTCTCGGAATCACGTACCCTGAAATTACCGAGATGCAGACGAGAGCCATTATTGAGGCAGCTGTCGAACTTTCTCAAGAAGGCGTTACCGTGCTTCCGGAAATCATGGTACCCCTTGTCGGGACGGTGGAAGAATTCGTACACCAGAAGAAGGTAATCGAGGAGACGGCGAATGCCGTGTTCGAAGAAAAAGACTCGACCGTTGAATACCTGATCGGGACCATGATAGAAATTCCTAGAGCTGCCCTGATCGCCGAGGAGATTGCGCGCGAAGCTGCCTTCTTTTCATTCGGCACCAATGATCTGACACAGATGGCGTTCGGGTATAGCCGTGATGACGCGGGGAAATTTCTTCCTGAATATGTGGATCAGAAAATCCTCAAGGATGATCCGTTTCAGTCTTTGGATATAGACGGGGTGGGTCAATTGGTGAGGATCGGTACGGAACGGGGCCGGGACGGGCGAGCCGATCTGAAAATTGGCATATGTGGAGAACACGGAGGAGATCCTGCCTCGGTTCATTTCTTTTACGAGCTCGGGATGAATTACGTGTCTTGTTCACCGTATCGCGTTCCTATCGCCAGGCTGGCGTCAACGCAGGCGAAACTCCAGCAGGCCTTACAGATTCAGGACTCTTAAAGAAGTGTTGTGGGGCGAGGGATTTTATTGATGCTATTTCGATTTGCCAGTGCCTGTTCGATGCGAACTCGATCGGCCAGGGTTCGACCCGAAGCAGTCTCGATGATTTGGGAGTTGTAACGAGGATTTCTAGTTGAATCGGTTGCTGAAACCTGGGTGGCTTCCTCACGTCTACTCCTGACTAAAGAATTCTAATAATAATCTCAGGCCTCGTTCGGTCAGAAGTGTTATGTGCGCGGAAAAATTTGAAAAGAGTGAAGAATATTCTCAAACCCGGGAATCGTTTGACGACCTGGGAACTGAGGAGCAAGCGGTATTTATTGCTGAGTCCATGGTGAACATGATTGTCAAATCGGTGCGGAAAGCCGGCGACGCTGTTTCCAAAGCATTTGACGACATAAATGTGGACCGGAACGGTGAAACAGCGTCGACTGATGGAGCAAAAGAAGAAAAGAAAAAGTCGAAGACCGCAGGAGCGAAAGCTGAAAAGGTAAAGAAATCCACCGCAAAGGGGGCCAAATCCAAGGGCACCTCTTCCAAAAGCAAGTCGGAGTAGATGCGATGTCAGGTCAGGGTCAACGAAAAGTCGATTTTGACCGGCTGAACCTGGTCGGGAAAGCTATTTTTGTAACCGGCACGACTGTTCGAGTTCTCGGAACCATTTTTGATTCCATTGTCGAGACCGTAACCGGTATTGCGCGAGAGGCCGAACGGGCGTTCCAGAGTGGCCTCGATTCCAACGTGGACGATGCTACGATCCTGGACGAGCACTCTAAGGACGAGTAGGTCGAAAATTCGCTAGAGTAAATCGAATGTCACACGGTTGCGCTTGTGCTACTCACTTCTGAAAGGCCGTTCACAGTTCCCTTCTGACTTTCCGATTCCGTTACCGCGAACATGACTTTCGGATTCTTGACGGCTCGAATTTCCAACACCAGATCGACGATCTCGTTCATTCTTTTGGTGTATTCAATTTTCAAGCCTCGTAGAGCCGATGGTTTGATTTCTTCGATGTCCGTCTGATTTCTTTCAGGAAGAAATACTTTCTTGATTCCAGCTCTTTTTGCAGCCAGCACCTTCTCCTTGATCCCGCCTACGGGTAAAATCAGACCTCTGAGAGTTATCTCGCCGGTCATCGCCACATTGTTTCTAACACGACGTTGCGTATAAATGGAGATTAGGGCTGCAAGCAGGGCCACCCCGGCCGATGGACCATCTTTAGGGACAGCACCGGCTGGAACGTGAACATGCAGGTCCCAATACTTGAAGGCGGCGTCGGGAATGCCCCAATCGGAGGCATTAGCTTTTACGTAGGAGAGGGCGGCCTGAGCCGATTCCTTCATCACATCGCCTAGCTGTCCGGTTAAGATCAGCCGTCCGTTGCCTCTGGAGACCGACGCTTCGATAAACAAGATATCGCCGCCCACAGGTGTCCACGCCAGACCCGTAGCGACACCCGGGACTTTCGTCCGTTCAGCGCTATCCGAGAAAAATTTACGCGCTTTGAGATATTCCTCAATATTCGACTCCTGGACGTCTTCGCCTTTGGACTCACCCATGGCAATCTTTTTCGCAACACCTCTGGCCACGGACCCGATGGTTCTCTCCAGCTGCCTGACACCAGATTCTCTTGTGTATCCGTCGATAATCAGCCGAAGGGCGCTATTCGATAACGAAAACTGCGCCTTGGTTAATCCGTTTCGCTCGACTTGCCTCGGCAGCAGAAACTGCTTCGCAATACGGAGCTTTTCGCCCTGTGTGTAGCCATTGATTTCGATGACTTCCATCCGATCCCGGAGAGGAGCCGGAATCATGTCCAGGTAATTTGCGGTGGCAATAAATAAGACATTTGACAGATCGCAATCCAATTCCAAATAGTGGTCATTGAACGCGTTGTTTTGCTCGGGGTCGAGAACTTCCAGCAACGCAGACGAGGGGTCGCCACGAAAATCGGATCCGAGCTTATCGACTTCATCCAGCATAAAGACCGGATTCGCTGTTCCGGCCTTTTTCATTCCCTGTACGATTCTTCCCGGCAAAGCCCCAACATAGGTCCGTCGGTGACCTCGGATTTCAGCTTCGTCCCGGATGCCGCCCAGACTCATGCGCACAAATTTCCGATCTAATGCTCTCGCGATGCTCTTGCCCAGGCTCGTTTTTCCAACACCAGGAGGTCCATAAAAACAGAGTATTGGAGCCTTCATGTCGCCCTTCAGCTTGAGAACGGCCAGATACTCCAAAATTCGTTGTTTAACCTGTTCCAGTCCGTAGTGGTCTTCGTCGAGAATCTTGGCCGCACGTTTTAAATCGAGTTGGTCTGTCGAATACTCCTGCCACGGTATGTCTAAGATCCAATCGACATAGTTCCGCGTGACGGCATAGTCAGGAGAGGCCGGATTCGAGCGTGCAAGTTTTTCCAATTCCTTGGTAAATGCTTCTCGGACGTGCTCAGGAAGCGGCTTTTTATCGCCGCGTTCGCGCAGTTCGCGAACTTCACCGGCGGTGCCTTCACTTTCCCCCAGCTCATCTTGAATGGCTTTCAACTGCTGACGAAGCAGGTATTCTCTTTGCTGCTGGTCGACGTCGGTTTTGACTCGACTTCGAATTTCCTCAGACAGTTGCAGCACCTGCAGCTCCTGATTCAAGTGGTTCATCACTTGTTCGGCGCGATCGATCAGGGGCAACGTCTCCAGCAGCTTCTGCTTATTGTCGACATCGATCTGTAAATTTGATGCGATGAAGTGAATCAGAAAGGTCGGCGAGTCTATGTTTTGGATCGCGTATGCAGCCTCACTCGGCAGATTGGGTGATAGGTTTACGATCTGAACCGCTAGCTCCTTCACCGAGCGGATACGAGCCTGAATTTCTACACTCTTGACCTGTACGTCCTCGACTACCGGTTTTACTGTCGCAGTGAAGTAGGGCTCCGTGGCAATAAACTCATCGATCGTAAACCTTCGTTTTCCCTGAATCACAATGGATTTAGAGCCGTCGGGCATTTTGATCAGCTTCAGAATCGTGGCAACGCACCCGTTGCTATAGAGGTCGGACGGTTCGGGGTCTTCTACTTCGGCACGCCGCTGAGCAACCACGCCGATCAGTTTGTCATTTCCGAAGGCATCCCTGACGAGTCGGAGCGAAGTGTCACGACCCACGGTGATCGGCAATACGACGCCGGGAAAAAGAACCGTATTCCGAAGTGCCAGAATGGGAAGGCTGTCCGGCACGTCAGACGAGCTCATTTCTTTCTCTTCATCCGCCGTCGGTAGCGGAATGGCCTGTTCCAAATCATCTTCATCAATGAGTAAAAAGGGATCCTGAATCATAAAACGGCCAGTAACTATAAATTGAAATTCATGGTCTGCTGAGTACACCTCCCAGACGAAATGGTTGTCTGGTTTCTCGGCTCCAAATAAGAAAGCGCGTCAGCATGACAGAATAGTAAAAGTTCAAAAACCAGGCCAAAGCATTTTTCGTGACAATGTGTCCGATTCTTCGTCGATAGGTTCACGCTACGGCTCGGATGGCTTCTTCCAGATCGCTGGCTTGAAATGGTTTCGGAACAACCGACGCGATATCGTTCGAATCGACATTTAAGTCGGTGTCTCCAGTAAGTAGAATCACAGGTAGATCCGGATACAATACTCTGATTTTACGGGCCAATTCACGTCCACTCATTTCTGGCATACCCTGATCCGAAATGACGACATCGAAGGAATGAGTTTCCAATTCGATGAGTGCCTCCAGTGCCGACGAAACGGAAGACACTGAATGCCCTCGAAGTTTCAACAGTTTTTCAATCACATTTCGGACCATGTCTTCGTCGTCTACAACGAGTACCGAGACGGGGTCGTTCGATACATGTTTTTCCGGTGCAACATCATGCCGCGTCGTCCCCGTATGGATTGGGAAGGACAGCGTAAAGGTGGTCCCGAAAGAGAGTTTTGACTTCACTTCAATAGATCCTTCGTGTTCCTGCATCACCCCGAAGACCACGGCGAGTCCCATGCCCGATCCGCGACCTCCTTTCGTCGTGAACAAAGGCTCGAAAATGCGTTCTCGAACCGCCTGGCTCATTCCCGTGCCGGAATCCTCGACAAGAACCACGACATCGTCTTCCGTATGGCTGGTCGAGATGTTAATTTTTCCGCTTTCGGGAAGCGCTTGAACTGCATTCAGAATCAGATTGACAAACACGTCTCTAAGCTCGCTAGCCGATCCGAGAATTGGAGGGAGTTCACCCGATTCAAAGGATAGTTCGATGGAGATTCCCTGTCTGCGCGGTTCGTTATACCAGTATGGCTTTGTCAGGATGACGCAATCCTGGATGAGACTGGTTAGATCGAGAATTTCGAAGGAAGCCTGCTTCTCCTGTCGTATGTAGCGCTGAATTTTATCCACGAGGGCCGCTCCGTCGTTGGCGGCCTTTTCGATGGTGAGAATGTGTTCATTCAGCGACTCAGGAATTTCAGTACTGGATTTGGCAAGCGAGATATGGCCGAGTATTCCACTTAATAGATTGTTGAAGTCATGAACAATTCCCATGGTCATTCGCCCGAGCGTCTCCATCCGATGTTTCTCGGTCTGGTTTTCCGTCCAGCTTTCGGGCTCGGCCAGAATCTCTCCGGTGATTACGATCATTCGACTTCCGTTACCAGAATCAGCACCGGGAGTGAGTATAGGAATGAAGTGGAGCAAGACAGGAAGCGGTAAATCACGGGCAACTTGTTTCAGCATGAAAACGGCATTCGTGATCAAAGAACCGCCCGCAGCCTCCTTCAGGTTTTGGCCTGCGATTTCTTTGTCATCGTCAACAAGATTGGTCCAAAGATCTGACAGATCGCCCAGCGTACGTTTCCAGGCTTCGTTTCGAAAAAGGACTTCGCCGCTGGCCGTGCACGAAGAAACCAGAATCTCCGGTTCGACGGTGGCGACGGACTGTTGAACGTCTGACTGTTGAGAGTCTGACATGAATATCGATCGTACTCCTTAGGGCTGTTGACTGGAAGGATCCATTATCAGTTCACAATATTCTCGTCCGATTCACGACCTCAAGAGAGAACCCGACTTACGCGATACCGTACATTTACCGCAAATTTGTCCGGCAGGAAACCGATTGAATTCAAACGAGTGTTTCTTGCGTTCGAACGAGCGTTGCTCGCGCGAAATATAGCAAAATCGAAATCCCCTTATGTGGCACGAGAGCATTCTTGATACCATTGGTAATACACCGCTCGTCAGAGTGAAAAAAGTAGTACCGTGGCGCAATCTGACGGTTTTAGCGAAGCTCGAATTATTTAATCCGGCTGCATCGGTCAAAGATAGGATCGGACTGGCTATGGTGCAGGCAGCAGAGAAAGACGGTACGCTGAAACCTGGCGGGACGATTATTGAGGGCACGAGTGGAAATACGGGCGCCGGAGTGGCTCTTGCTGCTATCGCAGGAGGTTACAAATGCATTTTCACGACGACCGATAAACAGAGCCCTGAAAAGGCGGATATGCTGAGGGCCCTGGGAGCGGAAGTTCATGTCTGCCCTACAAATGTAGAACCAGAAGATCCTCGATCTTATTACTCGGTCGCGAAGCGTTTGTCCGAGGAGATCCCAAATTCAGTGTACCTGAACCAATACGACAATCCGGCCAACACAGTTGCCCACTTCGAGACCACTGGCCCCGAGCTCTGGGACCAAACGGAGGGGAAAATTACGCACTTTGTTGCCACCTCCGGGACCGGAGGCACGATCAGTGGCACAGCCAGGTATTTGAAGGACAAAAATCCTGACATCAAAGTGATTGGTGTCGATCCTTTTGGCTCTGTGTACTACAAGTATTTTTTTACAAGGGAATTTGACAGCAAGGAAATCTATCCCTACGTGACCGAAGGGGTGGGAGAAGACATTCTTGCAGGTAACATGGACTTCGATCTAATCGACGATTTCGTTCGTGTGACGGATAAAGACTCGATGTTATTCACGAGACGGCTCGCCAAAGAAGAGGGGTTATTTGTTGGCCAATCCAGTGGTATGGCCGTAAAGGGCGCTCTTCAGTGGATGGAGGAGCATTATGACGAGTTGACGGAAGACGATGTTATCGTAGTGCTTTTCCCGGATTCCGGGTTCAGATATCTGTCGAAGACCTACAACGATGTGTGGATGAGAGATCATGGATTCCTTGAACACGCCCCCGATCTTTCTCTTGCAGATGTGCTGGCCGCACGCTCATCTAGACCTGCTGTCGTCTCGATCTCTCCAGACGACTTGTTAGGCACCGCAGCAGATATCATGATGGAACACGGAATTTCTCAGCTTCCCGTTATCACGGACGGCAAGGTTGTTGGAAGCATTACCGAATCGGATGTGTTGAATCATCTTATGGATAATCCCGAGGCACGAAGCGAAACGGTTGCCACTGCCATGGGCGAACCGCCTCAGATTGTACCTCCCAGTATGCATTTGCAACAACTGGTTGAGCGACTGAGTTCTCCACCCGGGGCTGTTCTCGTGGAACGAGAGGCCAAGAATGAATTCGATATTATCACGAAGATTGATTTGATCGGCATTCTTTCGAAGAGAATGCTATCCAGTCAAAACGGAATTGAATCTACTACAGACTCCAAACTCAACTCCTAATTCAGGATCTAGACAGGCTTTTGAAATGAAGAACGGAAACGACCCCCGGAACGACGGACAGAAAGAAGCACAACAACTCAATATCGAATTGACCGAAGAAATTGCCGAGGGGGTGTATTCCAATCTCGTCATGTTGGCGCACTCTTCAGAGGAGTTTATTCTCGATTTCATTCGTGTAATGCCTGGCGTGCCGAAAGCCCGGGTGAAGAGCCGGATCATCGTAAGTCCACCGCATGCGAAACGACTGCTGAGGGCACTTTCTGATAATATTGATCGATACGAACGGGCTCACGGCGAAATCGAAGACTCACCATCTCCAGGTCCAGCCGTTCATTTTGGCATGCCCGGTGGGGAAGCCTGACGATCCAGGGACGCCTGGCAGTGCGGCTGCTGGCCGGCCTGCTCTATTTGCGCACCCGCCAGAGGATGATCGCGGCGATCAACACGAATACGACGTGGGGAAGCCACGATGCCATTGCAGGCGACAGAGATCCCGTATATCCGAAAGGCTCTATGATTTTTACCAGGGATAGATAGGCGAAGGCAATAAACATCCCGATTCCGAGTAGAACAGCCTGCCCGCCTCTCCGGCGTACGGACGATAGAGGCACGCCTAGTATAACCAGGATCAAGTTCGCGAAAGGGTAAGAGAATTTGCTATAGTAGAGCACAAGGGGAATTCCGATTCTATCTGCCCCGGAGCGTCGTAATTCGTCAATGTACTGCCTGCCTTCGTCGATGGTCATCTCCTCCATGTCTCCTTCTGTTCTTGCAAGATCTCTTGGGAAGATTGTCAGCACAGTGTCAAGCGCTTCCAGTACTCTTCGCGATTCAATCCCGCCGATGGAAAATGTTCTGACAACCGGATCGACGAAATGCCATGTGCTGGTTGAATCGACCCAGTACATCCGAATGGCATCGATACGTTTAATAAGACGTCGCTCGTCGTCAAACGTGTGTAGAGAGACTGTCGTGGCCGTCGCTCGTACTTCGTCGAAAAAACCGACACTCAGAATACTCCCTGGGCTATTCTGTCGGTGAATATTGCTGCGGTCCATTCGACCGGAGGCATCCTTGGTATAATCCTGCTCGAATTGAATTCGGACCCGGTTCGTAATTGGAACGACCCACCCGTTGAACCAGAACATGACTCCGGTCACGAGAAGGCCTACGACGATGTAGGGTACCAATATCCGATAAAGGGAGACACCGCACGTTTGCAGGGTTGAGATCTGGAGGTTTTGCGCGAGTCTGCCGGTGAGATAAATGGCAGAGATAAAAAACGCGAGGGGTGAGACCAGGTGGATAATTTCAGGCACATAATTCGGGTAGTAGAGCAAAAATACATCCCGAGTCTCGGCGCCTCGATCCAGAAAATCGTCGATATATTCGACGTAATGCAGGACAATAAAGAAAACAATCAGGCCTCCGATCAGGGCGAGATATCCACCCAGCAGTCGTCTTGCGATGTGAATATCAATCTTGGTCACGAGAGGAACGGGTTCTTATGCGCTCCATTTTCGACGCCAGAAGCGCCGATATAAGGAACCAAAGAATCGACGAAGATGAATGAATCAGAGAGCTGGACGCAGCATTATGCTGTGAGAGAGCTTAGTTTTCGGCCCGTCATAAGGTACGTAAGGAAAAGGGTATGAAAGTCCACGAATATCAGGGGAAGGAATTACTGGAGCGCTACGGCGTAGCCGTTCAGCCGGGGAAAGTAGCGTACACGGTGGATGAAGCCGTTGCTGCCGCCGAGGAATTGGGGTCACGGTCCGAAAATAATCTCTTCGTTGTGAAGGCTCAGATCCACGCCGGAGGAAGAGGAAAGGGGGGAGGCGTAAAGCTGGCTAAAGGAATCGAAGAGGTCAAAAGTCATGCTTCGAATATCCTGGGAATGATGCTTAAAACGCATCAAACAGGCCCCAATGGGCAGAAGGTTCGTGCGGTTCTGATAGCCGACGCCGTCGATATTGAGAAGGAATACTACGTGGGTATTACGCTCGATCGACAAAAGAACATGTCGGTCATAATGGTTTCCACCGAAGGAGGTGTGGAAATTGAGACCGTCGCCGAAAAGACTCCCGAAAAAATTCTTAAGTGCTGGATCGATCCTCTCATCGGCCTCCAGGGGTTTCAGCTTCGCGAGCTTGTATATGGCTTGGGCCTGTCAGGAGATCCGTTCAAAAAGACACTGAAATTCATTGCCGCGCTCTATAAAGCGTACGTCGAGAGCGACTGCTCGCTTGCGGAAATCAATCCGCTTGTTCTAACCGTGCACGGAGACATTCTGGCAATTGATGCGAAAATCAATCTGGACGACAATGCACTATTTCGCCATCCGGATCTGGCTGCGTTGCGAGATACCGACGAGGAAGACCCGCTCGAGGTCGAGGCCGATGCAAACGATTTGAACTACGTGAAACTGGACGGTAACGTGGGCTGCATGGTCAACGGCGCCGGACTTGCCATGGCCACGATGGATATTATCAAACTGGCCGGAGGAGAGCCGGCAAATTTCCTGGATGTAGGTGGAGGTGCCAGCGCAGAATCCGTTGAAGCAGGATTTCGGATAATACTCAGGGATCCAAACGTCAAGGTGCTCCTGGTCAATATTTTCGGAGGAATTGTGAGATGTGATAGAGTGGCGGCCGGGATCGTTGAAGCTGCCAAGAACGTTGACATCAATATGCCACTCATTGTCCGACTTCAGGGAACGAATGCTGCAGAAGGGGTTGCCATCTTGGGCGAGAGCGATCTTGACGTTCTTACAGCGGTCCTTTTTCAGGAGGCTGCCGACCAAGTAACTCAGGCGCTCGGAGTTGCCTGATAGTTTGGATGGGCGATTGTTTATTCTCCTCCTCGAACAGAACAACGACGCTTGCTGACCCGGAATGGCCAGGCTTATGTTAGAATCAGATTCCAGCGCAAAAAAGTCAGATGTCGTACTTACGAATGTCTCAAAGGCGTTCGGGGCGGTTGAAGCCGTCCGCGATGTCAGTCTGGAGGTGATCGCAGGGTCGTTTTTCTCCCTGCTAGGACCCTCCGGGTGTGGGAAATCTACGACACTTCGTATGATCGCCGGGTTTGAACATCCAGATTCTGGTCGGATAATTATCGGGGGCGAAGACGTCACAAGTAGACCACCGCAGAGGCGTCCTACGGCAATGGTGTTCCAGAATTACGCTCTTTTTCCTCATATGACGGTAGGGGAGAATGTAGAATATGGGCTGAAGGTGCGTCGACTTGAAAAGACAAAAAGAAAAGAACGAGTCCTTTCTTCACTTCGCCGGGTCGAAATGGAGAAGCACGTAAACATGCCAGTGACTGAACTTTCTGGTGGGCAGCAGCAGCGCGTTGCCCTGGCGAGGGCCGTGGCCATTCAGCCGGACGTGCTGCTTTTCGACGAGCCCCTTTCCAATCTGGATGTAACGCTTCGTGAACAAACGAGACGTGAGTTAAAGCAGATGCAAAGTTCTCTCGGACTCACGAGCATCTACGTTACGCACGACCAGGAAGAGGCCCTGGCTCTATCCGACAAACTTGCCGTTATGAAGGACGGCTCGATTGTCCAGGTGGGAACGCCCAGGGAGTTGTACGATTCACCGAAGTCGGCTTTTGTTGCCCAATTTCTTGGTGGAGCGAACACCTTGTCTGGACGTCATGCTGAACGCATCGCAGGACAGAATTTGCCAGATGGAAAGCTGCTGGCAATTAGGCCCGAAAATATAGTCATCTCGGACGAGGGTAGATTCGAGGCCCGAATCATCGAGCGGCAGTTTCTGGGACGGACCTTGGATCTTTGGGTTGAGTGGGATCAGATTCAAATCCGGATCTCGGTGCAGGCTGATCAGCCTTTGAACGAGCACGTCCGCTTTGATATCAACTCCTTTTCCTGGGTTGCGAGTGACGATTCGACAGTCGATTAGAAACCTAGGCTGCCAACCGCGGGGCGAGGTAATACACTCGCGCCTTAACCAGTCTCGATTTGTTAACGACCTGTCGAACGCCTGGGATTCGTCCTAGAACAAAAAGAAGCAGCTGTTGATCAGCTGCGTTGCTGACGAGGCCGCGAACGATGACCCGTCCATTCTGAACGAAAAACCGAATGCCGGACGTGTACGTCTGAGCCAAGTCGGATTCAAACACCTGAGCAATTCGTCTCGCTAGAACCTTATCGGACTGACAGAGACTCTCTTTGGCGACCAGTGTTAGTTGAGGAGGAGACATGTGTTAAATCGTACGGATCGATGCGCTCCGAAATCGATGTAAATGGAAGGGTCTTACTCGAAAAGTATCGTCGGGACGAGGAGAAACGTAAATGGCATTTACAGCAACGAACCGACACGATTCCGCACCTCCGACTTGGGTTGACGGATTCTGAGAAGATCTCTCAAGTGGCTACTCTTAACGTGAAGCTCGAATCCCCACGATTGGTAGTCTCCAAACGGAATCCAATTAAAAGACATTTGCCAGCAATCGAAGTCTCGCGCAATGGCAATTGTTGTTGTTACCAATTCCTTTCGCTGGAAATCGTAGCCTGTTCGACTGGCGATCTTCCAATTCGGTGTCAACGAAAAATCGAACGTCGTATTCAGAATAGCACGGCGTATGGACTGTACCCCGGTTCGAGATACGCCGTATGAAAAGTCCATGGTGAGCGACCAAGGAATCGAAAAATCTGTGTAATCGGTGGGTCTATCCGTTTGAAAAAAACTGGCCGCTGGATCGAATGGATCGGCCTGGCCTGGGTTAAATCCTGCTCGGGGAGAAACGAGCGGTCGGGAGCCGTCGCCGCGAGAACTTCTCATGGACGTCCGGATAGTCAAATCAGTCCTCGTCATCCTTCCGAGGGGCGCCGATGGAAAGGTGAAGGCATACTCGTCAATCAATTGCCCAGTTTCGGACACCTTGTACGGTGAGAAGGAACTTCTGAAATTTACATCGACCAGTCCGAACAGACGAGTACGCGCATTCAAAAGGATACTGTTAAAACCAAGTGAGTCAGCGGCAAAATTGAATGATGATGAAAGATTAAAATCCAGAAGCTTGACTGCGCCGGTACCTTGCCTTCGGGTGGTGTTCGTAGAGTCGCTTGTTATGCGTTTTGTTTCGAACGTATTGTTCAAGCTAAACGCGAGCGATTGTTGGCTTCCGCGTCCCACACCGCTCACGAGAGCATAGCGTACGTCTTCTCCGTTAGCGTCCGTGTACGTACGCGTGTAATTAAATCGATCAGAGAAGAAATCCGGTCTGTAGTTAAACGAGATACTCGGACGGACGGTGTGTCTAATCGTTTGGTAAGGCCCGATTCGAACAGGGAATATTCCATAGAACGTGGTAGAAGCGGCCAGGCTCGCTGTATACTGACGAAGCGCGAATAATTCTGACTCTGATCTTGTTACGACACTCAAACTGTCGGCGCTGAGCATGCGTCGATCTGTATTTATAAACCAATCTTCCGTATAGGTGAATGAGGGAGTCATGTTGAGTCGAAAATCGCCCAACAAAGGGAGTTGATCTATTGAGAATGGTGCGGAGACCGGGATTCGATGCGAAGCTTTGAAGTTAAATTGTTCATGGTTTCCCGTCGCTCGGCGATAATCTTTGGCAGAAGTCAGGGCGTCAAACCACGATATTCCCGTAGCGGAGGAGTCACCCGCAGCAATCAACTCCTCGGTCGATAGAGGGCGAAATGAAAACCGGTTGTTTAGCGACATGTTGTAGCTCACGGTCAGCTTCTCGTATAATCGTTCCGACTGACCCGGGGGCCTGGACGAACGGCTGAACGGCTTGAACGAACGCTGGGAAAAGGAGACGCTTGGCAGTGTCATCGACACTTCGTCCGTATCCAATACCTGCGTTTGGCTAGTTTGTACGGATAACGTTCGAGTGCTCCATCGTTTCGAAAAACGCAGAGTTGACTGAATACTTTGTCTCGTCCGATCGTCATAATTCTGTGAAACACCACGGAGGTAACCTAACGTCGAGAGGTTTACGTTCGCATTAAAACTGGCAGTCGGCCCGATCGTCTGAGTGTGGGTCCACCGAAACGATCCGGTCTCTCGAACCGAGAAATTCGGATCATTTTTCTCCCCGTGCTTGAAGCGGGCAAAACTGACCTGCAGTTGCCCGTTAAAACCATAGCGTTTTCGATATCTGAAAAGGTTTTGGGAATGCCAACTTCCGTTCGTCCAGAATCCGGCTTGAAGTTGAAGGTCCATATAGTCATTCAGAGCAAAGTACCACCCCCAATCTCTCAGGTAGAAACCGAATTCGTCTTCTCCGTAGGTTGGTGGCAGAGGTCCACTTCGCCGAGTGTCCTGTGCCGGTAAAAAGCCAAACGGCAGCCAGAGAGGAGTCGGGATGTTAAACAAATACAGTTGCAGGGGTCCTGTATAAATCCATTTCTGATCCACCAGCTTCATCTTCTTGGATCGAAGCGAGTAGGACGGGTCTTCGGTACATTCACACGTCGTGTAAATACCGTCTTTTACGAAGATTACATTGTCTTCGAATGTTTTCACGACGCCTCCTCGAATGAATCCTTCTTCGTACCGGGTCTCCGCGCCTACGACTCGACCTCGCTCTGTGCGAAGATTATATACCAGCGATTCGCCCTCGAATATGTCAGTCCCTCTGGTAAATTCGGGCTTTCCGACCCAACCGGAATCAGACTCCAACCCTTTGGCACGCACCTCCTCCTGGGCGAATAAAATGTCTATCTGGAACGCCTTTAGAGATGCGTTGGCCATGACGAGGCTCGAACTGCCGTACAACGATCCTGATTTTGTCTCACCGCGGATATACAGGATCAAAGAGTCACCGGCAGCGAATTTTACGGGCTCTCGAACGGATTCCTGAGAAGAGCGCTCCGTTGTTTGTGCGAGAGTTTCGGGCGCCAGCATGAATAGAGTAGCCGACCACGCGATAATCCCGAATGCTGCCCGATTGCACACGGCAATATATTTTGCCCAAAACCGACCACTTCGCCCTGACCATTCAGCTCGGGGCGAGTTCATTCGGTTGGTCCATCGGATACACCGCAAAACGGTGGACATGTTTGACGTATAATTAGACTTGATGAGTCCAGAGGTGCCCAGTTCTGTCAGAAGCTACTTTTCCTCAACCGGATAGACCACCTCGCCCGGTCGTGTCATCCCGTATTCTTCGCGGGCGATCCGTTCAACATCGTCATCTGTGAGCGGGCGAGCCAATTGAGTTTTTAGTTGGTCTATCTCCGACTTAAGCAGTGCATTTTCCGACTCCAAACGAGATCTCTCCTGATGCCAACGGATTCTTGATACCAGGCTATGGCTGTCGAAGAAAACGAACCACAAGAGCATGAAAGTTGCACCAGCAACTAGAAGCCATCGTTTAATCCGACCGGGTGTATTTTGAATGAGTGATCGCCAGCTCATGAAGCGCAGATGTGCGTTCTCGCAATTCAGAGGTCGTGTTCTACACCGGCCCTGCAAATTTACGAAAAGTGAAAGGCTTGAATGCCGGGAAACCGGGCCGTTGGCCCAAGAATTTCCTCAATTCGCAAGAGTTGATTGTATTTGGCTATACGATCAGTCCGACATCCGGATCCTGTCTTTATCTGCCCGGCATTCACCGCCACAGGCAGATCGGAGATTGTAGCGTCCTCCGTTTCTCCTGACCGGTGAGAAATCACCGTGGTGTACCGGTTGTCGTGCGCGAGCTGTATGGCCTCCAGCGTTTCGGTCAGGGTGCCGATCTGATTGAGTTTGATCAGAATTGAGTTGGCAGAACCGGTGTCAATGCCCCGTTTCAAAAACTGAGTATTCGTAACAAACAAGTCATCTCCGACGACCTGAGTTCGGTCTCCAATCGCGTCTGTCAACTTCTTCCAACCGTCCCAATCATGCTCTGCCATTCCATCTTCCAGAGAAAGAATGGGATACCTGGTGATCCAATCCTTCCAAAAAGTAACCATATCGTCTGCACTCCGCGGATTGTCAGGATCACTTTTCCAGAAGAAGTACGCGCCGTCTCGGTACATTTCGGTCGTGGCGGGATCCAGTGCAATGTGAACATCTTCCCCAGGCCTAAGCCCCGCGCGCTCGATGGCAAGCAAAATGATTTCTATGGCTTCTTCATTCGAGCTGAGGTTAGGAGCAAACCCTCCTTCGTCTCCAACGGCGGTGCTGTACCCCTTTTCCTGAAGCACTTTCTTCAGCCGATGAAATACTTCGATCCCCATTCGAAGGGATTCTGAAAATGATTCCGCGCCTGTCGGCAGAATCATGAATTCCTGCATGTCGACATTGTTGTCGGCATGCCGGCCACCGTTGATGATGTTCATCATCGGAAGAGGCAACGTGCAGGCGGAATCTCCGCCGATTCGCTGAAATAGGGGTACGTTTTGAGAAGCGGCCGACGCCTTCGCTACCGCCAACGAGACTCCGAGAAGGGCGTTTGCGCCCAGGTGGCTTTTATTGGGTGTGCCGTCCAGTTCCAATAGTCGGGCGTCAAGCGCTTCCTGATCATCGACATCGAGTCCCGACAGCTCCGGAGCGAGGACCGAATTAATGTTTTCGACCGCTCTATCCACGCCCAGTCCGAGGAACCTGTCCGAGTCTCCGTCTCGCAGCTCGACCGCTTCGTTTTCTCCTGTTGAGGCGCCACTGGGAACGGCTGCGCGTCCGACATAACCGCCGTCGGTGATCACATCAACCTCCACGGTCGGATTACCGCGGCTGTCATAGATCTGGCGTCCTTGAACACGGCTGATTTTAGGCATCGATCGCTGGTTCAACTAAGGTCTGTTATCAGGCCCCAAGAATAAGGTCGAACCTCAAACTTACGGACGCCCGATATAAATCCCTCGATCCAATTGGAAGAGCTCTATCGAACGCGCGTTGATTCTCCGATCCAGGTGTAACAGCCGTAGTCGATTCGGAAGTCGCCGCCAGTCGTCCAGTTTTTGAAAAACTTGTCTTCGGCCGTTGGATACAGCTGGCTGAGCGTCGACAGTCGACTTCGTATCTGAGCAGATACCCGATCGTCCAAACGACGGGCTCTTTCAAAATAATCTGCTGCAAGCCAGTAGACCGCGCGGTCTTCTCTTTCGAAGGAGCCGCATCCCTGTACTGCCGCCACATACAGGTCACCGATCGACATCAGCGCTTCTCCGTATCCGCTATCGACTCTGAGTGCCTGGCGGTAGGAAGTCCGCGCGCGCGAAAGCCTGCCTTCCTGTTGATGGGCGACACCGATGTTGTAGTAAACTTCCATGGCAGAGTCTTGACCATCGTCCATCTCCAGAGATTGATTGTACAGCTCGATGGCTCCGTCCGTATCACCGTCGTCAAGTCGCATTTTAGCAACCAGCCGAAATGTTTTGGCGGTTGGATCCAATTCCATGAGGCGCGGTGCCAGGTCGTACACCATATCGCGCATCTCCTCATCCACATACAAATTGAAAAGGTCGCTTACCAGTTCGACATTATCAGGATCATCGGCGAGTTGGCCTTCAATGAATTCAATTCGCTCTTCAGGAGACGTGAAAAGGCGTCCGCGCCACTCCTTGATCATGACGCCGTACTCGCCGCTATCTCCGTAGGCGTTCTCCGCGACTTCCATAAATTCTATGGCGTTCGTTTTCTGATCTCGAATAACCAGGTCGCTGATAATGAAATTGATGTAGTACGGTTCAAGGCGGGCCGCATCGATCTCGAATGCCTTCTGGTAGACGCCGCCTACTTCATGCTGAATATCCTCCAGATCAACCGGATGGCTTTGCATGAATCGGCCCTTGTTAAACATCCAGTTGAACGGATCTGCTTCGAATCCTGCGTCCTTTAAATTGGGCACTGCAACGTCATGAATGTAGAGTGCACTATCCAGGTACGTCCTTCGAATGTCCAGGTCCTCGGACGCCAATCCAATCCCTTCATAAACGTCCACAGCGCGCCTGTAATTGCGGTCGGAACCGGATGGAAATCCGGGAGCACACTTGAGAATCCACCTCAAATAAGGAAGAGACGAATCGAAGCTCTTATTTCGCCAGTATTCGGCGTATAGGCTGTAATTCATTCGGATTGTATTGTCATCCGCTTCGCAGGTATCCTGAGCTCTTACAGATCCAGTTGTGATTCCAGACATGAGGAATGCCACGATTACAATCGAAAGGATGCCTGTTGCATCCCTATTCCTCGATAAAACCTTCATTATATCTGACCTTTTTATGAGCGCTGTGGAGCCCTGCATAGAGAGCAGGAAATTTCACCTTAATCGTGCCCTATCGAACCAAAGATCCCCGAAGTTAATATTTACGCCGAAACGGACAAATTTATCCTGTATCAAGCCATGATCTGTTGTGCCTCGGCGCCCGATATCGATATGTATATCAAGGCTCGTGCCACCCGTGCGACCGGGGATGCTGATTCCCCCGGTGAACCCGTACGATTTGATATCTTGATTCTTGTTAGGCGAAACGTACGACTGGTCCACGTACGCTCCGAGGCGGAAGGCGAGTCGCTGCAGAAAAAGATTTAGAGAACTCCGCGCAAAGGGGTAAACCTCGCCGCCGCCAGAGATGCGAACTCGATCGCTAAATCCTTCTGAATCTCCAACTTCATATCCCGGTAAAGGCAGATCACTCTCAAAGGTGCTCCATTCTTCGTACTGAATATCTGCTATGAATGTCCAGAGTCTATTCGGTTTATAGGCCACACCAAAGCTAAGTGCAAGAGGAAGATGTATGTCACCTTTGAGGGACGTCCCGAGTGTATCAGCAATTTCTCTCTGACCCATCGTAAATACGCGATCGGCAGAAAGCGAAACCGGTAGCGTGTAGGTGGCTCCCAGGGAAAGAACATCTTGATCTTTGAAGAAGGATCGAAGCACATACCGAATTCCGATGGTTCCGGTGAGTCCACGAAGCCGTGTAGAAGATGCCAGGTTTCCGTCTCTCAGTCTAATGTTCTGAAAATTCGTTAGTTGTGACTCTTCGATAATCCCGAACAGGAAATCGGCCCTCACGCCAAGGCTCAGGTCGGGCGTAATCATAGCTCCGAGTCCGCCTCCCAATCTTTGAATTCCTCCGCTTCCTCGGTGGCTGGTTACGAACGATTCCTGAATGTCGGATTCCGGATCTACAACGACGGATCCAGCGTCATCAACGCGATAGGTCACGCGGGAGTAAGGCTCAAAAGAGAAGCCTATACCAAGCTTATTCCTTTTCATAGGAAACGCCAGTTGAAGTGCGTTCAGATAACCGGAGGCGAGTCGACTTTCTTGAGCTCCAGTTGCTGATTCGGTGAGTTTCTCGATCGTAAATCCACCAGAGAATCGAGAAAGTACCTGAGTAGCCAGCGAGGCTGGATTGGAATGGTTCACAAAATTGAGCGAACTAAGTGCGAGTCCGCCACCCCCCATCGCCTGCGCCCGGGGGGAACTGTATGATTCTCTCTGTCCGATTCCGAATCGAGAATAAATGGAACCATCCGTCTCGGCTTGGGCGGACACGGGTGCAGATAAGCCCGCACTAGTCGCAGCAACCAATACAATAATTGATATGGCTTTCAAACGAAGGTCGCGATACGTATAGGTAACGTGTGTGCTCAAATTCACTGACGCACCTCCGTAACCGTAAGATGAAGTCTGGGTCCTCCAGACTCCGGACTACGTTCAAAAAATAAAACACTCAACGAGTTGTCTTCTATAGGGGCGTGAAGCTCAAATCTGACCAGGTCCCCGCGCCCAAGGACCGTGTTTTGCATAGCAACAATTAGATTTATGCTCTGAAACGCAAGAACACCATCATCGTCGACGTCTGCTTCGTCAAGGGTGGTTCTAGACTCCTCGTCTCCCGTAATGGCAACGAGCGTGACTGTTTCTAGCGGTGGCCTGTAATATCCAGCGGGGGTAATGAGGGAGGGGAAAGCCTTATTCAAGCGAAACACGGCTTCATGAATCGAGTTGTTTTTGATCTCTTCCGTATCAAAGTCATGTTCTATTCTGACAATGTCTACTCCGTCCTGAAGAAGAAGGAACTCGGCTGGAGTTGCCAGCTCATCTCTCGTAATGGCCGTAAGGATTTGGTTGACGGCAACTCGAAGAGTATCGCTCGCCACAGCGATTCGAAGAAAACTTCCCCCAGCTGAAAAACCCACAACGGCGTCGCCATCGATTTGCGAGAGGTGAAATCCGTGAAAGTCGTCGGACAACGATTCGCTTCTCAATAATGCATCGTTGGCGGATACCCAATCGTCAGGGAGCTCAATTTCCAGTTGATCTGTCGTCGGATCCACCGAAATCTCCATTATTTCCTCTCCAATACTCAGTACGGTATCAGAGCGCACTTCCGAGGCAGACCATGCGTCCGAGATGGACGAAAGTTTGAGGGTGACGGGGGTAAGTGTATCTCCGTACACGTAGTTTAGGTCCATTGTCAGGATAACCGATGAAACTTGACCATTTCGAAAGTCGTCGGTCGCTGCCTCAAGCGTAACGAAATCCAGACGCCCCTCCGCAGAGATCAGGCCCAGGGAAGGGTCACTGGTCGAACCGACCAGGAATCGTGCTGCGCCCACGCGTTGAATACTGGTTATAATTCCAAGAAAGCCTCCCGTAAAGTCAGCATCGTCGCTTTTTTCAAACGCAGTTGGTACTAAGGATACGACGAACGGTTCGCCCGCCTGAACGTCAACCAATCCCAGGCCGAGGTTAGACGGATCATCCCCGCATCCAACAAGGATCAGAGAAAAGAATAGGCTGCTACACCACAGTCGCAATCGAGACGAAACCATTTGAAAGAGGATCACAAGGAAAGGACAGACGAGGATTTCTTAACGAACACGAGCGCCGGTTTCGTACGTGGTTTGTTTGCTCGATAACCCCAATGACCACCGGTGATTAAAGCCTGACTCAGTGGGGTCTTTTACAAGCGACGCTTGAATGCGCCCGTAGTGATCTATGTTTCGCCCCCTAGGGGCAATCTCGCTTGCTATCCAGGTTATGCTGGAACGCTATTCAAAAGTTCATCATAAACGGATACTGCCTGACTCATTTGCTCGTCCTGTTCGACGGAAAAAGTCGGGAAATCGGAATCGCTGGTTGCGCCCGGAGGAAGAATAACCGCGTCAGCAAACATTTGTCCAATTTCAGTAGGACTTTTCCCGACAAGGTCTTCGTTTTCTACCAGGCTCAGCGACTCGAATTGATTTTTCTTTATCCGAGCGTCAAAGTCGACATCTTCGGGCGTAAAAATGATTTTGCTGTCAGTGAAAAGCGCCTCGTCCGAGAATTCAGTTCTCAGTATATACGGAACAAACCCGCTTATCCACCCAAATGCATGTATAAGATCTGCTTCCCAGCCCAAATTCCGGATGGTGGTGATCACGCTTTTGGCATAGAACACGGCCCTGTCGAGGTTATCTGGGAAAAGAAC
>Ga0114949_10000116_pt1 | contig 33730 bp, 32 predicted proteins | sample N074metaG_FD_83505 | JGI IMG/M metagenome (GOLD analysis project Ga0114949, IMG submission 83505) | Deep subsurface microbial communities from Kermadec Trench to uncover new lineages of life (NeLLi) - N074 metaG | ecosystem: Environmental > Aquatic > Marine > Ocean trench > Sediment | place...
ACTTATATGAATTACAGTGCGCGACGGGCACGATTATAGGTGGGATTGTATACACAACGAGCGGGCCGGATTGACCGAAATTCGGACGGTGTTGATTCGTGTTAACCAAAGCATTGCGTATCGCCTGTCGGCATGTCACTCTGCGGCCCGCATTTTTCCGCGGATGATGATGATAAGTTTTTTGCCATGACTGATATCGGTTCAAGACTGAAACGCAAGCGACTGGAGTGTGGGCTCAATCAGAAAGCTGTCGCAGCCGCTGCCGGCGTGACGAATGCGGCCGTTTCGAAATGGGAGTCGAATGGCGGCGGCGCCATGTCGGCCATTGTGGCGCTCAGAGTTTCGGAACAACTCAACGTCAATCCATTCTGGTTAATCATGGGCAAGGGTCAGCCGACGGACAAAATCGAAATCCCGGATATTTCCGAGTCAGCCCAGGAACTCGCGCGCATGATTGACCGCCTGCCGCAGCGCGTCCGGGACGCGATTGACGGCCTTCTGCAGGCACTTCATCTATAAAAATCTCTCACGCGGTTCAGCCCCGGCGGACAGGGATCGTCAGCCCCGTTTAAATTGAAGCTTGGGCTGATTTTGCGTGGCCATTCGGTCTTGCGGCTAGTGCCGGGTCGGATTTCGCTGTTAAAGTGTGCTCTGACCCGTCTTGCCTGAGCGTCAGAGCCGCCGATGAATAACAAGAACTGGAGCTTTCCCGGAGTCCTGATCCGGTTCGCCGCGCTGTCGGTTATTGGGCTCGGTGGGTGCTTCCAACTCGATCCCGCAGGTTCCGAGGACCTCGCGCGCGGCGCCGCGAGCGCGGGTACGGTTACGGCGGCTGACCGGCTGCATCCGCCGTCGGCCACGGTGGCCCAGGCGGCCGGGAGGAATCCGCCGAGTTCTCTATCGGACGGCGAACGCGAACGGCGCCGGAAAGTCTCGCAGGTGATGGCGTTTTATCGCATTCAGTCCGGCATGACCGTGCTGGATCTCTATTCCGACGGTGGCTATTACACCGAGCAGTTGTCTTCTGTCGTCGGCCACTCGGGTCGCGTCGTCGCGTACAACAAGCGACCGGACCAACGCCTCACGGGCGTCGAGATCGAGAATCCGTATGCCGAAGGCCGATTCCCGAACGTCGAAGTCATTCTCAACGAAGACGGTCAACTCGATCTGCCGCCGGGCACATTCGATCTCGTGCTCATGATCCAGGTTTTGCATGACATCTACGCCGGAAGCGAGGTCGGAGGCGGGCCCAGCGTTGCGAACACCCTCGCCGAGATTTACCGGAGCATGCGGCCCGGTGCCGTGCTCGGTATCGTCGACCACGTCGCGGCGAAAGGCGCGCCGGCCTCGACCGGCGGTACGCTGCATCGTCTGGACCCGGGCCTCATCAAGCGCGACGTCACGGCTGCGGGCTTCCTGTTCGACGGCGAGAGCGACGTGCTGCGCAATTTCGACGACGATTACACCCAGCCCGTTTTTAACGAATCGATACGCGGCCGTTCCGACCGGATCGTGCTGCGGTTCAGAAAACCGGTCAGATAACCGGATACACAACGATCCACACAATGACAGGGGACAGACTATGAAACTTTACGGTGCACTGGCTTCACCTTACGTGGCCCGGGTAGCGATGTTCGCGGCGCTCAAGGGCATTGATCTGCCGATGGAGTCGGCTCCGGGCGGCATGGGTTCGGACGAGTACAAGGCACTCAATCCGATCGGCAAGATTCCGAGCCTCGAGGTCGACGGCCGGTGTATTGCCGAGTCGGAAGTGATCTGCGAATACCTCGAAGCCGCCTATCCGGAACCGGCACTGCTGCCGCCCGACCCGCTCGGACAGGCGCAGTCGCGCATGATCTCGCGCATGACTGACCTCTATGTCGCGCCTCACAACACGCCGCTGACACGCATGCGCGGTTCGGGGGAGCGTGACCAGGCCATTATCGACAAGGGCGCCGAGGAATTCGCAAAGGCGTTTTCTTATATCGAACATTTCATGGGTCCCGGTCCGTTCGCGGTCGGCGATGCGCCGACGATTGGTGATTGCGCGCTGACGCCGTTCATCGTCATGCTGAAGCGCACGGTCTTTCCGCATTTCGACGAGGTTCAGGATCCGACCGAAGCCGGCGGCCGGCTCACGACGTGGTGGCAGGCGATTCAGGCGCATCCCGGGTGCAGCAAGGCCGCGGACGAATACGACCAGGCGCTCGAGGAATTTCTGAAGTGGCTCTGGGACATGCTGGCCAAGCGCAACGCGGCGTCGTGAAAATCAGGCCCGCCGGCGATCGCGACATCGAGGCGATTCACGTCGTCCATATGCTCGCGGTAAAGGGTCTGCAGGAGACGGACCCCCGCGCCGACGAACAGCGGGAAGGTGTAGACGAGTGGGTCGCCGAGCGCCGGCCGAGTGATATCGCCGAAGAGATGCGCAACGAGCACTTCGTCGTCATGGCGGACGATGCAGAGATCCTCGGCTTCGGTGCGCTGCATATTCCGAAGTCGGTCATCACATCGGTCTTCGTGAACCCGCGGCACCAGCGCTTGGGTATCGGCCGGGCCCTGCTGGCGGAACTCGAGGCGACCGCGCGCGAGGCGGAACTCAAGGTCGTGCAATTGCAGGCGACCGGCACGGCGATCGAGTTTTACCTTAAGACGGGCTACCAGTCCGACCCGCCCGTCGAACCCGGCGCGGACTGGGCGCGCATGAAGAAAGACGTGTCCTGAGACCCGGGGGATCGATATCATCACGGAAAAGGTTTCGGGGAGTGCAGTAAATGAAAAAAAGTGTCCCGATCAAGCCGTTCTGGTATTCGGACAAGATTGTCTGGCCCAAGACGGTCACGATCATCACGACGGTGAACGAAGAAGGCGTGCCGAACGCGGCGCCTGTATCGGGCATTATCCATTACGACAACATGGACGCGCAGCCGCGCGTGCTCGTCTGCATGCGGCGCCATGCCCACACGATGCAGAACATCATCGCTACGGGCGAGTTCGTCGTGAACTTTCCGTCCTACGATTACACCGACGATATTCTCGAAGCCTGCCGTTTTTACCCGAAGGGCGTCAACGAACTCGATTTCATGAAAATGGATACGGTACCATCGCAATCCGTCAAGCCGCCGACGCTCGTGCAGTCGCGACAGGCGATCGAATGTACGCTCGACAGATTCTACGAACTCGACAAGACTCAGGGTCACGCGATCGGCAACATCGTGAATATCATGGTCGACGAGGAACTCATCGAGATGTCACGCCCGGAGTTGGCCAAGGCCGTTGATCCGGTCATCACACTCGGCGACACGGGCAAGAGATATTTTCATTGGACACGCATCGGCGATATACAGGTCGATGAAGTAAAATCACCGCCGGCCGAAGAACAGGAACGCTTCAAATTCAAGACACAGCTGGACTGGCAAGACGGCGCCTGGGAACTGCTCCAGGCCGTGCCGACCGAGGTGCGGGCCATGGTCGCCGAGATGGCCGAGGGCATCGCCAAGGATGACGGCGAATCGGTCATGACGGACGCGCGCTTCCAGAAGATGGTCGACGACTACACGCCGCCGTCTCTGATGGACACGTTCGATTACAAATAGTCGGATCGCGCTCTGTTAATGCCATGCCGATTGTGGCGCATTCACAATTGCCGGCCTTCGCGACGCTGAATCGGGAAGGGTTCGATGTGGTCGCGGCTTCAGCTTCGTTGTCTTCTCTGCCGTCGTTACGCATAGGCCTGCTGAACCTCATGCCCGATGCAGCCGTGCAAGCGACCGAGCGTCAATTCCTGCGGCTCATCGACGCCTACGGCGCAGATGCGAATCTCTACGTCTATCCGTTCGCACTGGAATTCGACGATCGGGGCGAGATCGCACAGGCGCACATCGACGCGCATTATGCGAGATTGGAGTCGCTGCGCGAGGACGGCCTGGATGCGCTCATCATTACCGGCGCCAATCCCACGGCCGAAGACATCACGGCCGAGCCGTTCTGGGGATCGCTCATGCAAGTCATCGACTGGGCCAGGACAAACGTCGAGTCGATCATCTGTTCGTGCCTGGCGACGCACGCGGTGCTGCATCGCTATCACGGCGTCGAGCGTACAGAATTGCCGCAGCGTCGATGGGGCGTCTACGAGCACGATGAAATCGACCTTGCGCATTCGCTGCTGGCCGGCCTGTCGGCGCCGGTCATCGCGCCGCATTCGCACCGCTACGATATCTCACGCGCAGCCATGGAAGCGGCCGGGATCAAGGTCCTCGTCGCGAGCAAGACGGCCGGTGTGCACCTGGCCGTCAGCGACGATCAATTTCGCTTTATGTTTTTCCAGGGGCATCCGGAATACGATGCCATCAGCCTGCTCAAGGAATACAAGCGCGAGGTGCGGCGCTTTTTGTCCGGCCAGCGCTCGGAATATCCGCCGTATCCGGAGAACTATTTGAACGCGGAGGCCAGGGTACGCCTCGGCGATTATCGGCAGCAGGTGACCAAAACCAAATCCGCAGACGTGACGCTGCCCTTATTTCCCGAAGCTCCGCTTGCGGGATCGTGCGTCAATACCTGGGGGGAGGCGGGCCGAACGGTTTATCGGAACTGGTTGGCCGAACTCATCCGTCGCGCCTGAGATTCAGATGAGGTACCGGTTATTCAAATTTCTCGTTCCGCTGCTCAGCATTATTGCGTCCTTTCTTGTGCTCGAGATTTCGCTTCGCGTCTACGATGGTGAGTACGAATTCCGCAGTTTTCTGGGCGAAATCAGAACACTCTTAAACGCCGGCAAAGCCGTGACCTACGACCCCGAGCTGGGTTGGACACCCACAGTTGGCTACTCATCCGACAATAATTTCTTTGGCACGCAGATTACGATTTTGCGGGATGGCACACGATCAAATGGCCGACCGATTGGAAACCCACCGGCAAGCGCGGAAATCATCCTCGCCATCGGGGACTCGATGACGTTTGGAGAAGAGGTCGCCGATGGCGAAACCTGGCCGGCCCACCTCGAGCGGCTATCTGAAAGAACCGTTCTGAATGCCGGGGTTCCAGGATATGGTGTCGATCAGTCTTATCTGCGGACACGACAGTTGGTCGAAAAATATGACCCGGACATACTGATATTCAGCTTTATTGCAGATGATATTAGGCGTGCCGAAGCCTGGCTGAGATTTGGCGCCCCTAAGCCGTACTTTGAATTGATCGAAAACCAGTTGGTCTTGAGAAACACTCCGGTTCCACTGCGTGAAGAGACCGTATCCGGGTTCGAGAAGTTGAAGAGCATACTCGGATATAGCTATGCCGCTCACAAACTGATGATGATGAACCGATACAAGGCAGCATGGATTGCAAGGACAGGTTTATACCGGAAGGCACACGATTACGGCGCCGATATCGCATGCGTCCTGCTAAAAAATCTTGAGGAAATGGCTGCGCGCAGACGAATCAAGCTGTACGTTCTCGCGCAATATATGCGCAGCGATGGAGATCCGGAGTATGCGGAAAAGTTGGAACTTGTCGACGGTTTGCTGAGTTGTATTGGCGACCCCTCGACGACGGTCGTCGACTTGAGATATATCCTGGAAGCCACCTGGCGACTTGATGAAGACAGTTATAGACGGTTATTTAAAAGAGTTCACATGACTTCTGAAGGCAACCGGTTGGTGGCGGAAAGGCTGTTCGAGGTCATGCGCAAGAACCATGACCTCTGATGCGCTTACGAATATTGCTCGCGCAATAGCTTCTTATCGATTTTCCCGACACTCGTCTGCGCGATCGCATCGACAAACTCGACGTGCTCTGGAATCGCCCAGCGCGACAGGATGCCCCTCTTGACGTAGGTTGTGACGTGAGCCTTGACGGCCTCGGCGTCGAGTACCGCGTTTGCGTTTAAGACGATCAACGCCATCGGCCGCTCACCCCATTTTTTGTCGGGGATGCCGATGACGGCGACCTGACTGACACTGTAGAGTTGCGAGATAATGCCTTCGAGTTCGAGCGATGAGATCCATTCACCGCCGGACTTGATGACGTCCTTGATGCGGTCTGTGATGTTCACGTAACCGTCGGCGTCGATGGTCGCGATGTCGCCCGTGTGCAGGTAACCACCGCGCCAGAGTTCTTCCGAACGTTCCGTTTCCTTGAGATAGCCGGGTGTGAGCCACGGCGCGCGCACCACGACCTCGCCGGTCGCGTGCCCGTCCTGCGCCACGTCTTTCATGGCCTCGTCGACGACGCGCAGTTCGACGAGCGGCGCGGCGCGACCGGCCATGCAGCGAATGCGCACCTGTTCATCGGGCTCGCCGTCGAGCATGTCCCGCGTCAACTGCGAGGCCGTCAGGATCGGACAGGTCTCGGACATGCCGTAAGCCGCGAACACGTCGATGCCGAGATCGAGCGCCTGGTGCGCGAGGCCCTGCGGCATCGCTGCGCCGCCGATGATGACCTTCCAGCGACTGAGGTCGACTTGCTGCGCTTTCGGATGACTCAGCATCATGTGCAAAATGGTCGGCACGCAATGTGAGAACGTGACGTTCTCGGTGTCGATGAGATCGAGCAGGATTTCCGGTTCGTAGCGCCCCGGGTAGACCTGCCGTACGCCCATCAGTGTCGCGACATAGGGCAAGCCCCAGGCGTGCACGTGGAACATCGGGGTGATCGGCATGTAGACGTCGTCGCGGTGGAACCGCCCGTGGTCGCTGCTCCAGCCCAGGATGCCCATGATTCCGAGCGTGTGCAGCACGAGTTGACGGTGGCTGAAATAAACGCCCTTCGGCGGGCCGGTCGTGCCCGTCGTATAAAACGTCGTCGCACGCGTCCGTTCATCTAACTCCGGGAATTCGAAATCCGGGGCGGCGCCTTCGAGCAGCGGTTCATATTCGTCGTTCAATGCGACGATGCGCGCGTCGCGCTCGAACCGGTCGCGGATCTTGTCGATGATCGGCATGAAATCGCCGTGCACGAGAATCAGGTCGTCCTCGGCATGATTGATCGTGTAGAGGATCTGTTCGGGCGACAAGCGAATGTTGATCGTATGCAGGACCGCGCCGAGCATCGGCACGGCGAAAAAACACTCGAGGTAGCGGTGGCTGTCCCAGTCCATGACCGCGACCGTATCGCCTGGTTTGATGCCGAGCGCCGTGAGCGCGGCCGCGAGTTTGCCGATGCGCTGATTCAGCGTGACATAGCTGTACCGGATCTGATCGCGGTAGACGATCTCGTTGGCCGGCGTCTGCACGAGCGGCGTGTGCAGCAACTGCCTGATTAGCAGGGGGTAATCGTACGCCGATGCAGCAGGTTGTAGATCAATCATTGCCTTTGTTTTTGTCGGGACCCGGCCGGCTGAGTTTGTCTGTGGGGCGCGTCTCGTGTCAAGATCAATGTCCTGAGTCAGACGAGTCAACCCCACCGATGTCAGCTGCAAATCGCTCCAGACATATGACGCCCGAAGTTTTCGAGCAGATCACGGCGAAATGGGGCGCCATCTTCGATGCGGCCGCGCGCGGTGACATGCGCCGGGGCTGAAACTCTCGTCGGGGCCAGCGGTCTCAAAGAATGCCCATGAGAAATTTACCGGCATTGGCTCTCCTGTTACTTGCGTTGTCCGCCGGTCCGGCACCGGCCGAGGAAGCGCTGGGCGAAGAGTGGCCGGTCGAGCCGGTGAAATGCGTTCACATCGGGCGCATCGATAACACCGACATCATCGACGATCGCACGATCGTGTTCTATATGCGCGGCCGCGACATCTACCTGAACAGACTCCCGCATCGCTGCCCGGGTCTGAGGGTTGCCGACGCCTTCGGGTATACAACATCTCTGACGGTGCTCTGCAACGTCGATATTATTCGGGTGCTGCGCAGCTTCGACCGTGGCTTCCAGTCCGGGGTCGGCTGCGGTCTCGGCTTGTTCGAGCCAATCACAAAAGAGGAGATCGCACTGCTCAAGGATAAGACGATCGCGCCCGATCACGAAGCTGTCGCCGCCGAGATCGAAACTTCGATCAACGCATCCGAAGCGGACACAGAATAATTCTCGCCATTTCACTTCGTTTTTGGTCTCATAGAGCCATGAACGACAAAGCTGGAAAAGAAAACGAATATGTTGTTCTGATCACGGGCGCAAACCGGGGCATCGGGTTCGAATTCGTCAAGCAATACTTGGCCAAAGGCTGGTATGTCATCGCCGGCGTGCGCCGGCCCGATGCGGCGACGGATCTGCAAGCCCTGGCCGAGGAATACCCGCAGGTCACGATCGAGCCGCTCGATGTCTGCGACCTGAGCTCGGTCGATGCGCTGGCCGCGCGGCTCGAGGGTCAGCCGATCGATGTGCTGATCAACAACGCGGGCTTTTTCGGGGAGTTCGGCAACCAGGGGTTCGGTGCGCTCGATCACGATCAGTTCGACCTGTTCATGCGTACGAACGCGCGCGGCCCGTTAAAGATGTCCGAGGCCTTCGTGCCGCACTTAAAGGCCGGTCGTCAGAAAAAGATTGTCGCGATCACGTCACAGGCCGGCTCGTTCGAACTCGACAGCGGCGGGCTGCCGGGCATGTATTTTTATAAATCGAGCAAGGCCGCGCTGAACATGATCATGCGCAACGTTGCCAAGGACCTAAAGGAACACGGCATCGCGGTCGGCATCCTGTCGCCGGGCATGGTCAATACGGCCGGCGACATTCCGCCGGAGCGCCGCTTCCCGGGACTGATCGAGCCGCCCGAAAGCATCGCGGGCATGATCAAGGTCATCGACGAACTCGACCTCGACCACACGGGCAGCTTCATTCGCTACTCGGGCGACCCGCAGCCCTGGTGACCGGCCGCTTTCCGGCGGTTCGTGCGTCAGCTTATCGAGCGTCGCGATCGGATCTGCGATTAACTGCGGGTGAACGCGCGGCCATGCCCGGCTAAGTTCGTTTCCAGTTCGTCAGCGCGTCGCTGAACAGCTCTTCGACTTCGCGGAACGCATCCGGTGCGCCACGTTCGAGCAGCGCCCGGTTCGTTTCGGGGAAGACGGCTTTGCCGCCTTCGCCCGGCACCTGCCGGGTCGCATCGATAACGATTTTGCTGGTGCGTGCATACTCAACCTGGCTCGGGTCCGTAAAGAGGCCGAACATGTCCTTCATGATCGTCGACGCCGGGTAGGGCTGCCAGCGTGAACCAATGGCGAACATGACTTCGCGGCGATCCAGGATATTGACCTCCTTGTCGACGACGATGATGACCTTGGCGATCGGATTGCGGCCGGCGATCTTCTCGCCGGCCTCGAGGCCCTGGCCGGGCCCGGTCTTGTCGATGCTCATGACGACGATGCCCATCGTGTCCTGCGGGTTGGTGTACTCGACGAAGTTCGGAATCATCTTCTTGAGCGTGACGCTGTACATGGCGTCCATTGGCGCCGTGACCATGCCGCGCTGCATGCCGGTCATTGCGTTCATGAGCCACGGGTTCCTGCGGTGCGTGATCGCCGTGATATTCAGGAAGAAGTTGTCCTTCTTGATCGGGCCGAGGTAGCCGAACATTTCGCCGAACGGACCCTCGTCTTCGCGGAACTCTTCGCCGAGCGGGACTTCGCCCTCGATGACCATCTCGGCGTGGGCCGGGATCCGGATGTCGTTGGTCTCGGATTTTACGATCTCGATGGGCTTGCCGCGCATGCCGCCCGCAATCGCGAGTTCGTCAGCCGGCCTGGGCTTGGGCCCGAAACCGCGCGGCGCGACGCGCGTGCCGCTGATGAACCAGATCACGGGATCCTGGCCGAGTACGATCGAGACCTTGGCGACTTTTTCGCCGCGCTCTATCGCGGCGGTCAGCATCTTGTAGCCGGTCTGGTTGTGTTCCGGGTTGAGGCCGAGTTTGCGTGGTCCCCTGATCTGGCAGCGGTAGGTGCCGAAGTTGTAGCCGATTTCCGGGTCATCCATGAACACCGAGCCCGTGTTGACGTAACGCCCGCCGTCGGCCGGATTCGTCTTGACGAACGCGAACTTCGTGATGTCGATTTCGTCGCCGGTCAGCACGACTTCCTTGACCGGCGCCTGGCTGCGGTCGATCTCGACGGGCGCAAGTTCAGGATACCGGCCGTTGTTTCGGGCCAGCATGTTTTGCATATAGTCACGCGCGTTGCGATACGTCGCAAAGTGATCGCCGGCGATGACCGGCAGGCCCCAGATGATTGCATCCGTGTTCCAGTGGCCCTGCGTATTGATGATGACGGGCCCTTTGACCCATTCGCCGTTGATCTTGACCTCGTCGAACATCATGGACGGCGCCTCGTACATGCCGAAGCGGTCCGTGGCCCGGAAGAACAGGGCCGGAATCTGGTAGGCGTCCTGGTCGATGCGGTCAAAGCGCAGCAGCAGGCCATTGGCCTGGAGCGCGGCCATCCAGTCCCGAAACGAGTCGAACGGGGCCCGCGTCGGTCGCGCCAGGATCGCACTGATTGCGGGGTCGAGTTTCATTCCGGTGCCGGCCGCAGGCGTGGACTCATCGGACGGAGGTGCGCAACTTACGGCGGCCATCGCGGCCAGGCCCGTACCGGTCAGCGCGAGTAACTCGCGGCGCGATACTCGATCAGATAAATCATCCGAGGCGACGGATTTCTCCTGGCAGGGTTTGTTTTTTGCTTCGGCGGATGATTTGGACATGGCGGCTTCCCTTGGTGTCAATTCGAAAAATTCAGTTTTGTTGCTCATCCGGCGGTCCGGACTCCGGTGCACGTTGCTTGTCCTCCCGGTTGACGCGTTTGCGGTCGTATTTCTTCCGGTCCTTATGTGGTCCGGACTTGCGCAGTATTTCGGGCGGCGGCGGGGCGTTTTTTTTCATGGGTCCGGTTTACGCGGGTCAATCTACGCGTTATACAATGTGGCTGCAAGCCGGTATCCCGGCTGGAGTGACCGTTATGCGCGTATTGCCCGTTTGTGTATTGCTCTTCGTTGCCGGTGGTGTGACGGGTTGTGCGACCAATGAAATATTGCCCGATATCAGCGTGCCGCCCGGGTTTACGGCGACGGTGTTTCACCCGGGGCTCGGCAGCGTACGACATATAGCGGTCCGAGATAACGGCGACGTCTACGTTGCGCGGCAGTACCTGCTCGACATGAAGATGTTCCAGCAGGTCGCAACCTATGGGGCGCTCGTCGCACTGCGTGACACGGACGGCGACGGCGCGGCCGATCGCGTGGAACCGTTCGGGCCGACCGACGTCAGCACCGAGGTTAAGATTCACAACGACTACCTGTATTTTTCGTCCGACCTGGCCGTATACCGCATTGCACTCGACGACAGCCTCGTGCCGGCCGGCGTACCCGAACCGATCGCGGGCGGTTTCCCGATGCAGCGCTCGCACGGCTCGAAGACCATGACGTTCGACGGCGAAGGCAATCTCTACGTCAACGTGGGAGTGCCAACGAATTCCTGCCAGGAAAAACCGAACCGCCGCGCATCGCCCGGCATTGATCCGTGCCCGTACCGCGAAAACTCGGGCGGTATCTGGCGCTTCAGCGACGACAAGATCCTGCAGGATCACATGCGCGACGGTGAGCGCTACGTGACCGGCACGCGCAACGTCGTCGCCCTGACCTGGAACCCGTTTGCGGACCGGCTCTACTTCGTCATGCATGGCCGCGACAGCATCGGCATGATATGGCCCGAATATTTCAGCAGGGAACAGAACCGCGATCTGCCGGCCGAGGAGTTCCACGTCGCCCAGGCCGGCGATGACTTCGGTTGGCCGTATACGTATTACGATCCGATCCTGAACCAGCGCATGCAGGCACCCGAATACGGCGGCGACGGCAAGACAGCGGCGCGGGGCGATTACAAGGATCCGCTGATCGGTTTCCCGGCGCACTGGGCGCCGATGGATCTGCTGTTTCATTCGGGCAAGAACGTGCCGGAGAAATACCGCGAAGGCGCGTTCATCGTGTTTCACGGCTCGTGGAATCGCATGCCATTCGAGCAGGAAGGCTTCAAGGTTGTGTTCGTGCCGATGCGCGACGGCCATCCGTCCGGGGATTGGGAAGTGTTCGCGGACGGTTTCAAGGGGGCGGAATCACTCAAGAGCCCGGCCGATACGGCCTATCGGCCCGTCGGTCTGGCCGAAGGGCCGGATGGCGCGATCTACATCACTGAGGACAAGCACGGCCGCATCTGGCGCGTGACGCATAAATAGACGGGGGCCGGAGGGGGGCGGGGCCAGGTGGGGGCCCGTTAGTTCCCGTCAGGCGCCGGCCTTGGCGGGCATGAGCGGGACCGGGTCGAGCACCCAGTTGCCCGAGTGGCGTCGTTCGGGGCACGGGATTGCCCAGGCCACGTCGCCGAAATTATCCTCCATGGCTTTTGCATCGATGCGCCAGCCGAGGTTTTCCCATTTCCTGAGCCACTTCCGGTAGTTCACGATGACCTCGTCGCCGCCGATCAGGATTTCACGCGTCATCGTTTCCGGCGTGCGGATCGGAAACAGGTTTTCGAGCACGGTGATATCCTCGTGCACGATATTCATGTTCACTTCGTACATTTTGCTGTCCATCGCCGGATCCATCATGCAATTGCGCAAATTAATGAAATAGATTTTGGTGTTGCTCTTGTCGACCGGCGCTTCGAAGAAGACCTGCGTCAAGTTGTTGTCGGCCGACAGATCGATCGACGTGACGAGCACATTCGGCCCGTGGTGCCATGATCCCGCACCGAGATCCTTCGGATCGCCACGCAGATCGGACATTCGCGTCCCGGCCTTTTCGGGCAGGTGGCCCATGTGGGCATACATTCGGCTGCCCCAGGGCATCTCGGTGCTTTCGAGCGTGTCCATGTTCGTGGCCGGCGCGCCCTGCAGCGGGTGAACGAATTCATTGTGCACGGGGTCGAGGCCGTTTTCGACGGAACGCTGGTAATACGCCGGTACGTTGACATGCATGATTTCACTCTCGCGCCAGCCGTCCTGACCGTACTGCTCGATATCGTACAGCGGCGGCCGCTCTGCCTCGGGCGCATCGCCGAGAAATGCGAACACGATGCCGTATTTTTCCTGCACGGGATAACTGTCGACCTTTGCGCGCGCCGGCGGCTTTTCACCCGCCAGGGAAGGGACCATGACGCAGTGCCCGTCGCCGTTGTAACGCCAGCCGTGATAGGGGCAGGTCACGCAACCATCCTGAGCTTTGCCCTTACTCAGCGAGCCGCCACGATGGACGCAGGTGTCGGCCAGCACGTGGGGCGCACCTTCAGTGTCGCGGAACGCGACGAATCGGAGCCCGAGCAATTCCGAACGCACGGGCGTGTCCGCTGGCAGGTCTGCTGACGTGCAGATCGGGTACCAGAAATTGATAAACATCGCCCTCCTCTCGAAATTGGGGTCAGACCCCATTTAAAATGGGGTCTGACCCCATTACCTTGACGCCAATTCTAAACCACGATTGATCAGGAATGGATTCAGACCCCAAGTACACTGAACTTCGGTCTATTTCGCCAGGTCCACACGTGAAGATGACGGAGATACAAGCAACTCGACGGCTGCTCAGGGAAAAATGGCTGGACCTGCCGCCAAAGCTGCGCGTGCCCCAACAGCTTTATGGCCGCCATGACGAGGGCTGCGGCGCGACGATTGGCGTCATGCCCCGTTGCGATTTCACCTGCCGAGGCTGCTATCTCGGCGCTGACGCGAATTCGATTCCGCGGGCACCGCTGGCGGCTATCAAAGCCCAGATGCGCAGCCTGCGTCCGTATCTCGGTCGTTGGGGTAATCTGCAACTGACCGACGGCGAGGTTACGCTGCGGCCCGCGCACGAAGTGGTCGAGTTGCTGCGTTACGCCCGCGAACTCGAACTCGTGCCGATGCTCATGACTCACGGTGACACGTTTCGGCGCAACCCGGATTTGCTCAGCCGACTCATGGTTGACGGTGGATTACGCGAGATCAGCATACATATCGACACGACCCAGCGCGGCCGTCGTGGCGCTGCGTATCAGGATGTGCGCCACGAAGCCGATCTGAACCCACTCCGCGACGAGTTCGCGGCAATGATTCGCGCGGCGCGCGCAAATACAGGCCGTCCTCTGCGTGCGGCGTCCACCGTGACCGTAACGGCGGACAACCTCGGTGGTGTGCCCGGGATCATCGACTGGTTTTTGCGCAACAGCGATGCTTTTCGCCTCCTGAGTTTCCTGCCGATGGCCCGGGTCGGTCGGACGTCGGCCGCGTTGGATGCGGTCAATATGGATCAGCTTTGGCGCGCGATCGGCAAAGGCCTGCCGGATCGGTCCTCGCTCGAGGTGCTCACGCGCCAGCAGTGGTGGCTCGGCCACGGCGGTTGTAATCGCATCCTGCTCGGCATGGCCTATGACCGGCCGGACGGCCGGCGCGGTTACGCGCCGTTTTCGGCGGCCGACCAGTACGATCAACGTGTCTTCAGTAAGTTTTGCGAGCGCTTCGGCGGTTTAACGTTTCGCGGCGATACGCCGGGCACCGCATTACGAACCGCGGCCAAGGCCGTGCTGCGCGAACCGGGTTTCGTGTTTGGCACACTGCCGCGCTACATCGGGCGTTGGTTGAAGCGCGTCGGCGGCAAGCATATCGCGCAAACGTTGTTTCGATTTGCGACGGGGCGTGGTCGGCTCGATGTGTTTACGATCGTCAGTCACCACTTCATGGACCGGGATCAGTTGGCCACGGCCGAAGGTCGCGAGCGGCTCGCGAGTTGTGTTTTTCGCGTACCGGTGGACGGCCGCCTCGTTTCAATGTGCGAGGTCAACGCGAACGGCGGTCGCGATCGCTATTACCGGCAATTAAAAATCGGACAGAAAAATGGGGTCTGACCCCCTTTTAAATGGGGTCAGACCCCATTATCCGCTATCATGCGCTCCCCTGAAACCGCCGGCTGCCTAGGCCCGCGGCTTTCTTTTCTGTGGATTGCCCGAAATCATGAGCGGACCGGCCTTACAGCCCGACCTGTTGAAAAAGGTAGCGCGACGGCGCACGTTCGCGATTATCTCGCACCCGGACGCCGGCAAGACGACGCTGACCGAAAAGCTCCTGCTCTACGGTGGCGCGATCCAGGAGGCCGGTGCCGTCAAGGCGCGCCGGGCGTCGCGCCACGCGACATCCGATTGGCTCGAGATCGAGAAGCAGCGCGGTATTTCGGTCAGCAGTTCCGTCATGCAGTTCGAATACGAAGGGCAAACGATCAATCTGCTGGACACACCCGGGCATCAGGATTTCTCCGAAGACACGTACCGTGTGCTGACGGCCGTCGACGCGGCCGTCATGGTCATCGATGCGGCCAAGGGCGTCGAGGTGCAAACCATCAAGTTGCTCGAAGTTTGCCGGCTGCGAGACACGCCAATCATCACGTTCATCAATAAGTACGATCGCGAAGTGCGCGGTCCGCTAGAGCTTCTCGAAGAGGTCGAGGCCAGTTTGCGTATCGACTGTGCGCCCGTCACCTGGCCAATTGGTATGGGCAAGGCATTCCGCGGCGTGTTTCATTTGCCCACGGGACACGTGCTGGCGTTTCGCGCCGGTCAACATCGTCAAAGCGATGACGGCGAGCTCATCGAGGGGCTCGACAACCCGCGTCTCGACGAACTGTATCCCGGCGAGGTCGATACGCTGCGCGAGGAAGTCGAGCTGATCCGAGCGGCAAGTTCACCATTCGACCAGGAACTGTTTCTGGCAGGCATGCAGACGCCCGTGTTCTTTGGCTCCGGGATCAACAATTTTGGTGTGCAGGAAGTATTGCGCGCACTCATTGACTGGGCGCCGCCGCCGCAGCCGCGCGACGGCAGCGGGCGCATCGTCTTGCCGGCCGAGCCCGCGTTCTCTGGATTCGTGTTCAAGATCCAGGCGAATATGGACCCAAAGCACCGTGATCGGATCGCATTTCTCCGGATCTGCTCAGGCCGGTACCTGCCCGGCATGAAAGTGCGCCACCTGCGCAAGGGTCGCGAGCTGCGCATCGCGAATGCTCAGACCTTCATGGCGAATCGCAGGGTCGCGAGTGAGGAGGCCGTGGCCGGCGACATCATCGGCATTCACAACCACGGTCAGCTACAGATCGGCGACACGCTGTCCGAAGGCGAGGAACTCGCGTTCCGGGGCATCCCGTATTTCGCGCCCGAACTGTTTGTCTCGGCGCGGCCGCGCGACCCGCTCAAAAGCAAGCAGTTGAAGAAAGGCCTGATCGAACTCGGTGAGGAGGGCGCGGTGCAGGTGTTCACGACGGAATTCGGCAAAACGCTGCTCGGCGCCGTCGGTCAGTTGCAGTTCGAAATCGTCGCACATCGGCTCAGCGCCGAATACAATGTGGATGCGGATTACGACTCGGAGAACATTTTTACCGCCCGTTGGTTGCGGTTTCCGGACGAGGCGACGCGCAAACAGTTTCAACAGCGTGAAGCCGCGTCGATGGCAACCGACGTCGACGGAAACTCGGTGTTTCTGGCGAGCAGCAAGTACACGCTGGCGCTGGCCGAGGAGCGCTGGACGAACGTTGGTTTCCGTACGACGCGCGAACACGGGGAAGTGCTCGCATAAGGGGGGAGAAAAATGAGGGTCGCCGTCACGGCCGCGTCCGGGAAGCTCGGACGCGTCATACTCGAAGCGCTCAAAACCGAGATCGGTGCCGAGAATATCGTCGGTCTCTCGCGTTCCCCCCGAAACGATTGATGTCGCTGATATCGAGACGCGTAATGGCGATTATCTGTCCGAACGGGATTTCGTCGACGTGTTGCGGGATATAGATGCAGTTCTGATCATCTCGTCACCGATGGGGCCTGATGACCGCATTACGATGCATCGGAACGTCATCAACGGTGCAAAAAAAGCCGGCGTACGCAAATTGTTGTACACGAGCGTGATCGGCAACGGTCGCGAGGCCGGCACGCTGTACGCGCCTACGGCCGCAGTCAATCGTCAGGCCGAATCGGATCTGCAGGCATCGGGTTTGGACTGGGTCACTGGTCGCAACGGGCTCTATCTCGAAACCGACGTCGAGCACATCATCAATGCAGCCGAAACCGGCGTGTTCCGCAACAATGGTGGGCACGGCCGCTGCACTTATATAACGCGCGACGAAATGGCGGTCGCATGGGCGAAGCTCGCGACCGACGATGCGCATAACGGCAAAATCTTTAACCTCGTTGGCGAAAGCAAGTCGCAGCCTGAACTTGTTGCTTACGTCAATGCGCATCTGGGCCTGAACGTCCGGCCCGAGACGATCAGCGATGACAAATTCGCGCCTCGGTGCCGTCCGAGCGCGGCGAACTTGTGGCGACCATGATCACGGGTTGTTACCAGTGTGTTCGAGTCGGCGCATTCGATGTCGAATCCGATTTCGAGGCCGGCCGGCCGCCAAAATCCGTATCGGAGATGGTCCGCGAATATTGTCTGTCGCGGCATTCTTCAACGCGTTTCAGTTAGCCGGTCTGTTTTCGGCGCTTTTCGGTTAGCCTCACGACGGGCGTTGCGTCATGGTACATTGGTCCCGATGGCCGCTATGGAGTCATCGTCATCGAACGCCGTTTCGATTGATACTGGAAAACGGATGCAGAAACCGACGGAATTAGAACTGGAAAACATGGCGGTCGCGCGGGCATTCAACGAGTGCTGGTCCGACCGGGACTGCGATCGCCTGCTGACGTTGCTCGCGGACGATGTCGCTTACATGGTCTATGAGGGCGGGCCCGTGCACGTCGGGCACGCTGCGATCGAAGGAGCGGTGCGCCCTTTCATGGCGAAGTTCGAACGCGCCGAGTTCAAGATCGTGCGCATGCAAGCGATGGGACCGGTCGTGACCCAGGAGCGGGTGGAGGATTACTATGCGCCCGGCGGCGAATTCGATTCGCATTTTCACGTCATCGGCGTGCTCGTCATCCAGAACGGCAAGATCCTGCTCTGGCGGGACTACACGTGTCCCGGTGCCGAGCAGATCGTCGGCCCGCTGATCAGGCAGGGCTGATTCAATAACGACTGGGGTTATTTGACCGAGCGCAGGCTGCGGCCCTCGGCGGCGGCCGCGGGCAGGAGCGGGATCGGATCGAGCACCCAGTTCTTCGACGTGCGCCGCTCGGGGCTCGGGATCGCGAACGCGACGTCGCCTCTTAACGCGCGCAGGCGGTGCATGTCGATGCGCCAGCCGCGATCCGTCCAGTCCTGTATGTATTTGCGGTAATAGACAATCGGCTTGTCGGCCGGCGTCAATATTTCCTTCACCGTCGTGTCCGGCGTCCGCACGGGATTCAGCGATTCGATGATGCGGATGTCCTCGTGGGCGATGGTCATGTTGATGTCGATGAGTTTCTGATCGTTCTCGGGCTCGAGCATGAAGCTGCGCATATTGACGAAAAATATGCGCGTGTGACTCGCGTCGATCGGCGCCTCGAAAAAGTACTGAATAAACTTTCTATCTTCATCGAAGAAAATTCGCGTGATCAACGTATTCGGTCCGTGATGCGATGAGCCAGCCCGTGTCGTGCCGACGCCGGCGCCGAGCTTCTGCGTTTTCTTTTGCGCATAGCCGCCGTAAGGCTGCAGGAATCCGCTGCCCCACGGGGACTCGTCCTTCACGTCGATCGGATGCTCGCGCAGAGTGCTCGAGATCGATGGCCCACCCTGCATCGGGTGGACGAATTCATTATGTGCCGCGTCGAGCCCGTTTTCGAGCGAGCGCTCGAAATACGCGTTGACTTCGAACACCACGACATCGTTTGCGCGCCAGCCATCGGCTTCGTACTCCTCGATTTCGTATAACGGCGGTCGCTCGGCTTCGGGCAGGTCACCGAGGAACGCGAACAGGACGCCGTATTTCTCCCGGGTCGGGTAGGAATCGACCTTGGCGCGCGCCGGGGCTTTTTGACCTTCTTCCTGGGTCGGAACCCTCAGGCACTTGCCGTCGCCGCCGTATTCCCAGCCATGATAGGGGCAGACGAGGTGGCCGTCCCTGACCCAGCCGAGGCCAAGCGATCCGCCGCGGTGCACGCAGGTGTCGCTGAGCACATGCGGATTGCCGTCGGAATCGCGGAACGCGACGAACTGCAGGCCCATGATCTGGACCTTCAAGGGCTTGTCGTTGCTGACTTCTTGGCTCTGGGCAACGGGATACCAGAAATTGATGTACATGCTGCTTGCCTCGTGCAGACTCGATAAGGGGGTAATCCTAGGCCAAAATACCGGTCGGCCACAACCGTTTTGTGGCCTCCTGTCCATATCGAAAATGGGGTCTGACCCCATTTATAATGGGGTCAGACCCCTTTTTAATTGCCATTTTTGATAACCCCATGCGAAGCGTGATGTTACTTAATATTATTGGTCTGTCCGGGCTGCTTCTGTTTACTGCCGCCGGTGCGCAGGAAATGCAGACCGGGGAGTTCGTGCGGGTCAAGGCGAAGACCTTCGACAAGGAAAAATTCATGTTCCCGGACGATGTCCGCGGGACACGTCTCAATGTCTTCTTTCTGCCCATGGGCGGTGATCGGGAAAACGGTCAAGCGCAGCAGACGGCATTGATCGCCTGGCACGAGGCATTGGCCGAGCGGGGCGTGTTTTCGGACGAGATCATGCCGTACCATTTCTCGGTACTTGCCGGCGTGCCTTTTTTCGTCAAAGGCATCATCATGAACGCGATGCGTGACATCTATGAAGGTACAGTGCCGCTCAACCAGGCCGGTGTCCTGTTCATCAAGGATCTCGACGCGTTTGCCGATGCGGCCGGACTCACACTCGACGAACAACCGACTATCGTCATTGCGACGAGTGACGCGAAGCCGCTGAAATCTTTCAAGGGCCAGGTTTCGGCGCAGGGCGTGGACGAAATCGTCGCCGCGATCGCACAACTCAAATAATTGGGGTCAGACCCCATTAAAAAGGGGGTCAGACCCCATCTTTAGAGAAAGGAAGCTTCCAATGAAAAAGCGATTGAATGATAAGGCGTGTTTCTGGTTATTGATATTTTTAGCGGTTGTTTATGCGCCGACGGTAACTAAAGTCGAGGCTGCGTTTCCGCAACACGACGCGCCCGTGGTACTGATCACAGGCGCGAACGCGAGCCACGGGCTGGCGTTCGCCGAGGAATATGCGGCACTCGGCTGGAATGTGATCGCGACCTGCCGTACGCCGGCCAAGGCGGACCGGCTCAACGCACTCGCGGCCGACCATCCCAACGTGGTCGTCGAGGAACTCGATATTGTTGACGACACCGAGATCAATGCGCTGGCCGAGAAATATCGCGACACGCCGATCGATGTTCTGCTCAATAACGCCGCCATTAATACGTTCCGCTTCGGTCCGAATCGTTTCGGCAGGATCGACTACGAATGGTTCGAAGAAATTCTGAAGGTCAACATTATCGGCCAGCTCAAGGTGTCCGAAGCCTTTCAGGATCATGTTGCGGCCAGCCAGCAGAAGAAAATCATCTCGATGACATCGACAGGCGGCTCGATCACCGAACTCAAAGTCCCTATTGCGGTTGCTTACCGGGCCAGCAAGGCTGGTCTGAACATGGCCATGCACGCGTATTCGATCGCGCTGAAGTCAAAGGGGATCATCGTCGGCATCGTCGCGCCGGGCACCGTTGATACCGAGGATTATATGAACGCGGAAGATCCCTCGACCGTACCGGCGAACTATCGGATGATGATGAAGGCGGGCCGGCTCGCGCCGCGCACGGCCATCGACGACATGATCGCTCTCATCGACCGCATGACGCTGGAGGACTCGGGGGTTTATTACGAGTGGACGGGTCGGGTTATTCCCTGGTAATAAAACGGGGTCAGACCCCATTTTTCGTGGCCCCGATGTTCTACTCGGCCGGCAAGACCGGAATCGGATCGAGCACCCAGTTGCCTGACTCGCGACGGGAAGGCGATGGGATTGCATAGGCCACGTCATGCCTGTCCCGTCCGACGGCCTGCCAGTCGATACGCCAGCCGCGTTTCTCCCAGTCCTTGAGATGCTCGCGGTATCTCACGATCGGCGCGTCGCCGGGGGTCAGCAGCTCCTTCGTCATCGTTTCCGGTGTCGCGAACGGCCGTAGGTTTTCGATAATCTTGCGATCTTCGGCCACGATATTCAGAAACGTGCTGTTGATGTATTCGTCCTTGTCCGCTCCGAGCGTATTATTACGTGCATTTATAAAGAAGATGCGCGTGCGTGTCTTGCTCTGCGGTTGCTCGAAGAAATACTGGACAAAAGTATTGTTCTTGGGCAGGTAGATGCCTGTCATGAGTGTGTTCGGGCCGACGTGCCACGAGCCGGCCCGCAGTCCGTCCGTACCGGTCGTTTCAGCGATTTTTTGTCGAGAAGTTTCCTGTGTATACGGGCCGAACGCGGCCTCGAAACTGCTGCCCCATTCCTGATTCTCGACGACGACCTGGTGATCCGCGACGCTCGGTGCGCCCTGTGCCGGATGTACGAACTCGTTGTGGGTCGGATCGAGACCGTTCTCGACCGAACGCTCGAAGTAACCTTCGATGTCGAAAACGATCGGCCCTGAAATGCGCCAGCCCTCCCGGCCGTCTTCATTGACGATCGGTTCGGGTGGTCGCTCATCCTCGGGCAGGTCGCCGAGGAACGCGAACACGACGCCGTACTTCTCGGCGACGGGGTAACTGTCGACCTTGGCGCGCGCCGGCAATTTCTCGCCGTTCATCGACGGAATTTTCGCGCATTTTCCGTCGCCGCTGTATTCCCAACCATGATACGGACACTTCACTCGGTCGCCGACGACCTGGCCCTCGCTGAGTGAACCACCACGGTGGACGCAGGTGTCGCTGAGCACATGCGCGGCGCCTGCCGTATCCCGGAACGCGACGAGTCGCACGCCAATGGTCTCGGCGCGCACGGGCTTACCTTCATCTAGTTCCTCGCTCGTGCAGATCGGATACCAGAAATTGATATACATATTTCTTATTCTCCAGAATTTTTTATTAGTTTAAATGGGGTCAGACCCCATTTTTTCGCGCAGCCGGTTTTCTGCATCCCGCGGGCTCGCACCGAAGCTGATCAGCCCGCCGGGATGTCCGCCCATGGCTGCGATCTGTGTTTCGGGAAGCCCGGTTTCCCGGTACAGGCGCTGAAATTCGCGTGCCATGGCGGGCGTCCCGTAGGCCGTGTCCGCGGCCGTGGTCGGTATTTTACCGAGAAATTGCTCCCAGAGTGCAGCGCTGTGGACGTGGATGACTGCCTGAATAGTAGCGCTGAGCGCGTAGATCGCGGCATGGGTCAGCGTCTCCGAAGAAGCCTTGATCGCGCCCTCGCAAGCGACACGATTGCCATCGATATCGCAGGCCGTGACGCGCGCATAATGCTCGGCTGACAGGTGTGGCAGGTGGCCGGTCTGGGTACCCGTGATGATCATTTGCGACGGCGTCGGGCCGCGGATACTGATGTTGCCAAAGTCGACCTGTTCATCCGCCAAGAATCCGATCAGGCCAAGTTCAAACAGGCGTCGACGCGACGCGTTGAGTTCGACAATCAGTTCGTCGGCCGGTGGCGGGCCTTCCGTCCAGTCGCAGTCAAACTTGATATAGCCCTCATCGGTCATGTGTTTGTCGATTATTGCCGAGGCGCCTTGTCCGGGAACAGCGCCAGCAGACCTTTCTCGCTGGCGGCACAAACACCCCGCTCGGTGATCAGCCCCGCGATGAGTCGCGCCGGCGTTACGTCGAATGCGTAATTCTTGATCGCAGTGGCTTCGGGCACGATACGCACTTTACGAACTTCATCGGCATCCGTCCCGACGATGAATGCAACCTCATCGGCCGAGCGTTCTTCAATCGGGATTTCATCGAGCCCGTTGGCCATGTTCCAGTCGATCGACGTCGATGGCGCCGCGACATAAAACGGCACGCCATTATCATATGCGGCGAGCGCTTTCAGGTAAGTGCCAATCTTGTTGCCGACGTCACCATTGCGTGCCGTGCGATCGGTACCCATGAGGCACAGGTCGACCTGACCATTCTGCATGAGGTGCCCACCGGCGTTATCGACGATGACCGTATGCGGGATGTCGTGTTGAGCCAGTTCCCAGGCAGTCAGTTGCGAGCCCTGGTTGCGCGGGCGGGTTTCGTCGACCCAGACGTGTACGGGTATGCCTTGTTGATGCGCGAGATAAATCGGCGCCAACGCCGTGCCCCAGTCGATCGTTGCGAGCCAGCCTGCGTTGCAGTGGGTCAGGATATTAATCGGTGCGCCTGGTTTTTCTCGACTGATGCCCTCGATCAGTCGCAAACCGTGTTTCCCGATACGCCGGCAAAAATCCACGTCTTCGGCGCAAATCGCCTCCGCTTCGCGCCGGGCGGCGTCGGGCCAGGCCGCATGATCCTCGATCGATCGCAGGGCATCGAGCATGCGTTGCACGGCCCTTTGCAGATTAACGGCCGTTGGCCGGGCGGTTTCGATTGCAGTCGCTGCCGCTTCGATGAACGCCCGCGGGTCATTGCTGGGCTGCGCTTCAATTGTGGCCAGATAAATGCTCCAGGCCGCGGTTCCTCCGATCAGCGGCGCACCGCGCACGACCATTTCGCTGATCGCGTGCTGACCATCCCGGTAGCTCTTCAGGTCTCGGATAATGAAACGGTTCGGCAGAAATCGTTGATCGATCGTCTGCACGACCGCGGGGTTGTCCGGATGCAGCCAGATTGTCTGGTAATGTTTTCCATTCACCTTCATCTATCCGATTATTCCACGAGAAGTGGGGTCAGACCCCAATTTAAATGGGGTCAGACCCCATTTTTCGGGCTCATCGGCTGACCCTGCAATCCGGTATGCTGATTCGATGACCGCTGTCCACCGTCTCTCGAAATCCAGACTGATCTCGGGCTGGCAATGTGCGCTGCGCCTCTGGCAGGAGGTTTACGAGCCGGGTCGCGCCGAGGTGGCGGATCAGGTGAAGTGGGCATTTGCGACCGGCCATGAAGTCGGCGCGGCCGCGCAGGGGCAATTCCCCGAGGGTGTCCTGATCGGGCACGACGAGGAACTCGAAAAAGCCTTACAGGAAACTGAAGCACGATTGCGCCAACCAGGACCGACCACCTTGTTCGAGGCGACATTCAGGCACGACGACGTTTTGATTCGTGCCGATATTCTGCAGTGTGATGCCGTTGGCAATGTTCCCGGCGATGTTCCCGACCATTATCGAATCGTCGAAGTCAAAGCGGCAACGAGCGTAAAGGAATACTACATTATCGACTGCGCAATTCAGCTCTATGTTCTGCAGGGCGCACTCGGCGACAGCGCCGAGATCCGCATCGAACTTGCACATATCAATAACCGGTTCGTGTATCAGGGCGATGGCGACTACACGGATCTGTTCACGTATGTCGATGTCACCCAACCGGCGGAGGCCTGGCTGTCGCGGGTACCGCAACTGATCGGGGAGATGCGCACCGTACTCGGCGATGTTGAACCGATCATCGAGACCGGGCGCCAATGCACGCACCCGTTCGACTGCCCGTTCATCGGCCACTGTGCGCCGCAGACGACCGACTATCCCATCGCATCTCTGCCCGGCAGCAGAGCTGTCAAGACGCGGCTGCGCGCAGACGGATTCGAGGACATCCGTGATATCCCGGCAGGCACGCTGACAAACGTAACGCAGGAGCGGGTCCGACGCGTGACTAAGACCGGCCGGTTTGAACTTGATCCGGCCGCGGCGAAAGTGCTGCACAGTTTACCGTATCCGCGCTACTACCTGGACTTCGAAACCGCAAGTTTTGCCGTGCCGATCTGGCAAGGCACGCGTCCGTACCAGGCTTACCCGTTTCAGTGGTCCTGCCATATTGAAATGGCCGGTGGACAGCTTGAGCACTGCGAATTTCTGCCCAAGGGTCGTTGGCCACCGATGCGCGTGTTCACGGAATCCCTGATCAGGGCACTCGGCCAAGGCGATGAACCGATCTTCGTCTACACGGCTTACGAAAAGAAAATATTGACGGCCCTTCAGCAGCGTTTTGAGGATCTCACCGCGCCGATCGACGCGATCATTGCGCGTCTTTTCGATTTGCACCCACTCACGAAAGCGAATTACTACCACCCCGACATGCATGGATCCTGGTCGATCAAGGCCATATTGCCGACGATCGCACCCGACTTGAGCTACGCATCGGTCGGCGAGATTTCGGAAGGCATGCAGGCCGGCGTCGCCTATCGGCGCCTTCTTGGCGACGACTTGACGGAAGAGCGCCAGGCCGAAATCAAGCGCGCGCTGAAAGCGTATTGCGAGCTCGATACGTTGGCGATGGTGCGGCTGGTGCGGTTTTTGACGGCCTGAATCGGGGTCAGACCCCATTCTCCTCCGTTAACTCGCGCTTTTCTTGCGATTCCGGGCCGCTTGCATGGAGATTGGCAGGTCGGGCTCGACGAGATTATCGGTCGGTTTGCCGACATAAAATCCCTGTGCGAAATCCACACCGAGATCGAGCAACATCTCGAAGGTCCGTGCATCGCCGACATGCTCGGCGATGGTCCGTTTTTTCGTCGCCTTGGCAATCTGGCATATCGATCGGACTATGGTCTCGTCGACGACATCGGTCGCCAAGTCACGAATGAACGAGCCGTCGATCTTGATGTAGTCGGCCGGCAGCGTCTTTAGATAGGTATATGAGCTGTGTCCGGCGCCGAAATCATCGATCGCGAACTTGCAGCCGAGTTTGCTCAGTCCCTCGATCTGTTTGCGCGCGCTGCCGACGTTCTGCACGGCGACTTGCTCCGTGATTTCGAGCACGATGCAGTCGGGCGGTAGATTGTTCACCGCCAAGTTTCGCTCGATGCAATGATTGAGGTTTTCGTTCTCGAAAATAGTTCCCGAGATATTGAGTGAAAACTTCAGATCGCTACGCGCTTTGCGAAATACAGCCAACGTTGACAACGTATTACTGATAACCCACTCGTCAACTTCCTGCATAAGGCCGAAGCGATTCGCGGCGGGCAGGAACGCTGTCGGCGGCACGAGTTGGCCGTCATCGGCGCGCAGCCTCAGCAGTGCTTCGTAATGGTCTGTTTTGCCGGTGCGCACGCAGACGATGGGCTGGTATTGCATGACAAAGAAATCTTCCTTCAGCGCGCGCTGAATCTGCTGCGACCAGCCGACGTCGGCCGCCATCCTCTTTCTTTCCTTGCCCGATGTTTTGTAGAACTGGAAACGGTTCCGGCCCCTGGCCTTGGCTTCGTGACAGGCCATGTCCGCCTGCGCCATGAGTTCGGCGGCCGAATTCGCATTCGAATCGAACACCGTCACTCCGATACTGCACGGGACGCTGAAGGCCTGGCCTTCTTCCATGAAGCGGTGATCCCGCATGTCCTTCACGAGCGCCTCACAGATCGAATTGAGATCTTCTTTCCCGATGTCGCGAATCAGGATGGTGAACTCATCGCCGCCGAATCTTGAGACGGTATCTTCCTTGCGCACGCCGCTTTCGAGCCGCTCCGCGGCCTGTTTCAAGAAGCGGTCACCGGCCGCGTGTCCGAGCGTGTCATTGATATATTTAAACTGGTCGAGGTCGACGAAGAGTAGCGCCGTTTTACGGTTGTGTTTGGCAATGTTCTCGAGCTCTTCGACGAGTATTTCGGAAAAGCGGTGACGGCTGCTGAGTCCGGTTAGAGAGTCCTTGTTGGCGAGTTGCCAGAGCATTTTGTCGCGCTCGTTCAGGGCCGTTACGGTCGCGTTCAGTGCCTCGGCGATCGCTACTATCTCGGTATGGCCGGTCGTTTTGACCTTGAAATCCGTGCTGCCGCTCGCGAGTTTCTGCAGTGGCTCTTGCAGTTGGGCGAGTGGCCTTAGCGCCCGGCGGAAGACGATGGACGAGGCCAGCGTGAGAATGAGCAGCACGATGCTGCCGAGCAGGCTCGCCGTCACGATATTACGGTTGAGCTGGCCTTCGTAATCGCGAAAGTCCAGCCCGATTTCGGCGAAGCCGACGAGTATCGGTTTGCCCGGCTGGATGTCGTCGGGGTCGAAGCCGAGCAAGCCGTCATGGGGCAGGGATTCGATCCAGATTGGTTTGCTGACGCGGACAATCCGGACGCCGTCGATGAGTTCCTCGAGCAGGACTGCGTCGTCCTCCGGCACGGTGTTGACGCGCGCGAGCTCGGCGAGGTAGGCGGCGCTCAATCGCGGCGCCCGTACTTTGGTGTCGTTCCGGTAGCTCGTGAACAGGTCTTCGGCGTCGGTCGAGTAGTAACGAACGTAGGCAATTTCGGGAAACGCGTTGACGAAGGTCTCGATGCGCAGGTAGCGCTCTTCGTCGAGAGACGTGTAGAGCGGCATGCCGAGGTCGTCGAGTTCAGAGATCCACTGTTGGCCCCAGTTTCGCAGGTTGTCGTCGACGACCCAGCCCGACGTCCACCACAGGAACCCGATCACGGAGGCGCACAGGAACAGCGCGAAGGCCATCTGTAGCGCGAGGATCTCGCCGATCAGGCTGCGTCGGTCGCGGACGATGTTCAGCCATTTGCGAATCGCGTCCCAGGCGCGCGCGAGAAACGCGCTAAACCCCGATTTCCAGGATTGCGTGTGTGGCCCGTAGAATTTCGCCAGCGCCGGCACTTTGACCGCGATATCGGCCATGCGCGTGCGCCAGCTTTTGTCCGGCGCTTTTCTTTCGCGACTCTGGACGGCCCGGTTGCGGCTGGAAGGTTTCACGTTCGTGGCTTAAGGTCAATCGCTGCGCAGAAACCGCAGAAACTCGGGCGAAGTCGCCGACAATCCAAGGTCGTGGGCCACTTTCGAATTGAGTTGCACGTGTATTTTTGTCAACGGCAACATGGCCGGGCGAAACGCCTTACGGCCGGCCGGCAAATCCTGGAGCATACGGATGACCTGATCGGCGACGTCGGCGTCATTGCTCGAAACGCTCATGAGTGCACCGTATTTCAGGAGCCGGTCGTTGAAGACGACAATTTGCTTGCCGTGCTTTACGCCGTAGGACATGAGTTCCTCGAGCACTGAGGCGCTCAGGATCCGGTTGTTGGGCAAGACGATAAGTCCTTGCACCAGCGGGACGAGCCGCTTGAACTCGAACAGCGTTTCCTGGTCGGAGCGGACCGTGCGGTTCTGGACCTTGATGTCGTACCGCCGCGCCGACGCTTTTATTTCACGTATGAGATCCTGCTGATCGGGTCCGGTGATGACGCCGACAACATGCAGATCCGGTGAGATTTCCTTCCACGCCTGTAGCTGCAGGTCGAAGGGCGGCAGGAGCTTGACGCCTTGCGATGTCCGCGAAAGGAGGTCGTTGCCCCGGTAGTTGAAGACGCGGCAGAACACGAGCGGCAGATCGGATCGCTGACGCCCCGTCATCGCCGCCAGCAGGCCGACTGCGATGATCTGGTCCGGTTCATACCAGTCGAGTTCCTCGAGCACGTCCGGTACGTTGATTTCATTGCCCTCGAGATGGAAGACCGCATAGTTGGCGCGCGGTATGCGCATCATGATTTCCTCAGCGACAAGCTGGTATCCGATGGTGTCGTCGCTGATCAGGATGGCCGTGCGCAGAGGCTGGGCCTGAGCGGGCGCCGGATACACGGTGATGACGTTCGGGGTGTCCTTTACGGCCGGGCCCGAGCAGGCTCCCATCAAGAGGGCTGCCACCAGGGCACAGACCCGCCAGAAGGCCCGAAATTTGTGGGGTTTACCCATTTTCGCTTTACCAGAAATTGCGATCTGCCCGAAGCCAGTATGGATACGGCGGGCCGGGAATGATGTGTTGCGGCTCCCAAAAAATGGGGTCAGACCCCAATAAGTATGGGGTCAGACCCTATTTTTCAGGCGAAGTTATAATCAAGCGAGGCGACAGGAGAACAACAATGAACAAGACGAGCAGGCGGGTGATTCTGATTCTGAGTTTATGCGGTCTGGCCCTGACCGCCGGAGCGGTATTTGCGGAGAGCTGGACCGCCGAAGACCTGGCGGCCGCGCTGGATAATTCGGACCGATCGCAGCAGGACAAGGACCGCGATGCGGCGCGCAAGCCCGCCGAGGTTGTGGCGTTCATCGCCATCGAGCCGGGCATGACCGTGGTCGACCTGATGGCGGCCGGGGGCTGGTACACGGAAGTATTGTCGATCGCGGCCGGACCGGACGGCATCGTCTACTCGCAGAATCCGGCGACGATGCTCAAGTCCAGAGGTGGCGCGAGCGACAAGGCGCTGACGGCGAGACTCGCTGATGAGCGGCTCAAGAACGTGGTACGCAAAGACGGTGCGCTCGGCGAGATCGACATTGCGCCGGGTAGCGTTGACGTCGCGTTTACGGCGTTGAACTTTCACGACACCTACAACTTTGGAGGCGCCGAAGCGGCGGGTGCCCAACTCGACGCAATCTATGCCATTCTGAAACCCGGTGGCGTGCTTGCACTGATCGATCACCGCGGCGATCCGGACAAGGACAACGTCAAGCTGCATCGCCTGCCCAAGCAGGTCGCGATCGATCTTGCAACCGAGGCCGGCTTTATCGTCGAGGCCGAAAGTGACGTGCTCGCACATCCGGAGGATGACCGTACGAAAATGGTCTTCGGTCCGATACGTGGCCAGACCGACCGGTTTCTCCTGAAGTTGCGCAAGCCCGAATGACATGAAAAATGGGGTCAGACCCCAATTAAAATGGGGTCTGACCCCATTTTTTCTGCTGACGTCTGTTTTTGCCACCGCCACGGACTGCATTCTCGACAGCGAGACACTCGACCGCGGCGAAACGAAACCTTTCCTGCTCTGTGGTGAGGCGATCACGACGGATGTCGAATTCAGCGGGTTCGCGCAGGCGAACATCGACGTGCTCTACCGGCAATCGCTGCGCCGCTGTGCTGTCGGTGATCGACGTCCCGGGCTGTTCCTCGTATTGCGGGCCGGGCCGAATGCGACGGACGCGGACATCGAAGTTCGCGATCGCGACACTGGCGAGCCGGTCTGTGATTTGCTGCGACTCGAGGTGCCCGCGCGCGCATGGCTGCCCGACGCGACGCTCGAGGCAACGGCAGACTCAAACGTGTATCGGCTGGCGGTGGTGGCGCCCGATGGAGTCGACTTCGCCGACGCCTGCAGCGAGGGCCTGAAGTTTCCCGCCGGCCGCGGATTCGGGATGAGCCTTGCGGAAGGCGCAAAGCCAAGTTGTCAGGGCCCGTCGATCAAGGCACTCGTGCGGATCGTCGAGGGGCCGCAGGCGCCGGCCAAGGTCATCGTTCCTGCAGTCAACGGCATTGTCCATGTCGCGCCACCACAGCCGGCCTTTCTGAACACGATGGCGGAAGCAGATGCGAAATTCGTCGACGTGGATGGCGTGCACACGCGCTATTTTGAAAAAGGCGAGGGCGAGGTGTTGATTCTCGTGCATGGTGGGCAACCATCGGCCGCCGACTTCAATGCCTGGGAGTGGCAACAGAATTTTGACGGGCTCGCGCAGGATTTTCGCGTCATCGCGCTCGATCGCATCGGCCAGGGTTATACAGACAACCCGGCGAATCTCGACGACTATGCCGACTACTATCAATTGGTCGTGCGTCACCTGCACGGTTTTATCCGAGCGCTCGGACTCGAGCGCGTGCACCTCGTCGGCCATTCGCAGGGCGGTTGGCCCGTCACGCGGATTGCGGTCGATCACCCGGAGCTTGTCGCTTCGCTCGTTATCGTCGACTCGACGATGGTCGCGCCGGCCACCAACGCCGCACAGGCAATCCGGTTTTATATTTACTTGCAGAACGAGTTACACCCGGAGAGCGGCGAGACGCTCGAAAGCATCCGCCGCGGCTTGACGTTTTTTTCCCACACGAACAACAACATCACGGATCAGCGTGTGCAGCGCATCTTGGTGCTGTCGCAAACCTCAAAGTACACTGCTGCGAGCAAGTGGTTTCATGCAGCAAACATGAACCCGGCACACCCGAGCTTTCGCGTGCTCAAGGCGGAAATCTGGGAACAGCTAAGCAGAGGTGCGCTGCGGGCGCCGACGTTGATCATTTGGGGACGGCAGGATCCCGAAGGTTCCTTCGACGCCGGCGTCGGGTTCTATGAGGCGCTCGACGCCGCTGGCACGGACGTGCGCTTTCACGCATTCGACGACGCGGGTCACGTGGCGTACATGGAGTATCCCGACGAGTTCAATCGTGTGATCACTGAGTTCATCAGGATGCGGCAATGATTCGCATCATCGGCATCTCCGGCAGTCTGCGGCAGCAATCGTTTAACTCGGCCTTGCTCCGGGCCGCAGCCGAGGTCGCGCCCGCCGGCGTCGACTTCGAGATTCGATCATTGCATGAAGTGCCGCTCTACAACCAGGATGTCGAGGCCGATGCCGGCTTGCCGGCGGCCGTAATCGAACTCAAGGACGCAATTGCGGCTGCGGCAGGGCTCGTCATCGCGACGCCCGAATACAATGCCGGCATCCCGGGCGTGTTGAAAAATGCGATCGACTGGATTTCGCGTCCGCCGGCCGACATCTCGCGTATCCTGCATGGCAAGCCGGTGGCGTTGTTGGGTGCGACGCCGGGCGGTTTTGGCACGACGTTTGTGCAGACGGCCTGGCTGCCCGTGTTCAGGACGCTGCGTATGGAATTATGGGTCGAAAACGGTCCGTTCTATGTATCGGGCGCATCCAACGTGTTCGATGAAGCCGGCCGGCTCATCGACGATGAACTTCGCTCTCGACTCGAAGAGTATATCGGTGCTTTCTCAAAAAGACTGGTGTAAAAAATGGGGTCAGACCCCATTTATTGACCTTAATTCAGATTGCTGTGCACGTAGCGCAGGCTGAACATGATCTGGCTCTCGTCGAGCGTATTCGGCAGTCCGGCGAACGCAAAGTTCGGCCGCGTGCTTTCGATCGTCACGTATTCCACGCCCAGCCGCAGCGATTCCGACCAGTTAAAAAGCCATGCGACGGTCCAGGCCGAACCCTCGTCGAGCGATAGGTCGGGTAGGCCTGCCTGCGGGCGGTCGAGCGTGAAATTATCGTAGCGTGCGGACACGCGGTGGCGGCCAAACGACCGCGTCAGCAGCGCCGACCAGGCGCCATAGGTGTTGTCGATGCCCTGCCAGAGTGTGTGGCCGTCGATCCACTGGCCGATAAAACCGACTTCGCCGGGCAGCCCGAGCTGCAAGCCCGTGGCATGGAAATACGTAAACCAGGTGTCGCCCCAGGAGGGGCCCTGATACTGGTCTCCACGGTTATCGTAGTAGTGGTAGCGGAGCTTCACGCGCCGGTTGTACTCGTATTCGGCGCCGAGGTAATAACCCGCGCTGTGGTCGAGTTCCTGGAACGGTTCGAACTCGCTGTCGAACCAGAGCGGCAATTCACCGCGCAAGCCGGTCTGCCGGTTGTGCACGGACCAGCCTTTCGCGGTGAGCAGCGCACCGGTCGGATCATTCATATAGAACACGGCCCCTTCGACGCTGACGCGGTGCCGGCTGTCCGGCCCGAATTCACGCAACAGTTTGCCTTCGAGCCCAACTGCACGGATTTCCTCAGCGAGCCACGTGTTGATCGTGGACGACGACAGCGTATACGGACTCGACCAGGCAACGTCGACGTTTTCGAGCGAGATGTGCGGATAAAACGCGCCAAGGCGCCAGCGCGTGCTCCAGCGCGAGGTCGGTATCGGCCGGAACTCGAAAAACGCTTCCGTGACGTCGAGGTTGTTCGACAGTTCCGGGTTATAAACCAGCGTGCCTTGGAAATTCAGTGTGGGCGTAATGCGCCCCTTATAGTCGATGAAGGCTTGGTAAAGGGCGAGCCCGTCGTTTTGTTCATCGTAGCGCAGCTTGCCTAAGCCGCCGTCGATCCACGACGTCAGCGGCGTATTGGTCATGACGAAGCCCGAATCGATGCCGGTCTTCAGCTCGTGGCGGCCGCTGTCGGCCAGGGCCGCGCCGGGTGCGGCGAACGTACACAGCAACGCGGCGCCCAGGATGCGCACATGCCGGGGGGCTCGCTTCTGTGTGGTGCCGTTTTGCATAATCGGGTTCGCCCGGTGGCTAACGTAGGCCGGTTATCAGGACGCGTCTGTGATCTACTTCGCAGATTAAATGGGGTCTGACCCCATTTTAATTGGGGTCAGACCCCATTTTTTACTTGCCGTGCACCGCGACGGCGGGCAGGATAACGAAATGGCGATCCGCTCGATCGGGCGACGAAAATAATAAGGAGTCACGCCGTGCTGCTGTACACTTTCACAATCACGCCGAACAACCGGAAGGTCGAAGCCTTCGTCAAACATTACGACCTCGCGGTCGATATCCATCACGTTAACTTTCGCAAGCGCGAGACCCAGACTGACGAATATCTTGCGATCCATCCGATGGGCAAGGTGCCCGCGCTCGTCGACGGCGATCTCAAGCTCTGGGAGTCCAACGCGATCCTGACTTACCTTGCCCGCACATTTCCCGAGACCAAGGCCTTGCCGACGGACATCGCGGCCCGTGCGGACTGCGACCGCTGGCTCCACTGGCAGAGTTGCCATCTGATGCCAGCCATGGGCGCACTGAAAGCGGGCGACGAAACCGACCTCGATTCAGTTACGCCGCTGCTCAAAATTATCGAGTCGCAATTAGGCGATCAGGAATTCATGCGCGGCGAACTGAGTGTGGTCGATTTCGCCGTCGCGGCCTATCTCATGACGAAGTTCGGCAAGAAACTGAATTACTCCGAGACGCCGAACGTCGAAGCCTGGCGTGATCGCGTCGAGAGGCTCAAAGGCTTTGTCGAAACCCAAGTGGGGCCGCCGCCGAAGTAGCAGGTCAGATAAATGGGGTCTGACCCCAATTAAAATGGG
>Ga0114949_10000117_pt1 | contig 33603 bp, 30 predicted proteins | sample N074metaG_FD_83505 | JGI IMG/M metagenome (GOLD analysis project Ga0114949, IMG submission 83505) | Deep subsurface microbial communities from Kermadec Trench to uncover new lineages of life (NeLLi) - N074 metaG | ecosystem: Environmental > Aquatic > Marine > Ocean trench > Sediment | place...
ACTTTAGCTCACGGACCCAAATGCAGGCTTTGGTCAAATTCATAGAAAGCACACCTTTGCTGGATGATGTGGATCTTGACCTGGACCAGTTCAGGTTTACAGGTATTGCACAAACCAATGGCCGACTGGTGGCACCGCTCAGATCCGGGCTTGGTGAGTTGTCGATTAATGGAACCCTGGGCTTGACTGGTAATCAATTTACAGAGCTCAAATCAGGCATCGAATTGCATGAACTTGAAGGTGAAATCAGTTATGACCGCGATGGTATGACGGGTTCATTGCTAACGGGTCGATTCCTGAGTTATCCGGTGGAACTCGCACTGAAGGCTGATTGGGACGGCATCGAGGTTTTCAGGGCGGATTTAAGCGGTGATTTTCCGGTTGAAGAGTTATTGCCGGAATCCATCATGCAGGCGGAACCCTTGCTGTCAAAATTTAACGGTACCAGCCGATGGAATATTTCTCTTGGCGTGGGCACCACCGGCGATTCGCCAGAGCGGGAGACGTGGCTGGATATGAGCAGCGATCTCATCGGCGTTACGATGGATTTCCCGGTACCGCTGAACAAATCGGCAGGCGAAGCCTGGCCAATTAAAGTCAGGTATCCGATCAGGACGCAAACTCCACTCATGTCGATTACGCTGGATAACAAAGCCACCATGCAGTTCGAATTGGGAGAGGAACTGGGTGATGCACGCAGGGCAAATATCAATTTCGGACAGCATGCGGGCGCATTGCCTGAGCCCGGTTTTTTCAGTCTCGGCGGGTCAACCGCATCTTTTGATCTCGACCAGTGGATGGATGTGGTTATTGAGCGCTTCACTCAAAAGTCGGGTACCGAAGGCCTGGTTCTTGATACCGCCTCCCTGCAAATTGGAGACATGCGTTTTCTCAATCGCTCATTCAAAGACGTGAGCTTGAATATTCGCTATGAAGATGAGGTGATGGCAGGTGTTATAGACAGTGAAGGTATCGCCGGCAGTATTCGTTACAGCCGCTCTGATGATGGATCTCATAGCTTGTCGGCAGAGCTTGATCACTTGATCATGCCGGCACCTATTGATGAAGGAATGACTATGGACATCGACCCTTCATCACTACCGGAAATGCATTTTTATGTGAAACAATTCACTTACCTCGGACACGAACTGGGTGAGACCCGGATTGAGGCATTCCCGATTCAGAATGGTCTGCGAATTGATTCTATAGAGGCGGTTTCTCCCCAGTTGCACTTCCAGGCACGGGGAGACTGGACCCGGGATGAAAACGGTAGCCGTTCGGATTTCGATATCCTGATGACATCTGAAAGTATCGGATCATTGATGCGATTAATGAAAATTTCTTCCGTGCTTGAAGGCGGTCAGACCTTGCTGAGTTATGACGCATGGTGGCCGGGTCCACCAGCGGCTTTCGCCCTGGCTCGACTCAATGGCGAGTTAAGAATCAATGTCAGTGACGGCAACATTCTGGATGTTGATGCCGGTGCGGGAAGAATAGTCGGCTTACTCAGTATTTCAGCCTTGCCACGGCGCTTGGCATTGGATTTCAGGGATGTATTTGGAAGTGGTTTCAGTTTTGACAAGGCCAGCGGTACGGTGACTTTGGAAAACGGCACGGCGTATACTGAAGACCTGGTGCTGGAATCAACTGCAGCTACCATGGCGATCAAAGGAAGTTCCGACCTGGTTAAGCAGGAATTTGATTACGTAATGACAGTGAGGCCTGGTGTCAACAAGACTTTGCCTGCTTTGGGTGCCGTCATTGCCGGACCTGGTGGAGCTGCGGCCGGATTAGCCCTTCAGAGCCTGCTAAAAAAGAGTCTGGGTGATGCAACCGAGGCGGTTTATACAATACGCGGACCATGGTCTTCGCCCACGGTTGAACCCGTGGTGTCAACAGGCGCTACCAATGATGGAACAGGAAAATGAGTGAAGCACTGGTACTAGCAGAGCAACAATTACTCGCTCCGGGTGGTCTCGACCAGAATGACCTGGTCAAGGTGCTTGATCACCTGATGGGATCCTCGGTGGATTCAGGTGATCTTTATTTTCAGCACTCAATCCGGGAGGCGTGGTCCCTCGAAGATGGCCTGGTCAGAAATGCGACCCATTCGGTGGAGCAGGGAGTTGGCATCAGGGCAATCTCCGGTGAAAAAACCGGTTTTGCATATTCCGACGAAATTGTTCTGCCTTCATTGATGCAGGCATCATCTGCGGCCCGTGCGATTGCCCGCCAGGGGTCACAGGGAACAGTTCAGGCCTGGCGCCGGCAGGATGTGAAGGCCTTATACCTTCCTGCGGATCCAATGGAAACGCTTAGCGCTGACCAGAAAGTGGATTTGTTGCGCCAGGTGGATACCTATGCACGTTCGCTGGATCCCCGGGTCAGTCAGGTTATGGTTAACCTTGCCGGTTCCCATGAAACCATACTGGTTGCTGCTGTCGATGGGTCGCTGGCAGCCGACATCCGGCCACTGGTAAGGCTTTCAGTTACCGTTATCGCAGAACAAAACGGCCGTAGAGAGCAGGGCAGTGATGGTGGTGGCGGCCGTTTTGATTACGCTCAACTGGTGCGTGATAACGGTTGGCAGACATTTGCGGATGAGGCCGTTAGGCAGGCACTGGTTAACCTGGAAGCCGAAGATGCCCCGGCCGGCACCATGACAGTTGTGCTGGGGCCAGGTTGGCCGGGCATCCTGTTACACGAAGCCGTCGGCCATGGGCTTGAAGGTGATTTTAATCGTAAGGGAACTTCCGCATTCAGTGGACGGCTGGGTGAGCAAGTCGCATCCAAAGGTGTCACGATTGTTGATGATGGCACGATTGCCGGTCGACGCGGGTCATTAACTATTGATGATGAAGGCACGCCAAGTCAGATGACGGTGCTGATCGAGGACGGTATTCTGGTCAATTATATGCAGGACAAAATGAATGCGGCCTTGATGAAGATGTCGCCAACTGGCAATGGCCGGCGTGAATCTTTCGCGCATTTACCCATGCCTCGAATGACCAATACCTACATGCTTGCCGGTGAATGTGAACCGGATGAGATTATTCAATCAGTTAAAAAAGGCCTGTATGCGGTGAATTTTGCTGGAGGTGAGGTTGATATAACGTCGGGCAGGTTTGTATTTTCTGCCAGTGAAGCCTACCTGATCGAAAATGGCAAAGTGACCCGGCCAGTACGTGGCGCGACCCTGATCGGAAATGGTCCCGACGCCATGACCAGGGTCAGTATGGTCGGCAACGACCTCAAACTTGATGCTGGAGTCGGCGTGTGTGGCAAGAACGGACAAAGTGTTCCGGTAGGAGTCGGGCAGCCTACACTCAGGATTGATGAGTTAACGGTCGGCGGAACAAATACTTGAAAGGCACAAGGGTGGGAAAGCTGATTTATTTTGAGCTCGTCAATGCAGGCAAATCCTGTTTACTGTCCAGTTCACGAAGCATTTTGAACAGTTTCCGTGCCGATGCAGGCGCTTTCGCCTGTTCGGATTCTTTACCTGCATTGCGTAACAGGTTGCGCAGTGCCTGGGTGTCAAAAGTTCCGACTTGTCTGAGCAATTCGCTCAACGCCTCGTCACCCTTGTTCAACAAATGGTCCCTCCAGGCCTCAACCCTGTGATGGCGCACAGTCATTTGTTTTGCTTCCAGTTCAACAGCGCGCAGCGCATCACGAATGATTTGTACATCTTTGTTGCGCATCATCTTGGCAATAAACTGAACCTGGCGTTTACGTGCAACGTGCGATTTAATGTTGCGGGCGAAGTCGATAGCTTGCCGAAGATCAGTTTCTATGGGCAGTGCACCGAGTTGCCTGGTGCTCATTGCAACCAGGTCGAGACCCAATTCGAACAGTACCCTGGCATCCCTTTTGCGCTGGCTCTTGCTGGGCAACAGATCAATGCCGTCTTCAGTTTTTGAATCCATCAGGCGAACTAGTGTAGTGTCCTATATTATGTGGCTATTAAGAGCCTCACAAAAGATTCAAGTCAAGGCGCAGCCTGCAGTTAATGGTGTTCCCTTAACAATGGCTGTAACGCAAGATTGAGTCTTTTGTGGGGCTCCCTGCGGGCGACACGAGAAGGCATCATCTGCTGCGTTGTGCCTCTTGGAAAGGACCAGCCATTCCCCGCGAGACGCGTCTTACAGCTAATACCTTCTCGTGTCGCTTAAACGTCACATAATATAGGACACTACACTAGCTTTCCATGAATGACACGACAATGGTATCGCAGGGCATGCCCGACCGCGAACAGGAATTTGAATCACTGGCGCAACATGTCAATGAGGCAGTGAGCCGTGCAATCGAAAGCGGTGCCGACCAAGTAGAGGCCAGTGCCAGCATGCATACCGGTGTCGGGGTGAATGTCCGGCTGGGGGAAGTTGAAACCATCGAACACAACCGTGACCGTGGGGTTTCTGTCACGGTTTTTGTCGGTCGAAGTAAAGGCCACGCAAGCAGTGCCGATCTTCAACCCGGTTCGGTGAGAAGTTGCGTACAACGTGCAATTGATATTGCAAAATACACCCAGCCGGACAAATGTAACGGGCTGGCAGACCCTGATCACCTGGCCAGAGATTTTCCGGAACTTGACCTGTGGCACCCCCGGCCACTGGACATTGAAGAGATTAAACAAAGGGCGCTTGACTGCGAATCTGCAGGTCTTGCCGATAAACAGATCAGCAATTCAGAAGGCGGCTCCTCTTCCACCAGCCTTGGTTTGTCGGTTTACGGAAACTCCAATGGATTTACCGGTCGCTCGGGTGCTACCCGATTCGGTCAGAGCTGCGTATTAATTGCCGGTGTCGGTAAATCGATGCAAAGAGATTACTGGTATGACTCAAGACGCGCGTTTTCAGATCTTGAGTCTCCGGCAGAAACCGGGGCGGAGGCCGCAAGGCGAACGCTGGCAAGAATGGGTGCGCGTAAAATCAAGACCTGTAAATTACCGGTTCTGTTTGCCCCGGAAGTCGCCAGGGGACTGATGGGCCATTTTATCGGTGCCATTTCCGGTGGTGCTCTTTATCGAAATGCTTCATTTTTAAAGGATACGCTTGGGCAGACTTTATTTCCGGAGTGGTTAAGTATCTCCGAGCATCCGTTCCTGAAACGTGCCGTGGGCAGCTGTGCATTCGATGCAGAAGGCGTGGCCACTCGTGACCGGAAAATTATCGACCGGGGTGAACTGACCGGCTATGTCCTTTCGAGTTATTCAGCCCGCAGGTTGGGGCTGGAAACCACCGGTAATTCAGGCGGAGTTCATAACCTGCAAGTTTCAGGCAATGAACTACCATTTAATTCCCTGTTGGCGGAAATGGGCAATGGTTTACTGGTCACCGAAGTCATGGGGCAGGGTGTCAGCATGGTGACAGGCGATTACTCAAGAGGAGCCAGTGGATTCTGGGTTGAAAACGGAGAAATCGTTTACCCTGTTGAAGAAGTGACGATCGCCGGTAATCTTAGAAAAATATTCGCTGGTATTAGCGCAATTGGTAAGGACGTGGATGACAGGAGCAATATTCAGACAGGATCAATCCTTGTTGATGGAATGACCATCGCCGGATCGTGAGTTTTTTCAAAGCACTCAGGGTTACCATCCTGCTCGTTGTGCTGGTCATTGTTGTTGTCGGTCAGTGGGTGACACGCTCGCGACTGAGCAGTTGGGAAAAACCGGTATGGATTACCATTTATCCAATTATTACCATGGCACAAGGCACCCCGGGCAGTGAAAAACTGCTGGCATATGTTGAAGACCTGGACAAAAATTCGTTCGCAGAAATTAGCAAGTTTTTCACGCTCCAGGGCAGCAGGTATGGAAAGCAACTAACAACACCACTCCAATGGCAAATAGCTGCACCTGCTTTTGCGGCACCTCCGGTCGTACCGCCTGAGGGGAAGCGCATTCAGATCGCGATCTGGAGCCTGAAAATGCGCTGGTGGGCATGGCGCCGTGAGCGCGGTGACAGGCTCCCCGGGGCGGATATCCAGATGTTTGTTTTATACCACGGTGTAGAACATCCATATTTGCCGGAGCGGTCGGTCGGCGTGCAAAAAGGCATGTACGGAATCGTTAACGCCTTTGCCTCCCGGGGCCATGCTCCCGGCAACCGGTTTGTAATTGCACACGAGCTATTACATATACTGGGGGCAAGCGACAAGTACGATCCTTTTACCGGTCAGCCATTTGAATCAAGTGGATTGGCAAATCCCGCCCTTCGTCCCCTATATCCGCAAAAAGCGGCAGAAATCATGGCTGGGCGGATTGCCTTGTCGCGCACCAGGGCAGTGGCACCGGCTTCATTAGGCAATTGTTTGATCGGGCCTGTAACTGCCGGTGAGATAGGCTGGAATTAATCAGAGAACGAGCTAAGGAACCTCTGATCTATTCATTAACTTGAATCTTGTGTCCAAAATGTCCAGCTTCTGTGTTGCAAATCTTCGCAATAGCCCGCTATTACGTACGATTCGCGCCTTGAATCTGGACATTTTGAATCACAATCTACTTCGCCCAGAATAAATCAGAGGTTCCCTAGTCCAACTTGCGAAATCGTTTACTCGATCTGTTGACTGTCCATCGCCCGAACCCCGGAACATAACGATTGAGTAACATAAGGATGCGGTAACCCAGACCGGGGATGGCAATGACGCGCGGCTTATCCCTTTGTACCGATTCAATGGCATAACGCACTACATCATCGGCCTGGAGCCATATAAAAGCAGGCATTTTGTTCATCATTTTCCGGGTGCCGGTCACGTCATGAAATTCGCTGTAGGTAAATCCCGGACAAAGGGCGCTTACCTTGATGCCATGGATCCGGTTCTCCAATGCCAGCGATTCGGAAAACAGGATCAGAAAGGCCTTGCTGGCGCCGTACAGGGTGTGTCCTTCAGAGCCCGATACCAGCCCGGCGATTGATGCAACATTGATGATGTAGCCACTTTTCATTCGCTGCATGCCGGGCAGAAGGCGCCATGTTAATTCACACACTGCGGTCATCATGACCTGGATGAAGTCCTGGTGTGTTTGCCAGGATGGCTCAGTAAACCTGCCGGCCACGCCGTAGCCAGCGTTATTCACCAGGAACTTGATATTGATTCCTTGTTGCTCCAGCCGTCGTGAAATCACTGTTGAAGCTTCGGCAATCGCAAGGTCTGCAGGAACAACCAGGCAGTTGGTTCCGTGCTTTTCGCGTAATTTTTCTGCCAGTGCATGCAACCTGTCCTCACGCCGTGCTACCAGCACCAGTTGGTAGCCACGGGCTGCTAGTTGCCGGCAAAATTCCTCTCCAATCCCGGACGATGCGCCGGTGACCAGGGCCCATTGCGGTGTGGCTTGTGAAGTGCTGGTGTCTTGAGAATGATGGTCCTGCATAAATTAAGGAACCTCTGATCTATTCGTGATCTCGCATCTTACCTCCAAAATATTCAGCTATTGTGTTGCAAATCTTGTCAATAGCCAGCTATTAGCTGCGATTCGCGCCTTGAATCTGAACATTTTGAATTAAAATCTACTTCGCCCAGAATAAATCAGAGGTTCCTTAAGTGATTCCTGCCGGGTTTGGTACATGCTACTACAACAAATCTTCGCACTCATCCTTGCAGGGAATAACGCCTGAAGTTATCCTAGCGCCCGCTTACAGCGGAGAACTCCCAGGTGAATGCAATGCGTAAAATAATGGTTGCCGGAAATTGGAAAATGCACGGATCAGAAAAAATGATCCGGTCACTTCTTGGTGGATTGATGTCGGGACTTGGAGATACCGGCAATGTTGATGTTGTGGTGTTTCCGCCCGGCCCGTATCTGCCTCTCGTGCAGTCAGTTGCCGCTGGCAGCCGGATTGCCTGGGGTAGTCAAAATGTGAATGCAGCGCCGGGTGGAGCCCATACCGGTGAGATTTCTGCTTCTATGTTGCAGGAGTTCGGCTGTCGTTACGTACTTGCGGGGCATTCGGAACGCAGGGCGCTTTACGGAGAAAGCGATGAGGATGTTGCTGGCAGGTTTAAAGCAGCTTTGGCGGCCGGATTGATTCCTGTCCTGTGCGTGGGCGAGACCATTGATGAGCGTGAAGCGGGCGATACACAAACGGTGGTTTCCCGGCAGTTGGATGCGGTGTTGTCGGTCACAGGAGTTGCAGGTTTTAGCAAGGCCATCGTTGCCTATGAGCCGGTTTGGGCCATCGGTACAGGATTGACTGCCAGCCCGGATCAGGCGCAGGCAGTTCATGCCTTTATACGTGACAAATTTGTAAGTCTGGATGGTATAATAGGCGGTCAATTAAGAATTTTGTACGGCGGCAGCGTGAACGGTTCCAATGCCGCCGATTTATTTGCCCGGGAAGACATTGACGGTGGGCTGGTGGGAGGAGCATCTCTCACTGCTGAGGACTTCCTCTCCATCTGTCACTACGCTGTTTAAACTGGTCCGGGCCTGCTGAAGAGATTAGAGAAAAAATGCAAGTATTAAATATTTTTCATGTATTAATTGCTATCGCGATGGTCGCATTTATTTTGGTACAACGCGGGCAGGGCGCGACTGCTGGTGCAGCTTTTGGTAGCGGCGCTTCAGGAACGGTATTCGGTGCACGGGGTGCAGGCTCATTCCTGACACATACCACCTGGATTCTGGGCACTTTGTTTTGTGTCATCAGTCTCACCATGGCGGTGATTGTTTCCCGCACCGTGGCAATACCGGAAGAGGATTTGGGTGTCATTGGGGCTTCACAGGCAGAAGTGCCGGTTGCAGTTGAAAATACCGAACAACTGCCGGGATTTGATGACTCAGATCAAGATTCAGACTTGCCGGTACTGGATACTGCGAACGAATTTCTACCGCAGGACGAGGGTGATATACCGCAACTGGATTCAGAACCGCTGACGGTTGCTGATCCTGGGAATGATGCTTCCACCGGGGACACAGATACTGACTCTGGGGATACTAACCCTGGCGGTGGTGGATAGCGCTTCCTGAATGCAGTTCAGGTCTTTGCCCAAGTGGTGGAATTGGTAGACACGCTATCTTGAGGGGGTAGTGGCGAAAGCCGTGCCGGTTCGAGTCCGGCCTTGGGCACCATATTGATGAGTGGCAACATCAGCCACTAAAGGATTGAGAAGAAAGTATGCTCGCTGAATATTTTCCGGTTCTGGTCTTTCTGGTAATTTCTACCGTTCTCGGTATTGCATTGCTTGTTATCGGCGGATTACTCGGTCCGAGAAATCCCGACAAGGAAAAGCTCTCACCTTATGAGTGCGGGTTTGAAGCATTCGAAGATTCCCGTATGAAATTCGATGTTCGCTATTACCTGGTTGCCATCCTGTTCATTATTTTTGATCTTGAAATCGCTTTTTTCATTCCATGGGCGGTCTCACTTGATGTTCTGGGCATGTTTGGTCTGGTCGCGATGTTGGTGTTTGTGCTGGAATTAATCATCGGCTTTTTCGTGGTCTGGAAACGCGGGGCGCTGGAATGGGAATAGCAGAGCTCGGCCAACTTGACGATATCCTCCGTCCCGGGGCAGATAACAATCCGATTCTTAATCGTGGTGCCGTAACAACGACACTTGATGCGCTCATCAACTGGTCAAGAACCGGGTCTTTGTGGCCGGTTACCTTCGGCCTTGCCTGTTGCGCGGTTGAAATGATGCAGGCAGGGGCTTCGCGATATGACCTGGACAGGTTCGGAGTGATTTATCGTCCCAGCCCACGGCAGTCTGATGTCATGATAGTAGCGGGTACGCTGGTCAACAAGATGGCGCCTGCATTGCGAAAAGTTTATGACCAGATGCCTGACCCCAAGTGGGTAATTTCAATGGGTTCCTGTGCTAATGGTGGTGGCTATTATCACTACTCCTACGCAGTCACCAGGGGTTGTGATCGCATCATTCCGGTAGACATTTACGTTCCGGGATGTCCGCCGACAGCGGAAGCCCTGATTTACGGAATTCTTCAATTGCAGAAGAAAATCCGTCGCACCAATACCATCTCCAGGCAGTAGACCTATGCCCGGCGCTTCGCTTTCTTCAGAACTCAAAGCTAAATTTGGTGATCAGCTGAAAATCAGCGGGTCGGCGAAAACGGTGCTGTGCGCAGAAGTTCACGTGGATCATGTGCTGGAAGTGGCACGCACGCTTCGGGATGACCCGGTTTTTTCTTTTGAACAGTTAACAGATTTGTGTGGTGTTGATTACCTGGGTTTCGGGCAGTCAGAGTGGCAGACTACCGATGCTGCTTTTGAAGGCTATAGCCGCGGTGTAGAAGGCCTGGGACCGGGCCGTTTCAAGTGGAAGGACCTGCCTGAATCAGGTGACATTGAACAACGGTTTGCGGTCATCATTCATTTGCTGTCAGTGAAGCACAACAGGCGTTTGCGCCTGCGCAGCTTTGCCTCAGATGAGGGCTTTCCGCTGGTTCCTTCGCTGGTAGAGATCTGGAGTGTGGCTAACTGGTATGAACGTGAGACATTCGACTTGCTCGGAATCGTATTTGAAGGTCATCCGGATCTTAGAAGAATTTTGACCGACTACGGATTCACCGGGCATCCGTTTCGCAAGGATTTTCCATTGATCGGCAATGTCACCGTTCGTTATGACGAAGAAAAATCCCGCGTGGTCTACGAACCGGTGGAAATTGAGCCCAGGGTGCTCGTGCCCCGCGTGATTCGCGAAGATTCGCGATACAAAACCGATGACATCGACCTTGCTGCAGACGAGGCAGCCGACAATGGCTGAAATTCGCAATTACACCATGAATTTTGGTCCACAGCACCCTGCCGCGCACGGTGTTTTACGTCTGGTCCTGGAGTTGGATGGCGAAACGGTTGTACGGGCCGACCCGCACATCGGTTTATTACACAGGGGTACAGAGAAACTCGCTGAAAGTAAGCCCTTTAACCAGACCATTGGTTATTTGGACCGCCTGGATTACGTATCCATGATGTGTAACGAGCATGCTTATGTGCTTGCCATTGAACAGTTACTGGGTATCAGCGCGCCGGTCAGGGCCCAGTATATCCGTACCATGTTCGATGAAATTACCCGAATCGGTAATCACATGCTCTGGATCGGTTCCAGTGGCCTGGATCTGGGTGCGATGACCCTGTTCCTGTACGCGTTTCGTGAGCGGGAAATGACCATGGATATGTACGAAGCGGTTTCGGGCGCCCGTATGCATGCAACCTATTATCGCCCCGGCGGAGTTTATCGCGACCTGCCCGAGCAAATGCCTAAGTACAAGGAATCCCCGTGGACCAAGGGCAAGAACCTGAAGCGCAAAAATGAATGGCGCGAGGGCACATTGCTGGATTTCATCGAAGCCTTTGCGAAGGATTTTCCTTCCAAGGTGGACGAGTATGAAACCCTGCTGACAGATAACCGGATATGGAAGCAGCGCACGGTCAATATCGGTGTGGTTTCCCCTGAGCGGGCGTTGCAACTCGGGTTTACCGGGCCCATGTTGCGTGGCTCTGGTATCGAGTGGGATTTACGTAAGAAACAGCCTTACGCCATGTACCACGAAATGGATTTTGACATTCCAGTTGGGGCCAACGGAGATTGCTATGACCGGTACCTGGTCCGCATTGAGGAGATGCGGCAATCATCAAGAATTATATTGCAGTGCGTTAAATGGCTGCGTGCCAATCCGGGCAACGTGATGCTCAAGAACTTCAAAGTCATCCCCCCGACCCGTGAGGAAATGAAGGATGACATGGAAGCGCTGATTCATCACTTCAAGTTATTTACCGAGGGTTACTGTGTACCCAAAGGTGAAACCTACGTGGCTATAGAAGCGCCAAAGGGTGAGTTTGGCTGTTACCTGGTTTCTGATGGTGCGAATAAGCCTTTCAGGGTACATTTTCGAGCTCCGGGGTTTGCCCATCTCGCCGCCATGGATGAAATGGTCAAAGGGCATATGCTGGCTGATGTTGTTGCGGTGATCGGGTCGCAGGATATTGTGTTCGGCGAGGTGGACCGCTGATGAGCACTAAACCTGCAATTCGTGATACCGCTGTCACGCCTTTGAACACAGATACCTGCAACACCATTGATGCCTGGGTGGCCAAGTTTCCGGCAGGAAAACAGCGTTCTGCAGTCATTCGGTCGCTGATGGCAGCACAGCAACAAAATGGCGGTTGGCTCACTACTGAGCTGGTCAAAGCGGTTGCCGCGTACCTGGAAATACCGCCGGTCTGGGCTTTCGAAGTGGCCAGTTTTTATTCCATGTTTGAGGATAAACCGACCGGCAGGCACAAGGTGAATATTTGCACCAATATTTCCTGCTGGCTTAATGGGGCCGAGGAAATCGTCAGCTACGTAGAAGGGAAACTCGGTATTAGCCTGGGCGAATCCACAGCGGATGGGCGCATTAGCCTGATTGTCGAAGAGGAGTGCCTGGCGGCTTGTTGTGGTGCCCCGATGATGGTTGTTGATGGTCATTATCATGAGCATCTTGATGCTGACAAAGTCGATGAAATCCTGGATGGGCTGGACTAATGGCTTCTGACCACAGCGTCGTATTTGCAACCCTTGGTAAGAAACAGCCATGGAGCCTGGAAAATTACCTGGCGATTGACGGCTATAAAGCCTGGCGAAAAATTCTTGCAGAGAAAACACCGCCGGAAGACATTATCGAACAGGTCAAGGCATCATCATTGCGTGGCCGGGGCGGTGCGGGTTTTCCAACCGGGCTAAAGTGGAGCTTTATGCCGCGCTCTGCTCCAGTTCAGAAGTACCTGTTGTGTAATTCAGATGAGTCAGAGCCGGGTACCTGTCACGACCGGGACATTCTGCGGTTTAATCCACACTCTGTCATAGAAGGAATGGCGATCGCCGCATACTCAATGGGTGCAACCGTGGGTTACAACTACTTGAGAGGCGAGTTTCACCACGAACCATATGAGCGATTTGAATGCGCACTTGAGGAGGCATGCGAATTGGGGCTGTTGGGTGACAACATCCTGGGCTCGGGCGTGGATATGCAGATCCACACGATTCTTGGCGCAGGTGCTTATATATGCGGCGAAGAAACTGCATTGATGGAATCTCTGGAGGGTAAAAAAGGCCTGCCAAGGTATAAGCCACCATTTCCGGCTAATTTTGGATTGTTTGGCAAGCCCACCACCATCAATAACACGGAAACCCTGGCCTCTGTCCCGCACATTATGCGCAATGGTGCCGAGTGGTTCCTCAATATTGGCAAGCCCAACAACGGCGGACCCAAAGTGTTTTCTGTGTCCGGGCATGTGAACAAGCCGGGCAATTTTGAAGTTCCGTTAGGCACGCCATTTTCAGAGTTACTGGAAATGGCCGGTGGTGTTCGCAATGGCAACGTCCTCAAAGCTGTCATTCCGGGTGGCTCATCTATGCCGGTCTTGCCGGCCCGGGTCATGATGGACATGACCATGGACTACGACGCTTTGGGCAAAGCCGGTTCCGGTCTTGGCTCCGGTGCCGTTATCGTCATGGATGAAACCACCTGCATGGTGCGTGCATGTACCCGGATTGCACGGTTTTATCACATGGAATCGTGCGGGCAATGCACGCCTTGCCGCGAAGGCACAGGCTGGATGCACCGTGTTTTACAGCGAATTGTCGATGGCCAGGGCCGCAGTGAAGACCTGAATCTTTTGCGCTCTGCAGCAGGCCAGATTGAAGGTCATACGATTTGTGCATTCGGTGAAGCAGCAGCATGGCCGGTGCAGGGAATGTTGCGCCATTACTGGGATGAATTCGAATATTACATTGAGCACGGGTATTCAATTGTCGAAAGCAAACCGGGGCAGGCAGCATGAGTACTGTGGTGGAACCGGTCGTTGAAATGGTCAATATCGAAGTTGACGGCATTGCAATGGAAGTGCCCAGAAACTCCATGATCATCGAGGCGACCGATCGCGCCGGTATCGAAGTTCCGAGATTTTGCTATCACCGTAAACTGACCATCGCAGCCAACTGTCGCATGTGTCTTGTTGACGTGGAAAAGGCGCCCAAACCCATGCCGGCTTGTGCAACACCGGTCATGGAAGGCATGAAAGTCTACACGCGGTCCCGCAGAGCCGTGGATGCGCAGCACGGCGTGATGGAATTCCTGTTGATTAACCACCCGCTGGATTGCCCCATTTGTGATCAGGGTGGTGAATGCGAGTTACAGGATCTGGCGATGGGTTATGGTCGCTCTGTGTCGCGGTTTGCCGAGCGCAAGAGAGTGGTCAAAGACAAGAATGCCGGACCCTTGATCCAGACCGATATGACCCGATGCATCCATTGCACGCGCTGTGTCCGATTCCTGGAAGAAATCGCCGGAACCAGTGAAATGGGTGGCACCGGCCGTGGTGATCGCCTGGAAATTGGCACCTGTATAGAGAAAAGCATTGACTCAGAACTATCCGGTAACATCATTGATCTTTGCCCGGTTGGGGCTCTGACCAACAAACCGTTCCGTTTTTCTGCACGTGCATGGGAATTGGTCTCCAGGAAATCGGTCGCTGGCCATGATGGTGTGGGTTCGGAGTTGTACTACCACACCCGGCGCGGGAAAATTCTGCGGGCGGTTCCTGCAGAAAATGAGCAGCTTAATGAAACCTGGTTGTCGGATCGTGACCGCTACAGCCATTTCGGTTTGTATTGTGATGACCGTGTTCTCGAACCCATGGTCAAAAAAGATGGCGAGTGGCGCACCGTTTCATGGCAGCAGGGCATCAGTGCTGCCGCTGCTGCACTGCAACACATTAGCGACCAACATGGTGCCGAAAACCTGGGTGTTCTGATGTCACCTGGTGCATTGACTGAGGAATATTTCCTGGCCCAGCGACTGCCCCGCAAGATGGGTTGCCATCATATCGACCACCGTTTGAGGGAGCAGGAATTCGCAGACGATGCCATCATGCCGACCACCCCAAATTTCGAATTTGGCCCGTCTCAAATTGAAAAAGCTGATGCTGTATTACTTGTTGGCAGCAATATCCGGCATGAAGCACCGATCCTTGGGCACCGGGTTCGCAAGGCCTGGATTGCAGGTGCCTCTATCAGCGCTGTTAACCCTTTGGATTGGGACTTCCATTTTTCCCTGCAAAACAAATGCATCGCTGCACCGCAAAACCTGGTCAGCAGCCTGGCCTCGGTTGCGTTGGCAGTCGCCGATGTGTCCGGTGCCAAGCTTAATCCAGGCATTATGAAGCTGACGGCAGGCGCAGAAGTTACGGATACAGCCAAGGAAATAGCAGCATCGCTGGTTAATAGCGAACGCGGCCTGGTTTTTGTGGGCCAGACAGCAATGAGCCATCCCCAGGCAGCGAGCCTACGGCAGTTGGCGAATTGGATTTGTAAGGCGTCGGACACCGCTTTGAACCTGTTACCGCATGGTGGGAACTCCAGTGGTGCATGGCGTGCAGGCGCAGTTCCTCACCGGGGTCCTGGTGGCAAACCTGAAGAATCGGGCATGAACGCCCGACAGATGATTGAAAATCCGCGCAAGGGATACTTGCTTTGGGGTTTCGAGCCTGATTTCGATATTGCCAACCCGGCACTGGCTGAGAGTGCTTTAAAAGCAGCTGAGAGAGTTGTCGCAATTGCATCTTTTGCGACTGACCACCTGGCTGAAATCGCTGACGTCATTTTACCTTTGGCACCCTGGGCCGAATCTGAAGGAACAATGCTCAGATTATCGGGTGAAGATGCCCGCTTACGCCAGGCCGGCAGATGTTCGGGGCACAGCAAGCCGGGTTGGAAAATTCTCCGGCGCCTGGGCGAGGAACTGCGACTGGAAGGCTTTGAACACGTAGATTTGCCTGCATTGCACAGCGAAATGGAAACAGAACTGGCCGGTGAAGCAAAACCGGAAGTGGAACTGGATCTGGAACCTGCGCCAGTTTCCAAAGGATTGTACAGGGTCGGAGAAATTCCCATGTACAGTCCGGATGCGATGTGCAGACGATCTGAGGCATTACAGCAAACCATTCATGCAAAAAGTGGTTTTGTCGGGCTCAACCCGCTCGATGCAAAATCGCTCAAATTGAGTGATAAAGACACTGCCCAGGTTGATCAGGGTGGTGAAAAAGTCACCTTGACCGTGAGCGTCTTAGACATTGTTCCCAAAGGCGCAGCCTGGGTTCGAAGTGCAACCTGTGCTACGCGGGTTTTGGGCGATAGTTTTGCCCCGATAACAGTTCGCAGTGACGGTGATGGTGGCGGGGACGCCTCCTGATGCTTGAACTGGTATTACAACTGGTCTGGACAGTGACCAAGATCATGTTCATCGTGGTTCCCCTGATACTTTGTGTTGCTTATTTTACTTATTTCGAGCGCAAGGTAATTGGTTACATGCAGGTGCGCATGGGCCCGAATCGTGTGGGGCCATGGGGATTGTTCCAGCCGTTTGCAGATGTCTTCAAGTTATTACTGAAGGAAATTATCCTGCCAGCGAATGCCAACAAATTCCTGTTTATCCTTGCCCCGGTCATGGTCATCTCGCCGGCTTTTGCCGCCTGGGCGGTCATCCCGTTTAATGATTTCATGGTGCTTGCAGACATCAATGCCGGCTTGCTGTATTTGCTGGCAATGACTTCGCTTGGTGTCTATGGCGTCATCATCGCCGGCTGGGCCTCGAATTCAAAGTATGCGTTTTTGGGCGCAATGCGCTCGGCCGCACAAATGGTTTCCTATGAAATTGCGATGGGATTTGCGTTGGTAGGCGTGATGATCCTGTCCGGCACACTCAACATGCGGGAAATTGTGCTTGCCCAGCAAGGCAATATTTTTGACTGGTTCTGGTTCCCGTTATTGCCCCTGTTCGTGATTTTTTTTATTTCCGGTCTTGCTGAGACCAACAGGGCGCCATTTGACGTTGCCGAAGGTGAGTCAGAAATTGTGGCAGGGTTCCATGTGGAATACGCTGGCGCGGCGTTCGCAGTATTTTTTCTGGCTGAATACGCGAACATGATATTGATTTCATGCCTGACGGCGATTCTGTTCCTTGGTGGCTGGTTATCTCCTTTTGCCGGTGTTCCGGTGCTGGGCGACACATTCCTGGGCCAGGGCAGTATCATCTGGTTCCTGGCCAAGTCAGTATTCTTTATGTTCCTGTTCCTGTGGTTTCGTGCCACATTCCCCCGTTATCGTTATGACCAGATTATGCGCCTGGGCTGGAAAGTATTTGTGCCCATTACCATCTTCTGGGTACTGGTAGCGGGATTGATGACTGTGCTTGGCCTGGTCGTGAGGGGTAGTTGATATGAATGCGGTTGTGCGCTATTTCAAAAGCCTGATGCTGCTTGAATTGTTCCGTGGACTGAGTGTGACCGGGCGGTATTTCTTCAAACCGAAATTCACCATTCGCTATCCGGAAGAAAAAACACCTAAATCGAATAGATTCAGAGGGTTGCATGCGCTAAGACGATATCCCAACGGTGAGGAACGCTGCATTGCCTGCAAGCTATGCGAAGCGGTTTGTCCGGCCCTGGCAATCACCATTGAGTCCACCCAGCGCGAAGACGGAACCCGGCGGACAACACGTTACGATATCGATTTATTCAAGTGTATTTATTGCGGGTTTTGTGAGGAGTCTTGCCCGGTTGATGCGATTGTGGAAACAGGTTTTCTTGAGTATCACATGGAAGAACGTGGCGAAAGCATTATGACCAAGTCACAGTTAATGGCCATTGGCGACCGATTCGAAGCAGAAATCGCTGCTGACCGTGAGCAGGATGCGGCTTACCGCTGAGGACAGCATGGACATTCCAATCCAAGAAATCGTTTTCTACCTCTTTTCACTGGTCATGATCGCTGCGGCAACCGGTGTGATTACTGCACGTAATCCGGTATATGCAGCATTGTTCCTGGTGCTTACATTTTTCACCGCTGCAGCCATCTGGATGTTGTTGGAAGCGGAATTCCTGGCCATCATTTTGATTGTTGTTTATGTAGGCGCCGTGATGGTGTTGTTCCTGTTTGTGGTCATGATGCTGGATATCAATCTTGAATCACTTAACAAAGGGTTTGTCGATTACCTGCCAATGGGCTTGCTGGTGGCCGTAGCCATGGCTGCAGAATTACTGACCGTAATCTGGGCGAAAGACCGTTTTGGCATCGATAGTTATCCCGATCCCGTTCCCCATGCAGAAGGCTATAGCAATACGGCCGCCATTGGAGAGCGTTTATATACTCAATTTCTTCTGCCGTTTGAGGTGGCCGGACTCATCCTGCTGGTGGCAATCATAGCGGCCATCGCATTGACACAAAGAAAGAGGCCGGGCGTCAAAACGCAAATTCCCGCGCAGCAAATACGCGTAAAAAGAGAAGAGCGGGTTCGGCTGGTCAACATGCCGTCTGAATCGGCCGATACCGGCAGGGGGGATTAGGGCCTGTGAGTATTTGCCAGATCACCGCGACGGGAACCCATTTTGTTCAATACTAAGGAGTGATGAACGTTATGTACTACAAGTACCTCAGTGAAGAGAAACGCCGAATTGGGCAAAATGGGACCCGTCCCTCCGGGTTGTCGTCCCAAATGGCTCCATGCTGCGTTGCTCGTCACTCATTTGGAATGACCAAACATCACTTCTCGCACCTTGCCTGGGACCATTTGGGTCGGCAACGCTGCGACCTGACAAGTACTCACAGGCCCTGACAGTGTTAACACTGGCGCATTTCCTTACCCTTGGCGCGATTTTGTTTTGCCTGAGCGTTGCCGGGATTTTCCTCAACCGTAAAAACGTCATCATCCTTTTGATGTGCATTGAACTGATGTTGCTGGCGGTGAATATGAATTTCGTCGCTTTTTCCAGATACCTCGACAACATCGATGGCCAGGTATTCGTGTTTTTCATACTTACCGTTGCAGCGGCAGAAGCAGCCATCGGTTTGTCCATCCTGGTGGTGCTGTTCCGCAATCGCGGAACCATCAATGTTTCCGAACTTGACGATTTGAAGGGGTGATCTGAGTACATGGGCTTAAAAAGCATATTGCTTCTGATTCCCGTGCTGCCATTGGTGGGAGCGCTAATCTCCGGCTTGGGTCGAAACCAGGTTGGGCGAGCCGGGGCGCATTGGGTCGCGATCATAGCTGTTGCGGTTTCGTGTGTGCTGTCATTCAAAGTGCTGATGATGCAACTGGGTGGTGAAATTGGTGTTGAGAACTTCAGTGTATATACCTGGATGATTTCCGACGGCATTCGTTTTGAAATCGGGTTCCTGGTGGACCACCTCACTACACTCATGATGTGCGTAGTAACGTTCGTGTCGTTGATGGTGCATATTTATACGATCGGCTATATGCATGATGATCCCGGTTACCAGCGTTTCTTCAGTTACATCAACTTGTTCACATTTTCCATGCTGATGCTGGTCATGGCGAACAATTTCCTGCAGCTGTTTTTCGGCTGGGAGGCAGTGGGACTGGTGTCCTACCTGTTGATCGGGTTCTGGTTCAAGAAAGAGTCTGCAATCTTTGCCAGTCTCAAGGCCTTTTTGGTTAACCGTGTCGGAGACTTCGGTTTCTTACTGGGTATTGCCGCGATTTTGATGACATTTGGAAGCCTTGATTACGCGACGGTATTTCAGGCTGCGCCGTCAATGACGAATGAGACCATATCGGTTATCGGCGGGACGCAATGGAGCATGATGACCTTTATTTGCGTGTGCCTGTTTATCGGGGCAATGGCTAAATCAGCCCAGGCACCGCTGCATGTCTGGCTACCCGATTCTATGGAAGGCCCGACCCCGATCTCGGCATTGATTCATGCTGCAACCATGGTTACTGCCGGTATTTTTATGGTGGCCAGGATGTCGCCCCTGTTTGAATTGAGCGATGCAGCATTGAGTTTTGTGATGCTGATCGGTGCATTTACCGCACTTTCGATGGGTATGATCGGTATCGTTCAAAATGACATTAAGCGGGTAGTGGCTTACTCAACGCTATCGCAACTAGGTTACATGACTGTTGCGCTTGGTGTTTCCGCTTATTCGGCAGCGATTTTTCACCTGATGACCCATGCTTTCTTTAAATCACTGCTGTTCCTGGGTGCCGGGTCCGTCATTATTGCCCTGCACCACCAGCAGGATATACGTCATATGGGGGGGCTGAGAAAGTACATGCCCATCACCTGGCTGACTGCCTGGATTGGCACACTGGCGCTTGTCGGATTCCCGTTTTTTGCCGGATTCTATTCCAAGGATGCGATTATCGAAGCAGTTGGGCTTTCGCACCGATGGGGTTCAGGCGTGGCATATATTGCGGTGCTGCTCGGTGTATTGATTACCGCACTTTACAGTTTCCGGATGCTTTACCTGGTATTTCACGGCAAGCAGCGGTTCGAGATTGTAGAAGTCTCTGGCAACGACGACCACATGGAAGATGGTCTGCTTTCCCATCCACCCAAAGAGTCTTCGCTGGTGGTGACCATTCCCCTTATCCTGCTGGCAATTCCTTCTGTATTAATTGGCTGGTTCACCATTGAGCCGGTGCTTTTCGGCGGTTGGCTGGACGATTCGATAAAAGTACTGGAAGGCAATGATGTGCTGGCAGAGCTTTCCCACCACTTTCACGGGGCAACGGCAATGGCGCTGCATTCCATTCAGACATTGCCGTTCTGGCTAATGGTTACCGGACTGATCATCGCGACCGTTATTTACCGGTTCAGGCTTGAGTACGCCGCTAGTGTCAAACGCCGGGTCCCGGTGCTGTTCAATCTGCTTGAAAACAAGTATTACTTTGACCGGTTCTACCAGAAAACATTTGCAGATGGCAGTTTGAAGCTGGGCAAGGGTCTTTGGGAAAAGGCTGACGCCGGTTTTATTGACGGATGGCTGGTGAATGGATCAGCCAGGGCGGTTAACTGGATGGCATTGCGGGTTCGAAGGTGGCAAACCGGTTATTTATATGACTATGCCTTTGCAATGATACTGGGGCTAATTGCCATACTCGGCGTCTGGGTGGTGCTGTACTGATGGATAATTCTTCACTCCTCAGCCTGTTGATCTGGACACCAATCCTCGGAGGCATTGCTGTGCTCCTGGCCGGTGACCACCGGCCGGTGCAGGCACGATGGTTGGCGTTACTGGCTTCAATGGCGACATTCGCGTTCAGTATTTCCCTGTACATTCGCTTTGATGTATCCCTTGCCAGCATGCAGTTACAGGAGTTCAAGCCGTGGATTGATATTTTCAGTATCAATTATCACCTTGGGGTGGACGGTTTTTCTGTTCCATTGATTCTGCTGACGACTTTCTTCGGTGTGCTTGTGATTATTGCCGGCTGGGAAGTCATACAGAAACGTGTACACCAGTACATGGCCTCTTTCCTGATTCTTGAAGGATTGATGATAGGGGTATTTTGTGCATTGGATGCCTTCCTGTTCTATGTGTTTTTTGAGGCGATGCTGATCCCGATGTTCCTGATCATCGGCATGTGGGGCGGACCTAAACGCGTGTATGCCACCATCAAGTTTTTTCTATATACATTCCTGGGCTCGGTGTTCATGCTGGTTGGCCTGATCTACCTGTATATTCAGTCAGGGTCATGGGACATTCTGCTGTGGCATGACCTGCCATTGGCCCTGGATGTACAAAAATGGTTATTCCTGGGATTCCTGGCAGCCTTTGCTGTGAAAATTCCCATGTGGCCGGTACACACCTGGTTGCCGGATGCCCATGTTGAGGCCCCAACGGGAGGCTCGGTCATCCTGGCTGCCATCATGTTAAAGATCGGTGGCTATGGTTTTATTCGTTTTAGCCTGCCGATTACACCGGATGCTTCCAACGCCCTGGATTGGCTGCTTATTGCCCTGTCGCTGATTGCCATTGTCTACATTGGTTTTGTCGCGCTTGCGCAGCAGGACATGAAAAAACTGATTGCCTACTCATCTATCTCACACATGGGGTTCGTTACCCTGGGCCTGTTTATTGCATTTGCGATTTTCCGGGATACCGGGGCCACACAAGGGGCCGCCCTGGGCGTTGAAGGGGCGATGGTGCAGATGATTTCACACGGCTTTATTTCCGGAGCTTTGTTCTTGTGTGTCGGCGTTCTGTATGACCGGGTCCATAGTCGGATGATCAAAGATTATGGCGGTGTGGCCAACACCATGCCCTGGTTTGCTTTCTTTGTAGTCCTGTTCCTGATGGCAAATTCCGGATTACCGGGCACCAGCGGGTTCGTGGGTGAGTTCATGGTGATACTGGCGGCCTTCAAGGCAAACTTCTGGTTCGCGTTTTGCGCAGGGTTGACACTTATCCTTGGTGCGGCATACAGCTTATGGCTGGTCAAGCGTGTGATTTTCGGCGAAGTCGCCAATCGAAACGTACAAAACCTCAAGGACATCACGCCCCGTGAAGCCCTGGTACTGGGAACGCTGGCTTTTGCCGTCCTGCTGGTCGGCGTATGGCCACAGCCGCTGGTAGAACTGATGCACGCATCCGTTGAACAACTGCTGGATCACATCATCCAGTCAAAGATTACTTAAAGGAGCCTGGTCTTGGATAAGGCACATATGTTACTTGCAGCACCGGAGTTCTTGATTCTCATCCTGGCTTGCGTAGTGATGTGCGTTGATTTATTTCTTGATGAATCCAGGCGCGGAATTATCCACATGCTGGCCATGCTGGCACTTATGTTTGCGGCGATCATTACCTTGCGGGGTGACTATCATGCCAGCGGTGCTTGGGCGGTAACGGCCTTCAATGACAGTTTTATCCGTGACCCAATGAGTGATGTACTCAAGCTGTTTTGTTACGCGACGATGGCACTGGTTTACACTTATTCGAAACATTATTTGCGTACTTTTGGATTGTTTCGCACAGATTTCTATACCCTCACATTGTTTGCCCTGCTTGGTGTGATGCTGCTGATTTCAGCGAACAGCCTGATTACCGTTTATCTTGGACTTGAACTGACATCCCTTTCGTCTTATGCCCTGGTTGCGTTTAACCGGGACTCTAAGCGTGGATCCGAAGCAGCCATGAAGTATTTTGTGCTCGGCTCCATGGCCTCCGGTTTACTCCTGTATGGAATGTCGATGATATTCGGCGCTACCGGAAGCCTCCAGTTGCAGGCGATCGCCATGGCCATCAGCAGTAACGGTGCAGATGACATACTGCTGGTTTTCGGCTTGGTATTCATGGTAACCGGAATCGCATTCAAGCTTGGCGTCGCGCCTTTTCATATGTGGGTGCCGGATGTGTACCACGGTGCTCCCACTGCAGTAACCCTGTTTATTTCCACCGTGCCGAAATTAGGCGCTTTTGCAATGGCCTATCGGTTACTGGAAGGCGGTCTTGGTTCGTTACAAGGTGATTGGCAGCAAATGTTGATGTTCCTTTCGGTGCTATCCATCATTGTTGGCAACCTGGCCGCAATCATGCAGACCAATATGAAACGTATGCTGGCCTATTCGACCATTTCCCATATGGGCTTTGTATTGATGGGCATGCTGCCCGGGACCGCTTACGGTTTTGGTGCCTCGATGTTTTACGTCATTGTTTATGCGCTGATGTCGTCGGCAGGTTTCGGCATGTTGATACTGTTATCAGGAAATGGTGTTGAGGCAGAAAAGCTTACTGATTTCAAAGGCCTGAACCAAAGAAATCCCTGGTATGCGGCAATCATGGCCATGGTCATGTTTTCCATGGCCGGGATTCCTGTGTTTGTCGGCTTTTTCGCAAAGTGGCTGGTGATCAAGGCCGCGATAGACGCCGGGATGATGTGGCTGGCAATCCTGGCGGTGGTGTTTTCGGTTGTGGGTGCTTTTTATTACCTGCGGGTGGTCAAGTTAATGTACTTCGATGATGCGGAAAATGAAGCGCCATTGGTAGCCCCGCCCGACTTCGGTGCGGCGATCTCCCTCAACGGAATTCTGATGCTTGGACTGGGTATTTTTTCCAGCTCATTGATCGCAATTTGCATGACAAGTTTCGCTCCATGAAAAGGAATGCCTTGATTGCCTGATTAATGCCTCTTCAGCGCTTGCTATTGAGCAAATGAGTCATTATCATGCCCTCCTGCTGATGCGGGGTGGAGCAGTCTGGCAGCTCGTCGGGCTCATAACCCGAAGGTCGCAGGTTCGAATCCTGCCCCCGCTACCAAATTTGTGAAGCCGAAGTGTGGCTTCTGATGAGAAGGCCCCAGCGGGGCCTTTTTAATTCACCGGTTAAAAACCGGTTGACCCTTGCGATGAATGGATGACGCAATGATTTAAAGCTGTTGCATCCGCCTTTAGAGGCGAGCCATGGCGGGCTTCGAAAGAACGGAGTCCAATCACAGGGGGCGTGCGCCCCTTTTTTGCGCGCCAATGCTTTTTGAAGCCTGGTTTATTGAAGTCGCGGTTTTGTGGAGTCAGGATTGAGTAATAGTAGATTGGACAAGCTGGTTCAACCCCTGGTCGAGGAACTGGGGTATGAATTCGTTGGCCTGGAGCACAGTAGTAACCCGAAGAACGCCATGCTGCGAATCTATATTGACCATGAAGCAGGTATCGATCTGGATGACTGCAGCAAGGTAAGCCGGGAAGTTGCATCCTTGCTGGATGTGGAAGACCCGATTTCAGGTCATTACAACCTTGAAATATCTTCTCCCGGTCTTGCCCGGCCACTATTCACTCCGGAGCACTACCAGCAGTTTGTGGGCGAGGAGGTTAAATTGAACCTATTTGCCCCCGAAGATGGCAGGCGAAAGTTTACCGGTAGAATTTTGGCTGTTGAGGGTCAGAGTGTTCAATTGAGTGTAGATGACATTGAAATAGAATTGAGCTTTGGAAATATAGCGAAAGCGAAATTGGTGCCTGATTTTGATGGCCTTATGGTGAAAGGAAATCAGAAGTCGGATAAGGCAGGTTAGAGGAAGTCCTTTTCGGGAAAACCCTTTTTGGAGTTGGATGAAATGAGTAAAGAAATTTTGATGGTTGTCGATGCGGTGTCGAATGAAAAAGGCGTTGACACGGAAGTTATCTTTGGCGCGCTCGAGGCCGCCCTGGCATCTGCTGCCCGCAAAACGAATAACGACGAAATCGATGTCCGCGTCGTGATTGACCGTAGTACCGGTGAATATGAAACTTTCAGGCGCTGGGAAGTGTTGGAAGATGATGTTGAAATCGAATTTCCCGAATACCAACTTACCCTCAGTGCAGCACACGAACAGGACCCGGAACTGGCAGCGGGTGATTTCATTGAAGAGCATATGGAAAATGCTGAATTCGGCAGAATCGCAGCACAAACGGCCAAGCAGGTCATCGTGCAACGGGTACGTGAAGCGGAACGGGCACAGGTGGTTGAAGCCTACCAGGATCGTGAAGGCGAGTTGATAAACGGAATCGTCAAACGCATAGAACGAGGCAATGTATACCTGGATCTGGGTTCAAATGCAGAAGCCTTTGTTTCCCAGCGCCACATGATCCAAGGTGAAACAGTCCGGCCGGGAGATCGCCTGAGAGCTTATCTGTACGAGGTGAAACCCGAAATCCGTGGCCCTCAGTTATTTGCCAGCCGCACAATCAAGGAATTTCTGATTGCCTTGTTTGAGCTCGAAGTGCCGGAAATTGGCCAGGATCTTATCTCGATTATGGGTGGTGCCCGTGATCCGGGACGCAGGGCAAAGATCGCCGTTCGTTCGAACGACCCCCGTACGGATCCGATTGGTGCCTGTGTGGGAATGCGCGGTTCACGGGTTCAGGCGGTCTCTAATGAACTCGCCGGTGAGCGGATCGATATTATTCTTTGGAATGACAACCCTGCCCAGTTTGTGATCAACGCAATGGCACCTGCTGAAGTTGCATCCATCGTGGTGGATGAAGAGCGCAATGCCATGGATATCGCGGTGGAGGAATCCAGCCTGTCACAGGCGATTGGCCGGGGTGGACAAAACGTTCGCCTGGCTAGTGAATTGACCGGTTGGGAACTCAATGTACTGACTGTTGAAGATGCGGATAAAAAAAGCGTTGAGGAAGCGCAGAAAGTGCTCGATATATTCATGGAAAGGCTGGATGTGGGTGAAGACGTCGCCACCATCCTGGTCCAGGAAGGGTTCAGTAATATCGAGGAAGTGGCTTATGTCCCTGAGTCAGAATTACTGGAAATCAAGGAATTTGAAGAAGAAATCGTAACAGAAATTCGCCGTCGTGCACGCGATGCACTGCTGACCCAGCTCATTGCCAAGGAAGAGGTACTGGACGATAACAAGCCGGCAGAAGATCTGTTGAAACTTGAAGGTATGAGCGAACGCCTGGCTTATATGCTGGCGGAAAAAGGCTACCGCACGCAGGAAGACCTGGCTGAGTTGTCTACCGATGAGTTAATCGAAGTCGATGAAATGGAAATTGAAGCTGCAGCAGCCCTGATTATGGCGGCGCGCGCGCCGTGGTTCGAAGCTGAAAATGCAGAAACAGAACAAGACGGAGCTTGAAGCTTCCACCAGGAGTCAAATATGTCAAATGTAACCGTTTCACAATTAGCCGATGTGCTGGGAATCAGCCTTGAGCGGCTTTTGGATCAGTTTAAGAGTGCCGGTATTGAAGCAGGCAGTGGCGATGACGCGGTATCCAATGACGACAAGAAAAAGCTCCTGGCATTCCTGCGGGCAAGTCACGGCAAGTCAGACAGCGATGCAACCGCTCCCAGCAGGGTAACGCTGAAGCGAAAATCTGTCACTGAGTTAAGGGTTTCCGGCAGCGGTCCACGAGCATCAACCAAAACCGTAAACGTCGAATTTCGCAAGAGCCGCACCTATGTAAAGCGGGACTCCCTGCTGCAGCAAAAAGCTGGTGATCCCGATCGTGAGGAAGCGGTTGCGGCCTTGAAAGAAGCCCAGGTCAAGCGTGAAGCAGAAGAAACTGCGCGCAAGGAAGTTGAGGAAAAAGCAAGCCGGGAAGCAGAAGAAAGTGCCCGTCTGGCCGCCGAGGAACAAGCTCGAAAGTCAGAGGAAGAAGCAACGCGGTTCGAGGCGGAGGAAAAAGTACGCCAGGAAGCTGTCCAGCGTGAAGCCGAGGAAAGCGAGCGTAAAAAAGAGGAAGAACGGGCGAAAAAACTGACCGATGAGCAGCGTAAACGTAAGAAACAACGCAATAAGCCATCAACCCGTTATGGCCGTTCTGAGTTACATGTGGCCGGAGGCGCCAGTGGCCGCCGGCTAAGACCGGCCCGCCGGGCCACCAGTTCTTCGTCCGGTTCAACGGAACATGGTTTTTCCCTTCCAACAAAACCTGTGATCAGGGACCTTTCTATTCCCGATACCATTGCGGTTTCTGAATTAGCCAAGATGATGGCCGTTAAGGCCAGCGAGGTTATTAAAACCCTGATGAATATGGGCATGATGGTGACCATCAACCAGGTTCTTGATCAGGACACCGCGATATTGGTGGTTGAGGAAATGGGACACTCCGCTAGCGCGGTTAGTGAAAAAAATATCGAGCAGGAACTCATGATTGATGAAGATGTTCCTGATGGAGAGGTTATTACGCGGCCTCCGGTGGTGACCGTCATGGGTCATGTTGATCACGGAAAGACTTCCTTGCTGGACTACATCCGTTCGACCAAGGTTGCTGAAGGTGAAGCGGGTGGCATTACCCAACACATCGGTGCTTACCATGTAGAGACCCCGCATGGGATGATTACCTTTCTGGATACACCCGGACATGCAGCGTTTACATCCATGCGTGCCAGGGGTGCCAAGGCAACCGATATTATCATCCTGGTGGTTGCGGCAGATGATGGTGTCATGCCGCAAACCAAGGAAGCGATCCAGCATGCTCGTGCCGCTGATGTGCCTATCATTGTTGCCGTGAACAAGATGGACAAGCCCGAGGCGGATATTGAAAAGGTCAAGTCTGAGCTGTCCAAGGAAGAAGTGATTGCTGAAGACTGGGGTGGCCAGGAGTTGTTTGTTCCTGTCTCGGCGATTACCGGTGAAGGTATTGATGCGCTTCTGGAAGGAATACTCCTCCAGGCTGAGTTGTTGGAACTTACGGCAACAGTTGACCGCCGGGCGCATGGAATGGTGGTTGAATCAAGTCTCGATAAAGGTCGCGGGCCCACTGCCACCATTTTGGTACAAAACGGGACTTTGAAAGTTGGCGATATGATTCTGGCCGGCCAGGAATTTGGCCGCGTGCGTGCCATGTCTGACGAGTCGGGCCAGAAAGTTACCGAAGCAGGGCCTTCCATACCGGTTGTGGTATTGGGTCTGGGTGGTGTGCCTTTGGCTGGCGACGAAGTGCTGAGTGTTGCCAATGAGAGAAAAGCCAAGGAAGCAGCTGCGCAGCGACAAACCACGAGACGCGAAGGCAGGCTGGCTCAACAGCAGGCATCAAACCTTCAGAATCTGTTCGACGGAATGGGTAAGGGTGAGCAGCTTTCTGTGGCACTACTGATTCGGGCTGACGTGCAGGGCAGTGTCGAAGCGCTCAAAGATTCTCTAACCAAGCTCAGCACCGACGAGATCAAGGTGAATATCGTGGCATCGGGTGTTGGCGCAATTACAGAATCTGATGCTGCGCTGGCACAGGCTTCCGGAGCGATTATCCTCGGCTTTAATGTCCGCGCCGACGCGAGTGCGCGAAAGCTGATTCAGAAAAACGAAACAGACCTGCGTTACTACAGTGTCATTTATGATGCGATTGATGAAGTTAAAGCAGCCCTGACCGGTAGGCTTGGAACTGAGACCCGCGAACAAATCTTAGGCCTCGCAGAAGTCAGGGAAGTATTCCGTTCTTCCAAGCTGGGCGCTATTGCCGGTTGCCTGGTGGTAGAAGGCGTAGTGAAACGCAGTAACCCAATCAGGGTCTTGCGGGACAGTGTAGTGATTTTCGAGGGTGAACTTGAATCCTTGCGCCGCTTCAAGGACGAGGCCAGTGAAGTCCAGTCCGGTACTGAATGCGGTATTGGTGTGAAGATGTATAACGACGTGAAACCAGGCGACCAGATCGAGTGCTTCGAGCGAATTGAAGTCGCCAGGACACTTTGAGCGGCCAGGCTGTTAATGCCAAGAGACTTTAGAAGGTCAGATCGTGTATCGGGTCTATTGAGACGCGAACTTGCGCAAATGATCCAGATGGAACTCAATGATCCGGAGATCGGGTTTGTCAGTGTTTCGGACGTTGAAGTAACACGTGACCTGGCCCACGCAAAAGTATTTGTCACCGTGTTCAATACTGAACAGGCGAACGACAGCATTAAAGCACTAAAAAGAGCAGCTGGTTTTTTGCGTAAACGACTGGGCCAGGATTTACGCATGCGTAATGTTCCGCAGTTGCATTTTTTGCATGATGATTCCGTTGAAACCGGCCAGCGCATGGACAGCCTGATTGAGCAGGCTATGGACGCTGACCAGGGATCAAAGCCGGATAAGTCCACCGGCTCAGCAGACTCAGATAATGAAGAATGAACCGGGAAGAACGAGCCGGGAAGAATGAGCCGGAAAGAATGAGTAGGCGCAGGCACGGCAAGTTTATCAACGGAATTGTTTTACTGGATAAGCCCGCCGGAATTACTTCCAACCGAGCGCTACAAATTGCCCGTCGACTGTTCTGCGCCCGGAAAGCCGGCCATACCGGCAGTCTGGATCCATTTGCCACCGGGATGCTCCCAATCTGTTTTGGGGAGGCCAGCAAGACTGCGGCTTTCATGATTGATTCGGACAAAACCTACCGCGCATCTGCCCGCCTGGGTGTGGCGACTGATAGCGGTGACATTGATGGATCAATCATCAATGAACTGGAAGTGCCTGCCCTGACTGAGCAAGTGGTCAAAACCGTGTTTGATTCATTTACGGGTGAAATTGAGCAGATTCCTCCAATGTACTCTGCCCTGAAACATGAAGGTCAGCCTCTTTACAAACTCGCCCGGGAAGGCAAAACAATTGAACGAAAATCACGCAAACGCGTGATTCATTATTTGAAATTAATTTCCGTTGACGATAAATTTCTCGAGTTTGAAGTGAAGTGCTCAAAGGGCACCTACATTCGCACCCTGGCTGAGGATATGGCTGTTGCGCTTGGGAGTTGTGCGCATCTATTTAGTTTGCGTCGCTTGTCGGTAGACCCGTTCGACCCTGCGCTCATGGTGAGCCTGGATCAACTGGAGAAAGATGCACAGGCCGGCACAATTGATCAACACTTGTTGCCCCTTGATGCGGGACTTCCCGATTGGCCACTGGTGTGCCTTGAAGCCCGCCAGGCCCTCGGGTTCAAGAATGGAAACCCACAAAATCACACCGATGGTAAAACTGGCTGGGTGAGGGTTTGTGATCAGGATCAGCGACCACTCGGATTGGGCGAATGCACTGAAGAAGGCCTGTTAAAACCGAAACGGGTGTATAACCTGGAAGAAGAGTGAACGGCTTGTTTGAGCTGGCGAATTTGTGGTTGGAATTTGGTGGAAACTCCTGAAAATAAACTTGTTTGCTGTATAAGCCGGGGGTAAAATAGCCGGCTAACTTAACCCCGGGGCTTCCGAGGTTTTTGCAAAGACCCAGGCAAGTCTTACTGACGGGTTTTTACAAAGGCTTCAGGGCTCTAGATATGGAGAACTAACCATGTCTTTTACTGCAGAAGTAAAAAGCAAAATTGTTGAAGAGCACAAACGCTCGCCAAGTGACACCGGATCTCCCGAGGTCCAGGTTGCGTTGCTGACAGCGCGAATTCAACACCTGTCCGAACATTTCAAGACACATAAAGGCGACCATCATAGCCGTAGAGGGTTATTGAGACTCGTCCATCAGCGCCGCAGCCTGCTCGACTATCTTAAAAAGAAAGAAGTGCAGCGTTATCGCGACCTGATTGCGCGTCTTGGCCTGCGCCGTTAATCGGTATTTTCACGCAGTTTAATGAGCTTCGGCAGAAAATGTTTCCGCCGAAGTATTTACCTATTTAATTCAAATAAATTTACAGGGATAAACCAGTGCAAAAGCTGACGAAATCATTTCAATACGGTGACCATGAGGTCACGATCGAAACCGGGCAAATCGCAAGGCAAGCTAACGGTGCCGTAAAAGTCACCATGGGCGACAGTGTCGTTCTGGTCACAGCCGTCGGAAGAAGAGAAGCCGATCCGGGCCGGCCGTTTTTTCCGCTAACCGTTAACTACCAGGAAAAATTCTACGCAGCGGGGCGTATCCCCGGCGGATTCTTCAAACGTGAAGGACGGCCGACTGAAAAAGAAACCCTGACCTGTAGATTGATTGACCGGCCTATTCGTCCATTGTTTCCGAAAGGATTCATGAATGAAGTTCAGATCATCGCAACACTGATGTCTTCCAACCCTGAGGTTAATGGTGACATTCTTGCGTTAATCGGTACTTCGGCAGCCATCGCGCTGTCAGGGATGCCATTCAACGGCCCTATTGGTGCAGCACGCGTTGGCTACATCAACAACGAATATGTCCTTAACCCGACGACTACCCAGTTGCAAGACTCCAGCCTTGACCTGGTGGTTGCGGGTACTGAGAACGCGGTACTGATGGTTGAATCGGAAGCCGACCTGCTCAGCGAAGAAGTGATGCTGGGTGCTGTTACATTCGGTCATGAAGCCATGCAAACCGTGATTAAGGCAGTTAAGGAATTAGCTGAAGAAGTGGGTGTTGACGCCTGGGAATGGAATCCTCCTGAAGTGGATGAGGGCGTGGCAGCTAAAGTTGCAGACTCGGCGACAGCCGGATTAACCGAAGCTTACGCTATTGCAGACAAGATGCAGCGTCGTGATGCAATTTCGCTGGTTAAGAACGCAGCGCTTGAGTCACTTTGTGATGAAGATGACGAAAACTCGGCTTCGGCTGATGATGTGAAGAGTGCGTTTTCCAAATTGGAGAAGGGCCTGGTTCGCGAGCACATTTTGTCCGGCAATGCCCGTATCGATGGACGTGACCTGACAACCGTTCGACCCATCTCGGTAGAATGTGGAATCCTTCCCCGGGCGCATGGTTCTGCCTTGTTTACACGTGGAGAGACCCAGGCAATTGTGGCAACCACGTTGGGCACGACCCGTGACTCGCAAATTGTCGATGCAGTGCAAGGTGAATACAAAGATTCGTTCATGCTGCATTACAACTTCCCTCCGTTTTGTGTAGGTGAGACCGGGTTTATGAGCGGGCCGAAACGCCGTGAAATCGGTCATGGCCGCCTGGCCCGTCGTGGCGTCAGCGCAGTATTACCCGATTCCGAGGATTTTCCTTACGTCATTCGGGTTGTTTCTGAAATCACCGAGTCAAACGGGTCCAGTTCAATGGCTACCGTTTGCGGTACATCTCTTTCCCTGATGGATGCCGGTGTTCCGGTTAAGAACCCGGTTGCAGGTATTGCAATGGGACTGATCAAGGAAGGCGACCGCTTTGCCGTACTGTCTGACATCCTGGGTGACGAAGATCACCTCGGTGACATGGACTTCAAAGTTGCCGGTACCGCTGAAGGTATCAGTGCATTGCAGATGGATATCAAGATCGAAGGAATCAATGCAGAAATCATGACTATTGCATTGGCCCAGGCGCGTGATGGCATCAATTTCATTCTTGGTGAAATGAACAAGGTGATTAGCGAGCCACGTGCAGAGATGTCTGAGTATGCTCCCCGCCTGGTCACTGTAAAAATTCATCCGGACAAGATTCGTGATGTTATTGGTAAAGGCGGCGTGACCATTCGCAGCATTACTGAAGAAACAGGCGCGACCATCGATATCGCCGACGACGGTACTATCACCATCGGATCGGTGAATAAGGAAGCCGGTGACGAGGCGCGTAGGCGTATCGAACAGATTACTGCTGATATTGAGCCGGGTACGATCTTTGTAGGGAAGGTCATGAAGATCATGAACTTTGGCGCTTTCGTTTCACTGACACCTGGACGCGATGGCCTGGTACATATTTCCCAACTTTCTCACGAGCGTGTGGAAAATGTTACAGACGTTGTTAAAGAAGGCGATATGGTCAAGGTCAAAGTGCTGGAAGTGGACAAGCAGGGTCGCATCCGTTTGTCGATGAAGGAAGCTGTTGAAGAAAAGGCCGAAGCACCTGCTGAAGAGAAGTCTGACGCTTAAGACGTTTTTTCTTATGTCCCGGGATCGTTCTGAAATCATGAGCCGTCGCAGTGGCCTGGCAGGCTGGTTGGATCAGGTTCGCTACAAGGAAATTTACCGGCAGGCGCTTGGGCTCATACTCATTGCAGTGTGCGCCTGGGTGACCGAGCCTGGTGATGAAAGAGTCCAGCTTGGTTTTGCAATCGCCGCAGCTGGTCAGTTATTCCGGATTTTCGCTGCCGGAACAATTTTCAAGAATCGCAAACTTGCCAGCAGTGGTGCCTATGCATTGGTTCGCCACCCGTTGTACCTTGGGAATATCCTGATATTGGCCGGTTTTGCGCTTGCGGCGGGCAATCTGGTTGTGACTGCAGTGATCGTGGTATTTTTTGTGATTTGGTACCCAACAGCGATTCGGTATGAAGATGGAAAACTGGAACGCATTTTTGAACAACAATGGCGCCAGTGGAGCAAGGGGACCAATGCTGTACTTCCTGGCCGGTTTAGCTGGAATTCGTTGACCGACGCCAGGTGGAACGCCCGGCAATCAATGATCCGCAACGGAGAGCTCTACATCACCATTTATCTTGTGGCTTGTGCCATATGGCTTTGGGCAAGGGCCCAGGGCTGA
>Ga0114949_10000118_pt1 | contig 33522 bp, 29 predicted proteins | sample N074metaG_FD_83505 | JGI IMG/M metagenome (GOLD analysis project Ga0114949, IMG submission 83505) | Deep subsurface microbial communities from Kermadec Trench to uncover new lineages of life (NeLLi) - N074 metaG | ecosystem: Environmental > Aquatic > Marine > Ocean trench > Sediment | place...
CCTAGTACGAGAGGACCGGAGTGGACGTACCTCTGGTGTTCCGGTTGTCACGCCAGTGGCATTGCCGGGTAGCTATGTACGGACGGGATAACCGCTGAAAGCATCTAAGCGGGAAGCCCCCCCCAAGATTAGGTTTCCCTGGGGACTTGATCCCCCTGAAGGGCTGTTGAAGACTACAACGTTGATAGGCTGGGTGTGGAAGTTCAGTAATGAATGAAGCTAACCAGTACTAATTGCCCGTGAGGCTTGGCCATATAACACCCAAGAAGTTTGTGTGACGTTTCGGATCATTCCAATTTCGGCGCTCAGGTCTCGACCTGAGCGCCAACCAGTTTCCTGGCGGCCATAGCGAGCGGGAACCACCCGATCCCATCTCGAACTCGGAAGTGAAGACGCTCTGCGCCGATGCTAGTGTGGGGTCTCCCCATGTGAGAGTAGGTCACTGCCAGGATCTTTTTCGAACCCCTCAGTTCTCCGGAGCTGAGGGGTTTTTGTTTTTGGACATCCTGGCCTCACGGAGAGTACTTTACACGGCATAACGACTCGATGCCGGAGGCGCCGTGGCGAGGTACAACAACATTCTGGAGACAATCGGGCGCACCCCCACGGTTCGTCTGACGAAACTCGCGCCTGAAGGAATCAATCTCTACGTGAAGATCGAGGCCTTCAACCCGATGGGATCGGTCAAGGATCGCTTGGCGCTGGGCATCATCGATGACGCTGAAAAGTCCGGACGACTGGCGCCCGGTCAGACGGTCATTGAGGCTACCAGTGGTAATACCGGCATCGGGCTAGCCATGGTCTGTGCCCACAAAGGCTATCCGTTGGTCGTAACGATGGCGGAAAGCTTTAGCATCGAACGGCGCAAGATGATGCGTTTCCTAGGCGCCAAGGTCGTGCTGACACCCGCGTCGGAGAAAGGGACGGGCATGGTGACCAAAGCGGAAGAACTCGCCGAGAAACATGGTTGGTTCCTGTGCCGTCAGTTCGAGAACGAGGCCAATGCGGATATGCATTCCAGGACAACAGCCGTTGAGATACTGGAAGACTTCGGTGATCAGGGCCTCGACTACTGGGTCACGGGCTTCGGGACGGGAGGAACGTTAAAAGGTGTCGCCCGCGTGCTCGCGGAAAAAAGCCCGAAGACAAAAATCATCGTCTGTGAGCCCGACAACTCGCCGCTTCTCGGCAGCGGCATCGCACAGCCGCGCTCCGCCGATGGCTTACCGGCTCCGAGTCACCCGAGTTTCCGGCCGCACATGATGCAGGGCTGGTCGCCGGACTTTATCCCGAAACTCACGGCCGATGTTGTCGCAACGGGCTGGATAGATGAGATCGTGCCGATCAGCGGCGCGGATGCCATGCGCCTGTCGCAGGAGCTGGCGCAGAAGGAAGGAATCTTCGTTGGCACCTCGAGCGGCGCGACGCTCTCAGGCGCACTCAAGATCTGCGAGTCCGCTCCAGAGGGCTCAACGATTCTGTGTATGCTGCCAGACACCGGCGAACGTTATTTGAGCACCCCCCTGTTCGAGAATGTACCCGCCGAGATGACCGATGATGAGATGGCGTTGTCTCGATCGACGCCGAGCTGCCGGTTCGACGTTCAGCCTTCGGCGCCGCCACCGCAGGCGGAGCGGCCGGTAGCGGTCGATGCCGCCGCCAAGGAGTTTCTGAACCAGGTAATCGCCGACAAGAATCAGCCAGTCGTGCTGTTTGCGCTGGAATGGTGTGAGTTCTGCTGGTCGGTGCGGAAGATGTTCGCAAAATTTGAGATTCCGTATCGTGCGATCGACCTCGATTCGGTCGCGTATCAACAAGACGACCGCGGCGGGAAGATCCGAGCCGCGCTCAACGCGCAGTTCTCGGTGCAGACCATCCCGCAGATTTTCGTCGGCGGCAAGTTGGTCGGTGGGTGTACAGAGGTCTTTGACGCTTTCAAAGAAGGTCGCCTGCAGACGTTACTCGAGGAGAGCCGAGTCGCCTACGATCAGAGCGCCAAAGACGATCCCTACAGTTTCCTGCCTTCCTGGTTACATCCTAGATAAAAAGTTCGTCAGTAGCCGGTCAGCTCCAGGTAGCCGCGTCCGGTGAGGCCCCGACTCTGCCCGGTACCCGTAACCCGTACCGCGCCCTCCCAGTAGCGAACGCTGAGATTGAGCTCTTGGCCTCGAATCAGAGGACGAATCTCGAGGCTCAGCTCTTCGTCCGGTACGGTTAGCTCCCAGCTCACCGGGTACCTCGCTCCGCTCGCAGGACTCTGCCAATACTCCAGAATGGCAAGGGAGACATCCTCGGGCCCGAGCGCCCGACGACGGCCGTCGGCCTCGATCAGTGAACCGCCGCTATACGGGCTCGACCCCCCTTCAGCAGACCGCAGCCGGTAATACATCAGGTCTCGACCGTCAGATAGCTGCAGCGCAAACCAGTCCCATCCCTCTAGACCTCGGCTCAGTGCGCTCGTCCCCCACTCCCGGTCCATCCAGGCGAGACCACTGACACGAGCCTGCCTCTGCCCGACGCGAAGTTCGCCGGTGGCGCGCAGTCGAGTGAACGAGTAGTAGTGGGATGCGTTGCCGGTCTCCGGTCCCTTCCGGTCCAGCCCGTCTTCGCCGTGGCTGACGGGCCCTCGCTGTGTCGTGAGCGTGAGTCTGAGCTCCCCTTCCTCGGTTGCCGCCGTCAGCCGGAGCGGGAAAAAGTCGGGTCCCTGGCTGACAACCGACCAGTCTTCGAGCCAGAGTGAGAACGGCTCCGCTTCACTGCCGGCGAGTCCGAGCGCTTCGCGCGAGAAACGCTCGGCGGCGATGAAGCGGTTTGCTTGCGCATCGGTCAGGCTCAGGTGAGCCATCCATACCTGGTTCGTTCCCCAGGCCGAAGGACGTTCGGGTTGCTGCGGAGCCAGAGCGAAACGGAAGAACGTGAGTTCGAAGCCGAACCGTCGCTCGTCGGCTCCGGCGAGATTTCCGGTGAAGTACCACCACTCCGAGCGGAACTCGGGATGGCTGCCGTGATCCTGAGGAAACTCGAACGGGCGGCTCGCCAGTACCCGCGCGTAACCGGCGCTGTCGTCTCCGCTCAAGAAGCGCATCGCTGTGGCAGACCCGGTGGACGGACTGTCTACGGGCTCGCCGGTACACCCGGCTAGCAGAATGATCAGTAAGCCTGTCACGCTTCGCCGAGACACGACTACTCCTCCCGCAGCTGAGTCGCGATGCTGCTTCTGCCCGCGCGTGCGGCCGGGTAGGCGCCCGCCAGCAACGCCGCACTAAAGGCCAGCGCAATGCCGAGCAGCAACGAAGACGGTTCGACTGTCAGGCCCATGCTCCAACCGAAGGAGCGCTGATTGATGATGAACACCAACAGCGCCGCCATGACAATGCCGAGTGGAATGGCCAGCAGCCCCGCGGCTAGCCCGAGTAAGCCAGTCTGGGTTAGCGCTAGCGTGCCTAACTGCCGCGGGGTCAGGCCGAGCGCTCTCAAGATCGCGACCTCGCGTCCCCTCTCCAGTTCAATGGACAACAGCGCGCTGAACAGGCCGAGGAAGGCAACGATGCCGGCGAGAATTCTCAAGACTTCGGTGATCCGGAATGTCTGGTCGAAGACCTCGAGGGATCGTGCTCGGATCATATCGTTCGAGCGGAAGCGAATTCTCGGTTCTGCGGCAACCAACGAGCGAATTGCCGCGCGAGCCGGAGTGCGATCGACCGAGTCGTGAAAATAGACGCCGACGCCGCTGATACCCTGATCGTTCCAATAACGACGGTAGACGTTCAGTGGCATCAACACGGCGCCGCTGTCGGTGATGTAGTCACGAAAGATGCCCAGAATAAGAAACGCTGCGTCACCTTCGGCAGTCGGCAGGACCAATTCATCACCGATTTTGAGCTGCCGCCGATAGGCATAGGGCTCCGATAACATCACGCCCTCTCCGGCCGTCAGCCTTCGCAGCGAGTCCGCCGGAGTCGCGCCGAGTAAAGTGAGGCCCCAGCCCTGTGGTCCGGGCCGAATCGCGCGTACATTCAGGTCGCCATATAGCGTCGGTAGCGTGGTGAATCGCGACAAGCTGATCCCGGACACTTCCGGTAGCGCCTCGATGGCGGCAAGCTGCGTTTCACTGAAGGCGTTCTGCGTCGCGGTTGAGTCGGACACGCTGAGGTAGACGTCCGCGATGAGCGTAGCGTCCAGCCATTGCGCCAGGCTGACCCGGAAGCTTCCGATCATCAGTCCCACACCGATCACCGTGGCGACGGCCACGGACAGAGCGGCTGCGGCGACACCGGTCCTGCTCAACGAAGCCGCTACACCTCGAACGGCCAACGACCCGGGGATGCCGAAGGCGCGCTCGGCCACCGGTTCTGCGAGTCGCATCAGCCACGTCGTGCCAATGGGGACCAACAATGCACCCGCCACGATGATGCAGAACAAGCCCGCGAAACCCAGCAACACACTGCGCGGCGCAGCCACGAACAGAAGACTGCCCAAAGCGACGGTAGGTAGCGCAAGCCATGCTCCCGAGCGCGAGTATTTCCGTGCGGTCCGCTCGAGCGCAGCGCGACTCATGGCAGCGTCGGGGGTCGTATTTGCGGCCTCGAGCGCCGGTGCCAACGCGGCGAGCAACGTCGTCAGCACGCCGATGACCAGGCCTTTCCAGTAAATCAGCGCTGACGGTTCGGCCGCTATCACCGTTGCAGTGAAGTAGAGATCGCCGATGGTCCTGAGCACCAAGTCGGTCAGTCCGATGGCGAGTCCGTGTCCGAGTACGAGGCCCAACACCGTCGCCACGCCGCCGATCACACCGGCTTCGAGCAGGATGCTCAAAAGCATTTGTCGGCGGCTCACGCCGAGTGCACGCAGCACGCCGAAGATCTTCCGCCGCTGGACGATCGCGAACGACATCGTGGCGTAGATCAGAAATACGCCCACGAGGAGCGCGAGTAAGCTCAGTGCCGTCAGATTGAGCCGGAAAGCACGTGAGATCTCGCTGAACGTCGCATTACGACTCGCGGCTGGTAGCAAGCGTACACCTGGGATCGCCAGCGCTGTGAGTCGCTCGACTTCCTCGGCGGTGAGCACAAGGTCGACCCGGGTTATTGCGTCGGTCGCGAGTAACTCCTGGGCAGTGGCAATATCGGTGACGATCGGCAGGCTCGAGCCGCCGGGATCCAATGTGGCTTCGCGGATCGTCCCGACTACCTGAACGGTTGCGACGGTACCGCCGGCAATCAAGCCGAGACTCGAACCGTTCGCCAAGCCAAGTTCTAATGCCAGCGCTTCCGGCACCAAGACGGTGCCCGGCTCGACGATCAGGCGCGCGAGATCAACTCCGCGACCGGGCACGAACCCTGAGAAGCCCCGAAACCCCATCTCCTCCAGCGGGTCTACTCCCAGCAGCGTGAAGCGGCGAGCCGGGGATGCAGCCAGACGTACCTGGCCTTCAACGATAGGAGCGGCCACGACAGGGCCATGTTCTATGCGCAGTTCGCGGTAGATCGCGTTCGGCAGACTTCCATCCAGCCCCACCAGTTGATGCGTCGTCCGGCCGAGCACGAGATTTTCGGAGAGTTCGAACGCTCTGCGCGCGCTGTCATTGGCGAGATCGACGCCGACATAGACCGCTACCCCTAACGCAATCCCCGTCACGGCCAAGCACAGTTGCCACGGGTGCTTGAGATAGAAGCGGGCGCTCGCGGTGGGCAGCAGCCCGATCAACGCTCGGTTTCCTGCAGGTGGGAGTCCCGGATCGTCAATACCCTGTCGGCGAGGCCGATGACCTCGCGGCTATGGGTCGCCATGATCAGCGTCGTGCCTTGAGCCCGGCACGTCTGGTCGAGGAGTCCGAGTACGTCTCTGGCCGTCTCCAGATCCAGGTTTCCCGTCGGTTCATCCGCCAGCACGACGGCCGGTCTGTGCGCCATCGCTCGTGCGATCGCGATCCGTTGCTGTTCGCCACCGGAGAGTTCTTCCGGAAAACGCTGGCCGCAATCTGCCATAGCCAAGTCGTGCAACAAGGTGCTGGTACGGCTCTTGGCTTCGCTCTTTGCGATGCCGTTCAACGCCATCGGCAGACGGATATTCTCCGCCACGGTCAGCGTAGGGATCAGATTGAAGAACTGAAAAACGAATCCCAGACTATGGCAGCGTATCTTGGCGCGCTGTTCCTCGGTGAGTTCGGTCAGTGACTGGCCGAGGAGTCGAATCTCACCGCTCGAAGGAAAGTCCAGGCCGGCGATGAGATTCAGCAGCGTCGATTTGCCAGACCCGCTTCGACCGACGATAACCACGAATTCGCCAGGTCTCACCTCAAGGTCGATGTCGGCTAGGACGACGTGGGAGTCGTAGGCCTTGCTGACCTTCGCCAGCCGCACATGGAGTTCTCTAGCCTGCATAAACTCGCTCGACAACCCGAAGGATCGAGCTGTCACTTCGTTCGACGCCAGTATACGTGACGGCGCCGGTGACCCTCCCTTCCGCTCGGTACGGACCTCCGCCATAATATGCGCTCGTTCCCAGAGCATCCTGAGGCAGCATCCAGTTACTCGCCGTCAGTGCCCTAGATTCTCGTCCGGCAGCGGAGACGCTGATCGGACTCCGGCGCATCGGTATTGAAACCACGATCCTCGCTCCGATACTCGCCCGGTACGCGGAGTTAGTCCGTGTCGGCGGGGCCGCGCTAGAAGAGTTACCGCCGTCCCACGGCGTCGGCCTGCGCGCGGCCATGGCGGTCAGGGCGAAACTTGCCAGCTGGCCCGCTGACATCCTGTACCTCGACTCGGTGTCGTCGTCATGGTCGATCTTGCTCGCTACGATGGCTGCTCCAGCGAAGGTCGTCGTGCGGCTGTCTTACCTGGAGTCGTACTCCCGCCCAAGCCTTCTGGCCCGTGCGTTGTACCGATCGTCGCGGGTTCAGCTGATCCTGTCCGATATCGCACCAGAACGCGCCGACGATCGGCTCACGGAGAGCTGGCTCCGCGACAAGATAACCGTCCTGCCTTCCGGTCACAGCACCGATTGGTACGAGACGGATATCGACCTGCAAGCCTTCGGCATTCCGCGCGGTGCATTTACCGTAGCCGGCGTGTCTGATCGGCCGGGCGAGGCGGGGCTCAGATGGCTGATCTCGTGTGCGCACTGGATGCCGATGGACCTGCCGATCCATTTTCTGCTGATTGCCCCCGATTCGAGTTATGAGCCGTTGCGCCGCTTGATTCGAAAGATGCCCTTCACCCAGCGCTTCCATCTCTGCGCAAAACTCGAGGAGGCGCCGGGTCTGCTCGCGTCGTCCAGTGTGGCCGTCATCACGGAATGGAGATCCGAGCTGCAGCGGCGAGCCTGTATGCAGTGCCTCGCGGTTGGGGTGCCAGTCCTGGGTGTCGATGCCGCACTCATCCGTGAGGTCGTGCAACCCGAAGTGAACGGCGAGTTGTTCGCGGCCGATGACCCGGAGGCGTTGGCCCACAGCATCGTCGAGCTCTTCGAAGATAAGGACCGACATGCCATGCTCAGTGCGGGCGCGCGGCGGTCGGCGCGCCAGTGGCCCTCGATGCACCAACAGCTGCTACAGATGCGTTCTGTCTTCGAACAGATACTGGCGGATAGCCCGGAACGATAGTGCGCAGCCAAGACTCTCGACGCCTATACTCGCGCGACAGGCGCGTCTCGGTGATGTCGAGGCGAGAGAAATCAACATCGCTAAGCGGCGCTTGGCGGGAAGGCTTCTAGCCGTGCAGTTCTATGATTTCGGGTTGGCGCCTAGCCCAACGAAAGTGCGTATCTTCATCGCGGAGAAGAGTCTCGAAATTCCGACCGTGGTCGTGAATCTGCGCAAGGCGGAACAGCAGGCAGCCGAGTACCGCGCGAAAGTACCGTCGGAGACCGTGCCGGCATTGGAACTGGACGATGGCACCGTCATCCTCGAAAGCCACGCGATCTGCCGTTACCTGGAGGAACTCCACCCCGAGCCCAACCTGATGGGCGAGGATGCCAAGGAACAGGCGCTCGTAGTGATGTGGCACGATATCGCAACGCTGGAGGGCTATCTCGGCGTTCAGGAAGTCTATCGCAATGGCCTGGACTTCTTTAAGGGGAGAGCGCTACCGGGGCCGCAGGGTTACGAACAGATCGAGGCGCTGGTGGACCGAGGGCGGAAACGAGTTGAACTATTCTTCGACAAGCTGGATCAACGTCTGCGCGAAAGCCCCTATGTTGCGTCAGATCGGTTCACCTACGCGGACATCGTGGCCTACGTTTACCAAGGGTTCGCGACGCGCGCGATCGGAGAAGACCCGGCCGGTGGTCGTGACGACCTGGCGCGATGGAGCGAGATGATAGCCGCTCGTCCGGCCGTCAAGGCTGCCACCAGCAGCGGCTGAGGAGAACCGACCCTGATTCGCTATCGTGTGCGTCACGCTGACCTCAATCGGCATTACTACGAGACGGAATGTCTATTGGAGGACCCGGCTGAAGAACAACGCTTCACGTTGCCTTCGTGGATCCCGGGGAGTTACCTGTTAAGGGAATATTCACGCCATGTCGTCAGTGTTCGCGCAGAGTCCAGCGGCCGAGCGCTCGCGGTGGAGAAGCTCGACAAAAGTACCTGGTGTTGCCGCAACGCCGGAGCGGAGCTACTGGTCACGATCGAGGTATACGCATTGGACCGCTCCGTGCGCGGGGCGTATCTGGACGGCACACGTGGTTTCTTTAACGGCACCTGCCTGTTTTTGAGTCCGCATGGCCGGGAACATGAGCCGGTAGAACTTCTACTTGAGTTACCGGAAGATCCGCGCTGTGCAAAGTGGCGCGTCGCGACCGCGATGACGCCGGTCGATGTAGACGCTAGAGGCTTCGGTCGATACCGAGCTGCCGACTACGATGAGTTGATCGATCATCCGTTCGAGATCAGTGACTATGCCGTTGTGGATTTTCAAGCGGGCGGGGTCCCGCATCAGCTGATCGTGGCCGGCCGTCATGAGGCGGATCTGGACCGGGTGGCGGCAGACCTGAGCCAGCTCTGTGACGCGCACAACGACTTTTTTGGTGGAACGCCGCCGTTCGAACACTATCGGTTTCTCGGCCTCGCGGTCGGTGAGGGCTATGGAGGGTTGGAGCATCGCGCGTCGTCGAGTGTGGTTTTTAATCGCAAGCAATTGCCAAGGCCTGGCGAGCCGGGGGTGCCGCGAAGCTACCAGCGATTCCTGAGTCTCTGCAGCCACGAGTATTTTCATGCCTGGAATATCAAGCGTATAAAGCCGGCCGCGTTCTCGCCGTACCGTCTCGATCGACGCAATCAGACCCGGCTGATGTGGGTTTTCGAGGGCATCACGTCTTACTATCAGGATCTGATGCTGCTACGCAGCGGTCTGATCGGCCCGAAGGATTATCTGGAACGGTTAGGTCAAGCGCTGACGCGCGTCTATCGAGCGCCCGGGCGCTTCAAGCAAAGCCTCGCGGAGGCGAGTTTTGACGCCTGGGACAAACTCTATAAACCCGACGCCAACACGAATAACGCGACGATCAGTTATTACAGCAAGGGCGCGCTGGTTGCTTTGGCACTCGACCTGACACTGCGTAGCGCGGCGGACTCCGCTATGACTCTCGATCAGGTCATGGCGGAATTCTGGCAACGGTTCGGCGCGACCGGTAAACCTGTCGGAGAAGACGATTTCGAGAAGCTGGTCGGGGAGCTCAGCGGCCGGGATCTGGAGGACTTTTTCGCTATCGCGGTACGTGGCACCGAGGATCTGCCGCTGGCCGAGTTGTTCGCCGGCTTCGGCATTAAGCTAGGGTTTCGCGCCGCCAAGGGGCCCGAGGATCTCGGTGGCTCGAAGCGAGGCGCGTCGGCCGAGTGCTCGCTGAGCCTGGGTGCCAGGTTCAGAGAACGCGAGATCGGGATGGACCTGACGCAGGTAGTCGATGGTGGGGCGGCTCAGTTGGCCGGACTGAGCCCCGGCGATCACCTGATCGCGCTCGACGGGCTCAAGGTCTCGGCGAGCAAGCTAACCCAACAGCTGGCACACTTCGACGAGGGGGACACGGTGCCGGTGATCGCGTTCCGGGGCGACGAACTGCGGGAGTTCTCGCTGACCCTCCAGAAAGCTCCTCTGACGACCTGTTTTCTCGAGTTCGATGACGAAGCGGAAGCGGCGGACGTGGCTCGCCGTGAGCTGTGGCTCGGTAGTTGATACAGTAGCCGACCCTCCGAGCATCGAGCCCATGCATCCGGCCATTTCAATCAAGAACCTGTCGAAGGTCTACGCCACCGGTTTTGAGGCGCTCAAGCACATTAACCTCGATATTGAGCACGGCGAGATCTTTGCCCTGCTCGGTCCGAACGGCGCCGGCAAGACGACGCTAATCAGTATCATCTGCGGCATCGTCACTCCGACCGAAGGCGACGTGACAGTCGACGGTCACGATATCGTCGCCGATTACCGCGCTGCCCGATCGATGATCGGTCTCGTCCCGCAGGAACTGACGACCGATGCGTTCGAATCTGTGTGGGCTACGGTAAGTTTCAGCCGGGGGTTGTTCGGCAAACGGCCCGACCCCGATCACATCGAAAGGGTGTTGAAATCGCTGTCGTTGTGGGACAAGAAAGACGACAAGATCATGACCCTATCGGGCGGCATGAAGCGTCGTGTTCTAATCGCCAAGGCGTTGTCACACGAACCGCGGATTCTTTTTCTCGACGAACCGACGGCCGGCGTCGACGTCGAGTTACGCAAGGCGATGTGGAATGTTGTTCGATCGCTGCGCGCCTCCGGCGTCACGATCATCCTCACGACGCACTATATCGATGAGGCCGAAGAGATGGCCGACCGGATCGGGATTATCAGCCATGGAGAGCTTATCCTGGTTCAGGAGAAGGCCGAGCTCATGCGCAAGCTGGGGAGGAAACAGCTAACGCTGCAACTGCACGCGCCTATCGATCGGATTCCTACCGCACTCTCGGCATATGCTCTGGAGCTCAGCGAGAAGGGCGATGAGTTGATCTACAGCTACGATGCGCAGGGCGAGCGCACCGGTATCACCGCACTACTCGGTGATCTCAGCCAGGCCGGTGTCAAATTTAGGGACCTCAGCACGACACAGAGTTCTCTAGAGGACATTTTCATCAGCCTGGTGAAGAGTGCAGCATGAATTATTACGCCGTACGAACGATCTTCCAATTTGAAATGGCGCGCGCGTGGCGCACGCTATTCCAGAGCATCGTCTCACCGGTCCTCTCGACATCCTTGTACTTCATCGTCTTCGGCGCCGCCATCGGCTCACGCATCGAGGAGATCGACGGGATCAGCTATGGCGCCTTCATCGTGCCGGGACTGATTATGCTGTCGCTGTTAACGCAGAGCATCGCAAACGCATCGTTTGGCATCTATTTCCCGCGATTCACCGGAACGATCTATGAACTGTTATCGGCGCCCGTGTCGTATGTCGAAATCCTCCTTGGCTACGTCGGTGCCGCGGCGACGAAGTCGATCATTCTAGGTCTGATTATCCTGGCGACAGCGGGCCTGTTCGTGCCACTCCAGATAGCCCACATATTCTGGATGCTGTTGTTTCTCGTGCTGACGTCGGTGACGTTTAGTCTGTTCGGATTCATTCTCGGCATCTGGGCCGATGGTTTCGAAAAATTGCAGATCGTTCCGTTGCTGATCATCACTCCGCTGACATTTCTGGGCGGAAGTTTCTATTCCATCGACATGCTGCCGCCGTTCTGGCAGACCGTCACACTATTCAACCCGCTGGTGTATCTGATCAGCGGGTTCCGCTGGAGTTTCTACGAGATCGCGGACGTCAACCTGGGCGTCAGTGTCGGCATGGCGCTCACGTTTCTCGTCGCCTGCCTCGTGGTCGTCTGGTGGATTTTCAAGACCGGCTATCGTCTGAAAAACTAGTCCGAACTTCCTCGCTTCACGTTATTCGAGTTGCGTTATGATGGTTCAACGTCTCGAGACCGGTATGAGCGCCCCGTGAATTTCCGATGAACGCGAAGATTAATAGCAGGTTGTCTTGTCTGTCGTTCCTCCTTGTCGTCGCATGCGGTGAGCAGACGCCTGTGCCGCAGGCGACGGAGTCACACCAGGAATTTCGCGTCGAGACGGAGCGATTCGCGGATCTGCGTATTCTCCGCTATCAGGTACCGGGTTTCGACGAACTCGATCTGCGGACGAAGACGCTGCTCTACTATCTCTACGAAGCCTCATTGTCCGGCCGCGAGATCATCTACGATCAGAAGTACCGCTACAATCTCGTAATCAAGCGAACCCTCGAGGAACTCGTCAAGCATTATCCAGGGGATCGCACCACGGCCGATTTCGAGGCATTGCTGACCTATACGAAACGGGTGTGGTTCTCGAACGGCATCCACCACCACTACTCGAACGACAAGCTGGAGCCGGGCTTCGACTTCGGGGCCTTCGAACAGTATGTGAAGGACACGCCAGGGCGATATCCGCTACGTCCGCGGCAGTCCATCGACGAGCTATTGGCCGAGCTGCGACCGGTGATCTTCGATCCGACTGTGGACTCGAAGCTGGTCGACAAGAGCACCGGCGTCGACGTCGTGGCGAGTTCGGCCGTCAATTTTTACACGGGTCTGACTCAGGCGGATGTCGAAGATTTCTATGCAGCCATGAAAGAGTCCAACGATCCGACGCCCATCTCCTATGGTCTTAACTCCAGGCTCGTCGAGCGGGACGGCATACCGACCGAGCAGGTGTGGAGAGTGGGCGGCCTGTATACCGAAGCGCTGGAGAGAGTGGTCTTCTGGCTCGAACAAGCGGCGACCGTTGCCGAGAACGATGCTCAACGGGACGCGCTGGAGAAGCTGGTCCGCTATTACCGTAGCGGCGACTTGGCGGACTGGGATGAGTACAACATCGCCTGGGTCCATGATACGGATTCACTGGTCGACGTCATCAACGGGTTCATCGAGGTGTATAACGATCCGCTGGGTCTACGCGGCTCGTTCGAGTCGGTGGTATCGATCCGAGATCCGATCGCAACCCGCCGCATCGATGCTTTGGCAGAGGAAGCCCAATGGTTCGAGGACAACTCTCCGATCATGGACGCGCACAAGAAGACGAACGTGACGGGTATCACCGGTAGCGTGATTAACGTGATTATCGAGGCGGGAGATGCCTCACCGGCAACCCCGATTGGTATCAATCTGCCGAATGCCGATTGGATCCGTCGGGAGCACGGCTCCAAGTCGGTCAATCTGGCTAACATCGTCGGTGCCTACGATCTGGTGCGGGGCGGGGCGGCGGCAGAGTTCGCGTGGGACGACGCCGAACGCGAGCGTAGCGAAGCGTACGGCGGGATCGTCTCGGCATTGACGACGGATATGCACGAAGTTATCGGTCACGCGTCCGGCCAGATCGACGAGGGCGTCGGCACGCTGCACGAGACGCTCAAGAATTACGGCTCCACGCTGGAGGAAGCCCGAGCCGATCTCGTGGCGCTGTATTACATCGTCGATCCGAAGTTGGTCGAACTCGGTCTGTTACCGAACGCGGAAGCGGGCTTTGCAGCCCATGATCGGTATATCCGCAACGGGCTGATGCAACAGCTCAATCGCGTCTCACCGGGAGACGAGATCGAAGAGGACCACATGCGTAATCGTCAACTTGTGGCGAGTTGGGTCTACGAGATGGGTGCGGCGGAGAATGTCATCGAAAGACTGCGGCGTGACGGGAAGACGTATTTTGTGATCCGGGACTACGCTAAATTGCGCGATCTGTTCGGACGGCTCCTCCGCGAGCTGCAACGAATTAAATCGACGGGTGACTTCGATGCTGCGCAGTATCTGATCGAGAGCTACGGCGTACAGGTCGACGAGGAGCTACACGCTGAAGTGCTCGAGCGTTACGCTCGCCTCGATATTCCGGCATACGCGGGCTTCATCAATCCGCGGCTAGTACCGGTGGAGGAGAACGGGGAGATTGTCGATGTTCGAATCGAGTATCCTCAGGATTTCACCGAGCAGATGCTCGAGTACGCCGAACGTTACGCTTACTTACCTGCGTGGAATTTCTGAGCCGGGAATTCCTGCGTAGAGGTTGCGTCGCTGACTAGGACTGCGCTCCAGCCCGCTTGTTACGCCAGGCGATAGCCAGTCCGAGCAATAGCACCCACCACAGATCCACCCGGCCGGCCAGTGGCACTTTGAGTGACAGGTCCAGGGGGTCGATGCCGAATGTCAGGCCGAGCACATTCACTTCCAAGCCCTCTTCAATTCCGGCCAGCACACCGAGCAGGCCGAAGACGCTGACCTGAAACCCGGTGCCACTCGGCGTGCCGGCGATCAGGTGCATGCCTAGATAATCCTTACCGATCGCCGTGGCGGGAAGATCGACACGCAACTCCGGGATTTTGCGCAATACATAGGCGGTGAACGAATTCGAGTTCGGTCCGGGCCAGACTCGATAGCGATGCGCGTCAGGATAGTCGTTGACGACTGCGTCGATCCGCTCGATCACTGCGTCGACCGAATCACCGCGTATGTCGGCCAGAAGCTCCGGGCTGTTGCCGTACCATCGGCCATCAGCGGTCCGCTGGCTGCGGAGGACCGACGTGCCGTTTCGTCTCAGGCGCCAACCATTCACTTCGTAGACCGTAAAAGCTGTCGCATTGCTGGGTTTCACGGCGATCCAGGTATGCACGCCGATGTATCCACGCCATCTGACTGCGCGGGCCGCATAGACTTGCACGACGGCCTCTGGCGTCGTCGCGGGGTCCGGCGCTAGTCCGACGGACGCCCGGCTTGCCGTTCGCCAACCTTGTGCGGCGACGCTGGCGCTAGCCATTGCGACGACCAGAGACAGCGATAGGATTAAGCGCCGTGTGTTCATCGTCGCAGAACATAAGCTGCAACTGCCGGATTCACAAGAGGCGCTGTCGAGAACGAGCCAACGGTCGGTGGTAACCTAGTGAAATTAGTCAACGTCACTTAGAGACGAGGCACCGGGATCATCGATGAATATGCGAGCCATGGACCCGCCCGTTAATGTTTTCGGTGATCCGTTAGTCACCTGTAATGAAAGCCCGATGAGCGGATTTTTTCGCGACGGCTGCTGCAACACGAGCGACGATGACCTGGGTTCCCACACCGTGTGTGTCGAGGTGACTCAGGAATTCCTGGAGTTCTCACGGTTTAGGGGGAACGATCTGTCCACGCCCAGGCCGGAACACGGGTTCTCGGGTCTGCGTCCAGGAGACCGCTGGTGCCTGTGTGCCGCCCGCTGGCTGGAGGCGTACGAAAGTCAGATGGCGCCACGGGTGGCGTTGCAGGGAACCCACCAGCGTGCGCTGGAGATCGTGCCGCTGGAGATCCTTCGAGAGTTCGCGATCGATCTGAACTAACGCTGCCGCCGGCGCCCACCGGGCCGCGACGGTGGCCGATGATAGAATCCGGCGATGAACAGGCTACAGCGAGCGTAGGCGATGCTCGAACTCGGGCTGAAATTCACGCTGGCCTATCTGCTGGGTTCCGTCCTGGGCGGCCTGGTCGTCGGGCAGCTGCATGGCGGCATCGATATTCGTCGGGTCGGCAGCGGCAACGCAGGTGGCACCAACGCCCTGCGAACCCAGGGCAAGGTCTTCGCTATCTGGGTCCTGGTGATCGATGTCGGCAAGGGTGTCTTGTCGGTGTTGGTTCTCCCGACTCTCGACATCCCCGGCATCGGTATCGATCCGCTGCTGAGCCGGGAGGTCATCGCCTATGCGGCCGGATTTGCCGCGCTCCTGGGCCACGTGTACCCGTTGTGGTATGACTTTAGAGGTGGCAAGGGCGGTGCGACAGCGGTCGGCGTACTGTGCGTGGTCGCGCCTTCTCTGGCTGTGCCCGTCATCGTCGTCTGGTTCGTCGTCAGCGCGCTGACCGGATATGTCGGCCTGGCTACGATGGGCACTGCGGTCGGAGCCGCTGCGTATCTCGGGATCACCGGCTTACCTGATGCCTATCGATTATTCGTGTTGTCGACACTGATCGCGGTATTCCTCATTTTTACCCATCGAACCAATATCGCCAGGATGTGGCAGGGTACCGAACATCGCATGCGCCTGTTCCGCTCCGGATAGATCCTTGTCGGCTACGTGCTCCACGCCTCAGGGACAAGTGCTGCGCATCCTCGCGGATGGCCACGGGCACTCTGGCGAGCATCTGGCGCAAGCCCTGGGCGTTACGCGGGGGGTGGTAAAGAAGCAGCTCGCCGAGCTCGAAGCCTGGGGTCTCGATGTCGAGGTGACGCCCCAGAGCGACTACCTCCTTGATCGTCCCATCGATCTCTTAGACAAGGCGCTGATTCTCGATGAGCTCAACCCCGACGTCGAACGACTCGTGGCACGACTCGATGTGCACGAGGAGATCGATTCGACGAATCAGGCATTACTCGACGCCGCCCCGCACGCTGCGGGCAAGCTCGTGATTGCCCTGGCGGAATATCAGAGCGCGGGACGTGGCCGGCGTGGGCGAAGCTGGGTTGCCCCTTTCGGTGGCGGGCTGTGTTTCTCCGCGGGTTGGCTGTTCGATGAGATGCCGCGCGATCTCGCGGCGATGACCCTGGCAATGGGTGTCGTCGTGCGTCGGGTTCTCCTCGACGAGACCGGATTGGACATTCGATTAAAGTGGCCCAACGACCTCGTCTGGGAGGACAAGAAACTGGGCGGCATTCTGGTAGAGCTCGCGGCGGAGAGCCAGGGTCCCTGTTACGTGGTCATCGGCATCGGCATCAATATCTCGATCGCGCCAGGCCGGCTAGAGCAGGTTGCCGGCTGGCCCAGTGGCGCGGTCGATCTTCACACGGCGACGGCAGGCCGCCCACCGTCGCGAAATGTCTTGGCCGCGAGGCTGATCGAGGCCTCGGCTCGACTGCTGCCGCATTATGGCGACCACGGTTTTGTTCGGTATCACGCCGAATTCACCGGCGTCGACTATTTGCGGGGCCGGCACGTCTCGGTCGATGCCGTGACCGAACCAGTCTCCGGAGTGGCCGCCGGAGTCGACCGGAGTGGCGCATTGCTGGTCGACACCGGCGACGGGATCCGGCGCGTCATCTCGGGTGACATTAGCGTGGGGACGCGTGCGTGACGGTCGTCGTGGATATTGGCAACGCTCGAGTCAAATGGGCACGAGTGGAGCGGGGCGAGCTGTCATCGCCTGGAGAGGCTCTGCATCTCGATGATCCCGAAACGGCGTTTGCGTCATTGGCGCGCGCTCTGCCCGGGGAGGCCGGGCGGATCGTCGCGACGAATGTCGCCGGTGCGGACATGGGTTCCCGTTTCGTGGCGATGGCCGACGCTCACTGGGGTCTGCATCCAGAGCTGATCGAACCGGTCGCCGAGCGGCTCGGCGTCACGTGTGCCTATGCGGATCCACGGCGCTTGGGTGCCGACCGGTGGGTAGCGGTACTCGCGGCGCATCATCTGACGCCGGGTGCGGCCTGTGTCATCGATGCCGGTACCGCGGTTACGTTGGATGCCGTGGACGGCGATGGCCAGCACCTGGGCGGTCTGATCATGGTGAGCCCCCGTTTCGCCGCCGCCGCACTCAATAGCGAGACCAGTGGCATCGGCCAGACGGTCGTGTCCGGTGAGGCGCCGCTCGGGCTGATGTTGCTGGGACGCACGACCGACGAAGCGGTCGCCCACGGGGCGATGTTGGCCCTGGCGGCGGCCGTGGATCGAGCCGTGGCGGTCGTGGCCAAAGCGCTGGACGCCGAGCCGCTCGTACTGGTCACGGGCGGCGATGGTCAAGCGCTGTTGCCCTGGCTGGAAACCAGGGCCCAGTACCGTGCGCACCTGGTGTTGGAGGGCCTCGCGCTGATCGCGGCCCAGAGCTGATGCGGAACCTGTTTTTGTTACTGGTACTAGCCAACCTCGGCTTCGCGGCCTGGTACCTGTGGATTGTGGAACCGGTGACCGACGTCGGCGCGACTCAAGTTTCCGATGTGCCTAGCATCTCGCTGGTTAGCGAACTCGAGGAGTCGGCGTCTGAGCCGACGCTGGCGGCGGCGCCTGTCGTGCCGGTCGCGCGCTGTGTCGGCGTCGGGCCGTTTTCGGAATTCGGCCGGTTTGTACAGGCTCTGGCGCGCTTGCGTTCGGCGGGTTACACGCCGACACAGCGCTCCGAGGACGGCGACGTCTGGTTGGGTCACTGGGTTTATCTGGGCGATATCGCCACCCAGGGACAAGCCGGCGGGGTGATCCGCACTCTTGCGGAGCACGGCATCGTCGACACGGCTTTCGACCCGGCCGGCGCGTGGGGCGACGTCCTGTCGCTTGGCGTCTTCCGGGAGTTGAGTCGAGCCGAGGCGGTCAGCGACCGGGTCCAGGCGCTCGGCCTGGGCTTTGAGCCCGCGATCACGGACCGCACTCGGCCGGGCACGCTGTATTGGGCGGACCTGACGTTGGAGACCGGAGAGGATCCGGACCTGGAGCCGCTGCAACGCGCCGGGCGCATCATCCGTCTGGAGCAACGGGTCTGCGACGAACCCGGCGCTACGCCGTAGGGGCGGCGGCCTCGTCGCGAATCTTCACTCGTCAGGATTCTCTGTGACGGTGGCGCGGCCGATTTCCAACGCGTACCAGTCGATCGCTCTGGTCGTGTACATGACGGCTAGCGCTGCCACGACCGGCACGACTCGACGTCTCGCGCCGAGCGGCAAGAACCTGAGTTCACCGGTGCCGCCGAGGGTAAGGTCGAAAGAAAAGGCCTGGGTTTCGAGGATAGGCCCGCCAATGATCTGGGCGTTTCCCCAGGCGCTGGCGCTATCAGCGTGCGCGGATCGCAGCAGATGTGCCCGCTCGTTGACAACGCCTTTTCTGGCGGCATTTCCGTCTCGTCGACCGACTCGGCGGCAGCGTAGAGTGGCTAGACGGTTGAGGTACCTGGAGTTTTCTGGAGCGGGCTTCCCTTCCCAGGGCCACACGGCATAGGCTATGGATCCGAGCTTGAGGGTCAGCGCCGCAGCGTGGATGGGGGCAGGGGCCGAGAGCGTGAATAATAATTCGTAGGAGAACAATAGAGATGAAGACGTCTATGAAGCCCGTATGGTTCTTGACCGCGCTCGCGCTCGGCGTCGGGCTCAGTGCCGCTGCGGTCGCGGAGTTGGCACCCGGTTTCGATGCCGCGATGCGATCAGACGCGCGGCCGGCCGACGAGAAGGTGCGAGACGCGGCCAGAAAGCCCGCTGAGGTCCTGAAATTCGTCGGTATCGATGCCGGCATGACGATTTTCGAAGCGTCCGCCGGAGCCGGCTGGTACACCGAGGTGCTGTCAGCGGCCGTGGGCCCCGACGGCCATGTCATCGCGCAGGGTCCGCCGCGTTTTGAAGCCCGTGTCGGCGAAGCGGCTCGCGCACGCGCCGAGCGCTTGGGCAACGTCGAGGTGCAATTCGTCGACATCGGCGACATCGGGCTGAGCAACGAAGTCGACGCGGCTTTTACTGCGCTCAATCTGCACGATGGGGCGAATCGCAGCGACGAGGCGGGCATGGTATTTCTTAGCGCGATGTATGAAGCGCTCGTACCGGGGGGAATCCTCGGCTTCGTCGACCATATCGGGATCGACGGCCAGGACAACGCAAGCCTGCATCGAATCGAGAAAGCCAGGGCCATGGAAATGCTGACCCGCGCCGGATTTGAGATCGAAGCGGAGTCGGATATGCTGATGAACCCGGCGGATGACCACACCCTGAATATCCGGGATGCGTCGCTGGGCCGCGCTACCGATCGCATGCTGTTCCGGGCCAGAAAGCCAAGATAAACCTGACGTGGACTCCGGGGGCTGTTGAACCAGCCCCCGGAGTCTCCTGCGTCTCCCCATACCCGCTAGAATCCGGGCAGCGCTGGCGTAGCTCAGTTGGTAGAGCAGCTGATTTGTAATCAGCAGGTCGGCGGTTCGAATCCGTCCGCCAGCACCATTGAACTGAAGTGGCAGACTCATGAGTCAATATATCGGCGCGATCGATCAGGGCACGACGAGTTCCCGTTTCATCCTGTTCAACCAGGCCGGGGAGATCGTCTCGGTTGCGCAGAAAGAGCACGAACAGATCTACCAGAAGCCCGGCTGGGTGGAACACGATCCGGCGGAGATCTGGCGCAACACCCAGGAGGTCATCAGTACGGCGCTCGAACGGGAGGACGTGCGTCATTCCGACGTGGCTGCCGTCGGGATTACCAATCAGCGAGAGACTACGATTCTGTGGGATCGACATTCGGCTAAGCCGCTCTACAACGCGTTGGTCTGGCAGGACATGCGGGTCAATGAACTCGTGGCTGCTTACACCCGTGATGGCGGCCAGGACCGATTCCGCGCCCAGACCGGGTTGCCGCTGGCGAGCTATTTCAGCGCGCTGAAATTGCAATGGCTCCTGGACAACGTCCCCGATGCTCGTGCGCTGGCGGAGGCCGGTGAAGCGATCTTCGGCACCATCGACTCATGGATCGTGTGGAATCTGACGGGTGGTCCGGACGGCGGTTTACATGTCACCGATGTAACCAACGCGAGCCGCACCCAGTTGATGAACCTGGAGACACTCGACTGGGACGACGAACTGCTGGCGGCCTTCAATATTCCGCGGGCGGTACTGCCGCGAATAGTCCCGTCCAGCGATGTCTACGGCACGGCGAAGCTGGCGGCGCTTGATGACGTGCCGGTAGCAGGAATACTCGGCGATCAGCAGGCGGCACTCGTGGGCCAGGCCTGCCTCGAAGCGGGCGAGGTCAAGAACACCTATGGCACCGGCTGTTTCCTGCTGATGAATACCGGCACGAAGCCCATACCGTCAACGGCAGGACTGATCACCACGGTTGGCTACCAATTCGGCTCCGACGAAGCACACTACGCTCTGGAAGGCTCGGTCGCGATCACCGGCGCGCTGGTGCAATGGCTGCGTGACAATCTCGGCCTGATCTCGACGAGCGCGGAGATCGAAACGCTGGCGCTCGAGGCGGAGAATAATGGCGACGTGTACTTCGTGCCGGCCTTCTCGGGCCTGTACGCGCCGCACTGGAAGGAATCCGCTCGTGGCGTGATCGTTGGCCTGACGCGTTATGCGAATCGAAGTCACATCGCGCGTGCGGCGTTGGAGGCCACGGCTTATCAGACGCGAGAGGTGTTGGAGGCGATGGAGCGAGATTCGGCTATCTCCATCCAGGAGCTGCGCGTGGACGGGGGCATGGTGGTCAACGAGTTACTGATGCAGTTCCAGGCGGACATACTGAACGTGCCGGTGTTGCGGCCGAAGATCGCCGAGACCACCGCGTTGGGAGCTGCCTACGCGGCTGGGCTCGCGGTCGGTTACTGGTCCGGTGCCGAAGAGATTAGACAGAACTGGGCCGTGGACAAGCGTTGGGCCCCGGCTATGGCGGAGGCGGAGCGGAGCGGACTTTACGCGTCCTGGCAGAAGGCCGTTACACGTTCGTTCGACTGGGCTTCAGTCGACTGAGACTGTGCGGAAGCGATCGTCATAGAGAAGTTATCCGGAGGGGTCGATGTCGAGTGCATTCATGGGAGAGCTGTTGGGGACGATGACGCTGATCCTGCTGGGTAACGGAGTCGTCGCCTGTGTGCTGTTAAAAGGATCCTTCGGCGAGGGCGCCGGCTGGTTGGCCATCACGACCGGCTGGGGCCTCGCCGTCATCGCGGGCGTGGTCGTGGCCCTCGCCGTCGGCAGCAACGCGCACATCAACCCGGCCGTTACGATCGGCGTCAGTGTTGCGACCGGCGAGTGGAGCCATGTCGGCGTCTATGTGAGCGCCCAACTGCTCGGTGCGATCATCGGCGCGACACTCGTCTGGCTGCACTACTATCCTCACTGGGTCGGCACCGAGCATCCGGACAGCAAACGGGCCTGTTTCTGTACGGCTCCGGCGATCCGCAACATCCCGTCCAATCTCTTGAGCGAGATCATCGGCACCTTCGTGCTGGTCTTCGTCGCCGCCGCGATCTTCTCCGAGAACCTCGCACCGGGCGGTTTGGACCCGGGTATGGGCCCATTCCTCGTCGGTCTCCTGGTCTGGGGCATCGGTGTATCGCTCGGCGGACCGACGGGCTATGCGATCAATCCCGCCCGCGACCTGGGGCCGCGTATCGCGCACGCCGTACTTCCGATCGCCGGTAAGGGCAGCTCTGGATGGGACTATGCTGCGGTGCCCGTGGTCGGGCCGGTAATCGGTGCGGTACTGGCCGGCCTTGCGGTCAGTGCGTTGCACGTCTAGCGCACGATTTCGCTCCGCGGGCTGTCACGAACACAACGACCGCCGCTTCGAATTCGTCGGCCGGCGCCCGACTTGGAAAGGGAATCCAACCCGGGCATGATCGAGGCCAAGCCCTCTCACTACGCGGGTCAGGACGCGGACGTCTTCTGCGATGGGCGGCTGGCTTCGCGGCGGAGAAACACAACGATGCAAGTGTCTATCACGTACTGCGTACCTTGAAACTATCTGCCCATGGCCACCGGTCTGGCGGCCAAGATTTCAGAGGAGCTCGGAATCGAGGCGCTGCTCATCAAGGGTGTCGCCGGGGTCTTCGACGTGATCGCCGACGGCACGGTCGTCTTCTCGAAGCTCGAAGAGCAGCGTTTCCCGCAGGACACCGAGATCATCGAAGCACTGAAGCGACTTGGCGATTGACGCAGTGCCGATTACGACGCGGACGGCCGCGCCGTCGGATCTCGGCGCGATAGTCGACATCTACAATCAGGCGGTGGCCGCTCACGCCACCGGCCACTCGGACGCGATCACGGTCGAGGACCGGCGCCAGTGGTTCGAGGGCCATACCGCCGCTTACCCGCTGCTCATCGCAGACTTGGATGGTGCCGCGGTAGGGTGGTCTAGCTTGAGCAGCTATCGCCCGGGTCGAGGCGCGCTTCGTCATACGGCCGAGTTGAGTTACTACGTCGACGGTGCGCACCGGCGGCGAGGCGTTGCCTCGGCACTGATCGCGCGGTCGATCGAGCTATGCGACGCTTTGGCATTCAACACGCTCCTCACGATACTGCTGGACGACAACCAGGCCAGTATTGCGTTGCTCAGGAAGTTCGGCTTCGAGCAGTGGGGCCATCTGCCGGGCGTCGCGGACTTCGATGGTCGCGAAGTCGGGCATCTCTATTATGGCTTGCGTGTTCCCTGATCGATCGTCGGCCTAGAAGCGCAGGTTCAGCGCGGCGCAAAGAAATCTCATCAGTGGTTTAGCCGTGGCGTATCGAGCCGCGACTTCGTCGATAAATCCGGGGCTCCGTATCGCTTTGATCGGAAACCCCGATACGGCGATGAAATCCTTGCGTTTCAGATCTTCGATATACGGGTGATCGGCCGCATAGCCCCGTGGCGGGCGTTTCAGCCGGTCGCCGCCGAGGCGGAAGTGCGCCACGAAACGTCTGGCGTCTCGTGCGCGTTTCCAGCTACCGGAGTTTTCGGCAATGTAGCTCCTGATCGCGGCAAGCGCGTCCGAGTCCGGCCGCCAGATCCCGGTACCGAGAAAACAATTATTCGGTTCAATGTGGACATAGAACCCGGGAGCGTGGACATCCTTGCCCAACTCGTGCCTGAACTGAATGCCCACGTTCGTTTTGTAAGGAGTCTTATTCTTCGAGAATCTCGTGTCGCGATAGACGCGCATCAGTGAGCCGCCCGTTCGCTTCCCGATGGCAACGAAGTGCCGGGAGATCTTCTCGAGTCTCGGTTCCATCGCGTTGATAAAATCCAACGCCGGTTCTAAGACGTGTGCCTCATAACGATGTTTATTCGCCTTGAACCACTCGCGCTCATTATTCTCTGCGAGCTCTGACAGAAATCGAGCGGTCTGCGCTGGGAATCCCGCAAATTCTGGGGTGACTTTTTTCGTCAAGACTTGCGCTCCTGCGGGCCGTGCTCGGCTTGGTCGTTAAGATCTCGTATTCGTAGCGGGATCGGCCTGAATGGATTCGGCGGCTTGCCGCTCGAATAGCTCCCTCAGTTCCTCACTGGCCTCTTTGGCCGACTGGATGAATTTCGACTCGTCATGCTGCACCGCCTGTTGCCGTCTCAGAAGAGTCCGATCGACCTCCTCGAACATATTCACGGACTCCGCCGCTTGCGACTCCGTGTCGCCGAGGCCTTGCAGGACAGCTGCCGACAAAGCCAGGCTCGAGAGAAGCGTCTCACGTATGAAGAACTCTACCCCCATGTCCATCAAGCGCAAGGCGTGGTAACGGTTACGCGCGCGGGCGTAAATTCTGACGTGCGGGTAGTGGGTCCGGATGGTCTGGACCGTCTTGAGTGACTGTTCCGGGTCTGCGATGGCGACAACGATAATGGTGCAAGCGTCTACGCGCGCGGCGCGGAGGATATCCAGGCGGTGCGGCTCCCCGTAATAAACTTTGTTGCCGAAGCGCCGGACGATGTCCACTTGTTCAACGCTGGAGTCGATCGCGGTGAACGGGATCCCGCGCATGGCGAGAATGCGTCCGATGACCTGCCCGACCCGGCCGAATCCGGCGATGATGACCGAGTTCTGTGTCTGCGGGATCACGTCGAAACGATGGGTCGCACCGCCCCCTAGCCATCGCCCGAGGACTTTCTCGTTGAATATGAACAGCAGTGGCGTCGCGGCCATGGAGAGTGTCACCACGAGGATGAAGAACTCCGCGTCAGTCTGCGAGATGATCCCGTAGGATATCGCGGTCGCAAACAGGACGAACGCGAACTCGCCCCCCTGAGGCAGCACCATGCTCAAGGTACCAGCGCGGGCCTTACTCAGGCCGAAGACTCGACCCAGGGCGAAGATGATGGTTGCTTTGACGAGCAGTAATCCAAGCATGACGCTCACAATAGTGAGCCAGCGCTCAGCGAGCAGGCCGAGATTCGCGGTCATGCCTACTGCGATGAAAAACAGTCCGAGCAACAATCCCTTGAACGGCGCGATGTCCGCCTCCAACTGATGGCGATATTCGGAGTCCGCTAGCAACATACCGGCTAGGAACGCACCGAGACCCATCGGGAGGTGCGCCGACTCCATGAGAAGCGCGGCGCCGATCACGATCAACAGTGCGGCGGCGGTAAACGTCTCGGTGTTTCCCCAGCGGGCGACGGCGCGAAACATCTGTCTGAGCGCGAAGCGACCTCCGGCAAACACGGCTACCGTGACCAGGACGCTGATAACGACGTTGCCCGGGACCTCGCCATCGGTCGCGACCGTCGCCGCGCCGAGAAGAGGGATCAACGCCAGCATCGGGATGACAGCCAGGTCCTGGAACAGTAGTACGGCGAAAGCCCAGCGGCCGTGGGTCGTTGTCAGCTGGTTTTTTTCGGCCAGCATCTGCAACACGAACGCCGTCGAGGAAAGTGCGAGCCCGAAACCGACCAACCAGGCGACGTTCGGAGCCAGGCCGGCGAGCAGTCCGAGGCCCGCCAGGACGACACCCGTCACGACCACTTGCGCCAGGCCGAGCCCGAAGACCTGTTTGCGTAGGATCCATAGCCGGCGGGGCTGCAGTTCCAAGCCGACTATGAACAGTAAGAAGACGACGCCGAGTTCGGCGAAGCGAAGAATATTTTCAGCGTCGTCTATCAGCCCCAGGACCCAAGGGCCGATGACGACTCCGGCGGCCAGATAGCCTAGTACGGAGCCAAAGCCGAGGCGCCGGAAAAGAGGTACGGCGATCATCGCAGTACCTAAAAAGATTGCCGTCTCTTCAAGGAATTCCATGGGCGTATCCTAAGTTGTCAAGCACTTGTGCTGAGCGCGCAGACTACCTTCCTCAGCGTAACCGGTCTCGCCAGCGACGCGTTTCGAACCAGTCTCTGTGAGTCGTTGGTAGCCAGGTGTCGATCTCTTGCGCCGTTATCGAGGCTCGAGATCTGCGACGTAGTGGCGCGGAGCGATTCGTCCGGGGCGTGGCAAGGACTAGAAGAACTCGGGTTCGGCGTGCAGACATCGACTCGGTACACATGCCGCCGGCGTATCAGCCCAGATATGGGCGAAGCGGGGGCCGCGAATCACGTGTCCGCCAATCCTAACCGATCTTAGGTCACGACGCCGTGATGATACGGTTCCGGGGAGGGCTGAGGCTGCGGTTCGCCCGTGTGAGTTACCGGTAGCCTTTCCTGCGACGCGACGCGACGAAACCGGCGGCGACCAGCAGTAGCGCTGCGTAGAATAGCAACAGTCGTCCCTGGCCCGTCGTGATCGATGTGCTGGTGAAGAATTCCTGCTCCGCGCGTATCAAGCTGCGCGCGTTGTCAGGTATCGGCATCAGTACGATCTGCGTCACCTTGGATTGGATGAGCGACTTGTTGTCCAGAATCACGGCCACGGAGTCCAGAAGTCTCTGCACCTGGTTGGGCATGTTCGCGTCTATTCGTAGATCCCGGCCGAGAGACACGAGTAGTCGGCGCAGTTCGAAGTCTTCGACGCTGGCGCTGGCACTCGCGTAATCGAGCGTGCCAGCCACGAGTTGAGACGTGTCGGCCGCCGCTCTATCCAGCCGGCGCCGCCGCATCTGCTGAATGATCCCGGGGCCGGAATCGCGAACGAATGCGATACTGTCCATGTAGGCGGCTTGTTCCGTGAACAACTCCGCCAGGAGGGGTTCGGTCCGGCTCACGATCAGCGTGTAAGCGTCGTAACGATCCCGAATCGGGCCTTCCCGGCGCTCACCACCCCCGGCCTCGAACAGGAGTCCAGATAGTCGCTCGGGGCTCCCCGTGACTCGAGCCGCCAGTGTCCGTGCGTCCTGGCCAGGATCTTGCCTGCTCGTCCACGCTGAATCCAACGTGGTCGTCAGAGCGCTGTAGTCTTCCGCAGTCCGCTCAAGGTCGGCGATGGCGGCGAGATGGGCATCGTGCACGGCGACGGGCACGGGGCGAGACTGCAGTACAAACTTCGCTAGCGGCACGAATGCCGCGACGACCAAGCCGATGATCAGGATGCGTCGCATCATTGAGATCCGGTTGACGTAATCGGTAGATCAGCACCTTAGGGAAAGCGGCATACACTTACAGTGACTGGCTTCACAGGTCCCACGGCTGGTTCGCCAGGAGGCCGCAAGACTCAGGATTATGTCAAATCGATCGGCCGGCCTGGCTAACGTTCGCGTCCGCCGTGGCGCGTCTGCTGAACTTCGGAACGGAGCGTCTTCTTCTCCTTCGTTCGTTTCGCGGAGTTCGATTTGTCATGCCGACCACCCTTTCTCAGCAGCGGCGAGCGCGCGACAGGATTCCGGGTCTTCTTAACCACGAGCGGGATGTCGCTTGAGGACGGCCAGGTGCCGGGAAACGACGGCCCGACCGACGGGCGATCCCTCTTCCGGCCGGCCGGCCGGCGACGGACCCGCACGAAGCGGCTCGAAATTAGAGTTCACATACGTAAGGGTACACTTACGCCAGCCAGCCCTCCAGGCTGTTCAACGGTCGGTTCCCGGAACTCAGGTCCACGGCCCCTTAGGCTATGATGTCATCGTCGATGCCCATCATGGAAGCCATCTCTACCACGGCAACGCTCAAGAGGCTTGAACCGCAGCTGCGGAGATTGGCCGGGAAAGCGATCGCGGATTTCGACATGATTCAGGAGGGCGACCGGATCATGGTGTGCGTGTCCGGTGGGAAGGATTCCTACACAATGTTGGATCTTCTGCTGGGTCTACAGAGACGAGCTCCGGTGAAGTTTGAGTTGGTTGCCGTGAATCTGGATCAGAAGCAACCGAACTTCCCCGCGGAAATACTGCCTGCTTACCTGGACGAACTCGGGGTCGCCTATTCGGTCATCGAAGAAGATACCTTCTCGATCGTGAAGCGCGTGATTCCCGAAGGAAAGACGATGTGTGGCCTTTGCTCGCGCCTGCGTCGCGGCGTGCTCTATCGCGTTGCCGACGACATCGGCGCTACCAAGATCGCACTGGGTCATCACCGCGACGATTTGATCGAGACTCTGTTTCTTAACATGTTTTTCGGTGGTCGCCTCAAGGCGATGGCGCCGAAACTATTGAGCGATGACGGGCGTCACGTCGTTATTCGCCCCCTCGCGTACTGCCCGGAGGCTGATATCTCGCGTTATGCCGAACTACGAAATTTTCCGCTCATCCCGTGCGTCCTCTGTGGCTCTCAAGAGAACTCGCAGCGGAAGAAAATCAAGGCCATGCTGGCGGCGTGGGAGAAAGAGGACCCTGGTCGGTCGGGTCGGTTATTCCGTAGCCTGCAGAACGTCAGCCCTTCTCACCTGGCCGACCCGGAACTCTACGACTTTTCGGCGCTCGGCCGAGTCGCTGCCGATGCTAGGGCGCGCCCGACTTAGCCGCCTCGGCGCGGTCACGCACGGCGGTCAATACCACCGGAACGTCACGCATCAGCATCCTGCCGACAACGAAATTTGGAATGGGCAAGCCCGGATCGAAGTCCAGGTAGTAGGTGAGGATAGTGCCCCGGCCGGGGCCGGGCACGAGCCACCACGCACCGTCGAGGACACTCAGCGGTCCGCTCACCCTGTTGACATCGATCCTGCTGTACGGCTTGTAGACGAGCCGGAATTCATGTTCGAAAGACGGCAGGAACCACGCGACCTTGACGCGTTGGCGAAACACCTGCGAATTCTGCTCCTTCGACGTCTCCCGTAACTCACAGCTCAAGACGTTCGGGACGTATTCGGGTGCACTCTCACAGTCCTCGAGAATTTCCCAGATCCGCTCCGCGGGTGCGTCGATCAGCACGGCTGCCCTGATGTGCCCTTTGAAGCGCCGATCGTCACCGAATTCGGCAAGAATCTCGCCGGTCTTCAGCCGCTCGTGGTCGATCCAACTCAGGTCGAGATCCTGGGCCAATAAGGGGCCGGACCACTGTGCGATGACCGCGACCCAGCCGGCAAAGGCTGATCCGGTCATCGCGTCGAGTCTAAGCCGCGTCCTCATCGACGATGGTGTTTCTCAACACGCCCACACCACGAATGTCCACCTCCACGACATCCCCCGGCTTCATCCAGATCGGTGGCTTCCGGACCCGCCCGACTCCGCCGGGTGTGCCGGTGACGAGAACGTCTCCGGGTTCAAGCGGTGTCCAGATCGAGCAATATTCGATCAGGTGGGGGATATCGAAACACAGGTCGTCAACAGGTGCATCCTGAAGGACATCCCCATTCAGCCGAGTCTGCAGATGGAACTGAGTCGGGTCATTCTGCTCGTCGCTGGTCATCATCCACGGACCGAATCCGCCGCTCCGATAGAAATTCTTCCCAGCCGTGAACTGGATCGTGTGGTATTGATAGTCTCGGACGCTACCTTCGTTGCAACAGCTATAGCCCGCCACATAGTCCATGGCATCAGCGTGAGAGACATGACGCGCGGTCTTGCCGATGATGACCGCCAGTTCTCCCTCGTAGTCGAAGTGCTCCGAAACACGCGGACGGATCAGTGGTTGCCCGTGCCCAACCAGGCTGTCGGCGAAACGGGTAAACAGTACCGGATGGGTCGGCACGTCGCGGCCGGTCTCTCTGATATGCCCCATGTAATTGATGCCGACACAGAGAATCTTGTTGGCATTCGGAATGACGGCAAGATACGTGATGTCCTCTTCGGCATAGTCTGGTTCTAGCGCCTCGAGGGCCTTCAGCTCATCCAGTGCGCCGGCTCTTAATACGGCCCGCAGATCCGTGAACTTCCCAGCCAGTCTGGCGCCGGCATCGATGACGCCGTCATCGGTCATAAGTCCGAAGCTTGGATGTCCATCTCGTTCGAAGCTGAGAACTCGCATTGACGATCCTTTAGTGAGCCACGTTACGCTGCAGCATAGCTTGTCGTTCTCGCCGGAGACTTTGCTTCCGCCGAGAAAACCGCGAGAGCCTCGTCCAGAGGCATTACCGTCTGCCCTTTCTGGCCGAGGCGTCTTACCGACACGGTTCGCTTCTCCACCTCACGCTTACCCACGCCGATGATGACAGGCGTCTTCGCCAGGCTGTGCTCACGAACCTTGTAGTTGATTTTTTCATTGCGGAGGTCAACGTCAACCCGCAAGCTCGCAGCGCGCAATTTCTCTACTACCTCGCGGGCATACTCGTCCCCGTCCGACGTGATCGTCGCAACCACGATTTGCAGCGGCGACAGCCAGAACGGCAGATTTCCCGCGTAATGCTCGAGTAAAATGCCGATGAAGCGCTCCAGGGAGCCGAAGATTGCGCGATGGAGGAGTACCGGCGTGTGCCGGTTGCCATCCTCGCCCACATAGAACGCGCCGAGTCTGCCGGGCAGGTTCAGATCGACCTGCAGCGTGCCGCACTGCCACTCCCGGCCGATGGCATCGCGCAGCACGAATTCGAGCTTCGGCCCGTAGAACGCGCCCTCGCCGGGATTGTAGGCATACTCGAGCTGCAGCGACTCCATCGCTTGCTGCAGCGCTTGTTCCGCCCGGTCCCAAACGGCGTCGTCGCCGAGTCGCCGCTCGGGCCGGTCGGCGAACTTGATAACGACGTCATCGAAGCCCAGATCGCTATAGATACTCAGCAGGAGTTTGCAGACGGCTCCGGTCTCGGCGGTGATCTGTTCTTCCGTACAGAAGATATGAGCATCGTCCTGCGTAAAGGCACGCACTCTCATCAGGCCATGCAGCGCACCGGACGGCTCATACCGATGTACTTTGCCGAATTCGGCTAGTCGGAACGGCAAATCTCGGTAGCTTCTGAGGGCATGCTTGAAGATCTGCACATGCCCGGGACAGTTCATCGGCTTGATCACGAAGACGCGATCATCTGGCGTGCGGCTCGTGAACATGTCTTCGCCGAAAGTCTCCCAATGCCCCGATGCCTTCCATAATTCGCGGTCCATCAACTCCGGGGTGCTCACTTCGCTGTAGCCGGCTTCGGTTTGACGCACGCGCATGTAGTTGACCAGCGTCTGAAACAGCGTCCAGCCTTTCGCGTGCCAGAAAGCCGCGCCGACCGCTTCGTCTTGAAAATGAAACAGATCCATCTGGCGTCCGAGTCGCCGATGGTCACGCCGTTCGGCTTCTTCGAGCCGCCGGAGATATTGCTTGAGCTCTTTTTCACTGGCCCAGGCCGTCCCGTAGATCCGCTGCAGCATGGCGTTCCGGGAGTCACCGCGCCAGTAAGCGCCGGCTAACTTCGTCAGCTTGAAGGCGTGGCCGAGCCGCCCTGTAGACGGCAGATGGGGACCGCGACACAGATCGATGAACTTGCCTTGCCGGTAGAGAGTCAGCGGCTCGTCGGCAGGGATACTGGCGATGATCTCCGCTTTATAGAGCTCTCCTTGCTCGGTGAAGAACTGCACGGCCTCGTCGCGATTCCAGACTTCACGAACGATCTCCTCGTCCCGGTCGACGATCTCCCGCATACGCGCTTCGATCGTTTCCAGATCCGCAGGGGTAAACGGCTCCTCGCGGGCAAAATCGTAATAGAACCCGTCCTCTATCGCCGGGCCGATCGTGACCTGCGTATTGGGATAAAGCTCCTTGACGGCCTCGGCCATGACGTGAGCTGCGTCGTGTCGCAACAGGTCCAGCCCTTCCGGGGAACTTCTGGTCAGGATCTCGATGCTGACGTCGTGGTCGATCGTCGCGGTCAGATCGTGAAGCGCACCGTCAACCCTGATAGCTACCGCATCCTTCGCCAGCCTCGGGCCGATCGAGGCCGCTGCGGCGAGACCGGTCACAGGTTCTGGGAATCGTTTTTCCGTTCCGTCGGGTAAAGTAACTACCGGCATGGTGCTCCGCCTCGCGCGCTCGGCTCCGCATTGTACGAGATGTGGGCGTCGCTGCAGAACTAATCGCTGAGCCCCTGCAGTTAGCCGCTTCGCCCCGATGCCAACTGCCGGCCGGTTCGATCGTGTGCCTGCGACCGTGAGGCGTAGACGTCGATCACTGCGAAGAGGCCGCCTAGCAGGCGGCTAGATCGGCGCGCCGGCGGAAGCAGGTGTGGGGATGCGGGGACTGAGTTTAGAGCGATTTGGACTTGGACGAGCTGTCATCTGGACGGTTGTAGCGGGCACGGCCTTGCATCATGAGCCCGGCGCCTTCGTCACAGACGTGGGCGACGATCGCCTTGCGGCGGTGCAGCCGTACCGTGTCATTGAGGCTGACGGCAAACACGAGGTCGACAATCGAGCCGGCGGGGATGCCGAGGGACTTCAGCTCCACGAAGACGCCCGTGGCCGACAGGTCCCGTGCCCGGCAGCGACGAACCTTGCCGCCCGGTACGGACAGATACACGGTCGTGGATACCCTGTTTCTCTCAAGCAGACGTCGTTCCAACAGCCTGCGCCTCCCTCGGAGTTCGGTGGATGTGCTTGCCGCAAAGGATGCGCCCGGCGGACACGAAGTCAAAACCAGCGGATTATGTTGACACGGCTTCCGCTGAGGCGATCCGAGCCGCTCGAGGTTGGCGCGGCGCCAGACCCTTCTAGCGCGGGCCCTGGAGCGGTCCGGTGCGCGATCCAGCCGGGTCCGGAGCCGAGAGTTGAGCCGGCCGGGCCGGCCGAGGGGCCCGTTATGTAGCCCCGCTCGCGCTTAGCCGCGCCTGGCTCGACTGATGCCGCCGATTGACCGCCTGGCTGGGTCCTGGCAGAGCCGCAGCGCCCACGAAAACCGTACCGTCTCAAAAGCTCCCCAGCTCCCTATGGCGCTCGATGACAGCGCCTTGAACTGGGCCTGACCGTGGCTCGAGCAGCCTGTCGGAATTTGGCAGAATCTACTGCGGCGGCGGGATATCGGTCGATTTTCTCGGCAGGCTCCCCGCTTGGTGTGGGTCCGGTCTGGACCATCGGGCGCAAGCCTGCAACAGACGCGGATAACCGGCTGTTGACACCTCTGACCCTAGGTCGGACAATGCTCGGCTTGTGTTCGCGGAGGGGTACCCAAGCGGTCAACGGGGGCAGACTGTAAATCTGCTGGCTATGCCTTCGTAGGTTCGAATCCTACCCCCTCCACCAGTAATGGTGGTGGGGGTAATCGGTGCGGAATGCGGGTGTAGTTCAACGGTAGAACCTCAGCCTTCCAAGCTGATGATGGCGGTTCGAGCCCGCTCACCCGCTCCATCGAACACAGGGTAGGTGTACGTTAAAGCAGCTTCAAGGAACTCGAGAGGAGTCTCATGGCAAGACTCAAGGGCGGGCTCGAACGTTTCCCGCCCACATAGCTCAGTGGTAGAGCACTTCCTTGGTAAGGAAGAGGTCACCGGTTCAAGTCCGGTTGTGGGCTCCAAGGTTGTGCAGATCGGTTCACTCGACACATTTTTATAAATCGGCGTCTGACTGTCCCGGCGATGGTGAGTGTCAGCTGACGCGGTAAAAGACCTAATACAAAGAGGCTCAGGAGTACCCCTATGGCCAAAGAAAAATTTGATCGAACGAAGCCGCATGTGAACGTGGGGACGATAGGTCATGTGGACCATGGCAAGACGACGCTGACGGCGGCGCTGACGAAGGTGATGTCTGAGATGCACGGTGGTGACGTCATTGAATTTGATCAGATTGACAATGCGCCGGAGGAGAAGGCGCGTGGTATCACGATTGCGACGGCGCATGTGGAGTACGAGAGTGATAATCGGCA